>JAAUYL010087191.1_pt1 | contig 11483 bp, 10 predicted proteins | sample 7278011 | NCBI WGS metagenome assembly JAAUYL01 (sample SAMN14350225, study PRJNA611818) | marine sediment metagenome | isolation source: surface marine sediment (1.8m) | place: French Polynesia: Moorea | collected 2018-08 | reverse complement strand
GCGCCACCGGTAGCCGTTCAGCAACTGCAATTGATTAATGTGAATTTAAATCATTACCCTAATAATATCATCAACAAATGTGTTCTGATTGAGTATAGATTTAAAATATACAACTATTTATTTAATTTATCTTCAGTAGCTTATGTTTTTTTGTAAAAGAAAAGAAAGCAATTTCAAATGTTCACCTAAAAAGCAGATTTTGGATGTTCAACACTCGTTTTGCTCAATTTCTGAAGGCACCAAAACCTGAAAAACAGCTTGATCAGCAGTTTACCAGCCTGTTTTCAAGCCAAAGCAGATTTTTCAAGTTCTGTTTTTCTGCTTTTCTGCTTTTCTGCCCAAAACATAGTGGATCAAGCCGCTTTTCAAGTCAAATTGAGAAACGGTAGAGTGGCAAAAGAATGTACGTGATTGAAAATACAACAACCATGTTGGCTGCAATACTCCCCGTTCCAACCACTGTCTGAATAGTTGCAAGGAGGAAAATAGACGAAAATGCTGTTAAAGCCACATTGAGTACTTTGGGCTTGTAGTCATTTTGGCCATTGTCGTCCACAATTTGTCCAATATTTTGAGATGATGTTTGCTTTTGAAAGCATTTGAAAATGATACTTTTCTTCTCGTCAAACTCCAGACGAGCTTGCATGAAGCCAGATATGAGGAAAATTAGAACAAAAACCAGTATTTTAACTTTTTCAACATTTGCCTCGTTGTTTTTAGGCTCTGTTAAGAAGACTTGATACATGACAGCGTTATCCAGTCGCGTTAAATAGTTGTACTCGATTGTTGTCAGACTCAGGGCCAGAAAATATGTCATTGCTTTGAGTAAATCGATTGTTTTGTCCTCATTCAAAGCATAAACAAAAGTGCTGTGGTAAATTGACAAGTATTTGGTAGTTAACACAAACAGGAGGGCAATTTCGGACGCAATTATGGTAACGCAGCTCAGGAACACAAATATGTTAAGATCAATGTCAAAAAACTGATGGTCTTCAAGAGGGGTGAGCAGAATAAAGATTGTGATTGGTATGGCATGATAAACTGCCATACAAATCAAAACATTCATAAACAATGAGCTTATGACTTTGCCGAGCAGAGTTTGACGTCCAAGAGGCTTGGAATAATGATAGGATTGGATGAGTCGGTAAAACAGTATTCCAGATCCATGGATTATCCACAGAGCAGCCAATTTTGTCGCCACCTTCCACATTGTTCAAAAGCGAAATAAATGTCAATTTTGAAGTTTCAAATGAGTGAGCAATTACTGTGGGTTGATGGTGTCCATTAGTTTAGGTAACACTTTAAAACTTTAAAATCTAATTTCGGCGTAGAAAGCATATGGATGGAATTAGTTTAGATATACAAAAGTTTCGAATGTTCGGGTGGTTATAAATGAATATGATCGGTAAGAAGATGTAGGCAACACAAAATGCAAAAGCCAGGTTAGCAGTAACACTACCACTTCCAACATACGTCTGATAAATCGCCAGAATGTAAATAGACGAAAATGCAATCAGCGCCCATCTGAGAATCTTGGGTTTGTAATCGTTTTGACTGCTTACATTTTCGGTTGCATTTTGCTCTTCTTGATTATTTGTCGCTGATTTGTAACACCATTTGAGCAGAAGATTCTTCTTTTTGTCCAACCCCAGTCGAGCTTGGAGAATTCCTGATACGATGAAAATTAGGATAAAAGTAACAATTTTGACCTTTTCAACTTTTGCCGCGTGGCTGTTTGTTGAACTCAGCATGATTTGATACATGACCGCATATTCCATACTTGTCACACATGCATATTCAAAGGATGTGGATGTTAATGCTAGGACAAATATCATCACAACCAACCCTTTCACAGTTTTGTCCTCGTTCAAACTGTAGGTGAAAGTGCTGTGGTATATCGATAAATACTTTAAAATCAGCACGAATAGAAGCGCCAGCTCCGACTGCATTAGAGTCAGACAACTGAAAAACAAGTTGGTTTTAAGAACAATCTCAAATCGAAAAACGTCTTCTATTGGACCAAAGCAGAGTAACGCTGTGTATGTTACACCATGATAGATTGCCATGAATATCAGTAAGTTCATGAAAACTGATGCAATGACTCTGCCAAGGAGGGTTTGTCTACCAAGCGGTTTTGATTTGTGGTAGGATTTGATGAGCTGAAAGAAGAGGATTCCTAATCCGTGAACAATCCATATGGCCGCTATTTTCCCAACCAGCTTCAACATTGTTGACCTAGATGAAAGCCTCCTTCCGACTGGACATATTCAGGTCGGTACTTCCTATCTAGTAAGTCAATTGCTAGATAATTGGCTTTTACAAGACATCATTAGCGTTTTCATCTGTTTGGCATTTACGGAAGAAACAGTAGCAACTGGTTCCTTTTTTAAAGAATGGAAAGAGCAGATTTGGTAGCTATGGATACCTCAACTCTCTTAGTTCAACAATTCAAGAAGCTAGAGAACAGATTTTTCACAAAAGCGATCTTTATTTACGACGCAAGATGTTGAAACTTTGTACAATTTTAGAAGAGCAATATTTTTTCAAATTGTTATGATTGTAAATAAAAATCAACGGTAGCAGAATGTATGCGATGCAAAATGCAAACGCCAGACTGGCGATGATATTACCAGGTTTAACAAACGTTTGATAAATTGCCAGGAGATAAACAGATGCGAACGCAGTCAATGCAATATTAAGAACTTTTGGTTTGTAATCGGGTTGATCACATTGACTTCCACTTTCGGTTGTAGCTGAAGCGCGGCAAAACCATTTTGAAATGAGCTGTTTTATCTTTTGAAACTCCAGTCGAATTTGAAGAGTTGCGGATACGACGAAAATCAGGATGAATGTCACTATCTTTACTTTCTCTACTTTGGCAATTTTGCTGTTGGGTGATTCCAGCATAACTTGAAACATAACAGATTTTTCCATCGGCGAAATGAACAAATATTCCGTAGTTGTCAAAGTTAGAGCCAGAAATACGGTGGCAATCTTCAGTCCTCTGACTGCTTTTGCTTCATTCAGTCCGTAGATAAATGTGCTATGGTAGATTGACAAATACTTTGTTGTTACAACAAACAGGAGTGACCATTCTGAGAGCAAAATGGTCACGCAACTAAAAAATGCGCCGATTTTGAGAACTTTCTCTTCTCCTCTTGGTCTGAGACAGATTACAATCGTGTAGATTATCCCGTGATAGGCTGTCATAATTATCAGAGCGTTCATGAACAGGGATGCAATCACTTTGCCAAGTAGAGTTTGATGTCCAAGAGGTTTCGAATTGTGGTAGGACTTCATGAGCTTGTAAAAAGCTATGCCAGATCCGTGGACAAGCCAGATGGCAGATATTTTACCAATCAACTCCAACATGGTTCTACTCTTCAACTGAAAGAATACGATAGTGACAGGATGGAGGTTTTGTAATTGGCTGTTTTTGTTAATCCATCTGAAAATAACAAGGCGATTGCTGCCTTTTTAGATAACAGCAAAACGATTGATAACGTTGGAACACCATTAAGGAGATGTGGAAATGGAAGCATTGCTACTTTCAACCTCTAAAGGCATAGTGATTTTTAGGTTTTACATAAGATTTTGTTACAAACAAGTAAGTACAGATATCCAAGTTTTCCTCCTTTTTTCAAAATCCTTGGCTAGTATCAACTTACAAGCCTGTAAACGATGCGTTTTTTCGCGCTCTTAAATCCAAAGATGATCCTTGCGCAGGGGAATTTATAGTTTGGTTTTATCTACCATTGACTCTACTCGAAGGGACAGCTTTCACACAAAACTCATTCAAATAGCGGTACTTTTCTCGGTACGAGACCTGTGTATTTCTATTTTCCCCTTCCTACTGTTTTTACCACCATCAAATCGAACGTAGTTGAAGTAACAACGTCTACCTCAGAATTATTTGGAAAACGATTTAGTTGATAAGCTTATTTAACATATCCAACCACCATTTTAGATAGGACACCAAAAAAAGAGGTTGAAATCGGCAGGGGGTGGCGGCTCTCTGGATATAAAGGGATATATCAAAAAGCGCAGTAAATGTTCCATAGCCATGTTATCCCCTTGCTCTTTTCTCTGTGAGAGCACTGTAAACTTGGATAAGAAATGGAAACAAAAAGAAACATTTTCCACCTGCATATCTTAACAGTCTACGTTGTCTAGGATTTTTTAAAAAAAATGTCTCAAGTTAATGGTTAAATAACATCTTGAAATGCCCTTGAGAATGTTTTCTTTGCAAAAGGGAAAACGCTTTTTTCAAGTTGCACCTAGCTCTAGCTGGGTACTTTTTTTGAGAAGAGAAAGTAAATTTCCGAACCCCAACTTTGCGCCGATACACTTTGGTATACAAGTCTATAACGCAAACAGTCCCGGTCATGTGCTGAGAGTATTTTATATAATCCTGAAAAAATTGCCGGCATGCATTGATATTTTGAAGCTGATAACGCTCGTAAGAAGGCCTACATGAATGCCCTTGCAGAAGAAAAACTATTCTGTGGATATGTGCAACATCCTTGAAAATTTTAACTGAACAACGAAAAGTTTTCGGTTCTCAACTTTTAACCACACGCTTTTTGAACATGCGCAATTTTTTAGCAGCCGATTTTAATTGCCATTTTAACTTGGCAGCAACAATTTGTCTTTGGAAGAACGCACGCCTAAACTCCTAAAAGGCTCTTTCTACTTTGTTCAGCTCCCTCTCTTTTATTGTGACCCAAAATGTTGGTCAACCTATTTTTCTGAGGGGGAGAAGAGGGTGTTATTTTGACACCTTTTTGATGCATTGCCTTGTCGAAATCAATCTTGCTTTGTCTCCAATTGCAGTCGAGTCGACCCAAAAAAAATTGGGGGATTTGTGTGCTCCATACATAAAATAATCGTCGGTCAGATAGATGTAGGTTACCTATCCACATCGCCAAAACGACAACAACGAAGTGTCCAGAAACAATGTTGATTTTTCGAGGGATCTGTTGTATTGTAGGGGGAGGGTCAGTAAGTTTATATCCTCAGGGCTGGCGTGATATCAAAAAGAGAAACATACAAATCCAATTACACCCGCGAGCTCCAAGTGTCCACCCCTGCTGTCCACAAAATCGAGGAATCACTTCAACGCCCTTTCCGGTTCGGACTGTCTGCACGTGCAGAGATAATGTTTCAGAAAGGAAAGGTAGAAATGAGAGTTCAGCCCTCAATGCGTTGACACTCTGTTTGAAAAGAGCTAGTAATCTACTCTTTGGCTATAGTAACTCTCTTGTTACAGAACAAGGAATGGTTTCAGATTCAGTTAGAGATACAATAATGGGTATGTTTTGTTTGGGGGAAGGAGACACACGACGAACCCCTTCAAATGACCATACCATAATGCTATGCGTATTTTGAAATTGAGTTCAATTTGCTTGAGCAAATCACATGAAAATGTCCAAATCAAAGGTTGGATTTCGCTAATTTAGAATTTTGGCAGACAGTTTGGTCGTGGAAAGTTTTCAGACATTTGATATTTGTGCGGCCACATACATATAAAACGCGAGTACAAATGGATTCAGAGTTGCCAGATGCCGCTTGCCTATTTAAATCCAAGCAGTACGCACAACGTTTTGAAATGAAATCAAAGGCTGACAAAAGAGTCTAAATGACACGAAAAGTGTTCACAACGTCTGGCAACGCTGAGCAAAGTGGCGGATGGCCATCAAAAGCCAGTGAACCCTGAACAAATGCAGGCGGTGTCACATAAATTGCAGACATGAAAATTCACCTTCTTCCTGCGATTAAAAGTCCGAAAAACCACCCCAGAAATTGAGTCCAATCGGCCATCGTTACCAAGTTGATTTCAAACTTTGGTGGCTAACTTTTCTGTTGCAAACGGATATTTTGTTCTCTATAATCATCGAATTCTCTACATTCTTCACTCTTTCCTTCCCAACTATTTTACTTTTGTGAAGCTTTCCCCATCTTACAAGGGGGAGAGAGCTAGGGCTCATGATTTTGATTGTTATCGCATTGTACTGGGATTTGGGCAAAATGTCATTATAACACAAGCATTGGCAATTTCAAGGGATTTCTCAGAATGATTTTAGCCGGGATTTTGCAGGGCTGGACAACTGTTGGGAAGAGTAATTCACTGTCCAACCAGAGGGTGCTCACAGCCCAGTAGAAACTTGTCGTTGCTTTCATTCTACAGCCATTTTCTTACAGATTCTTTTGGTTTTTAGCTGGGGGATTGTAGAGGGGCGATAATAGAAAATGGGAAAACAATTCCCATTTTTCGGAGATTTTTTCTCTTTTGTCCTCCCCAGTCTTAAAAAATGAGATCAAGGTATTTTGTTGTACGTTGGACTGGCTCGGTGGTCAATAAGTTTATGAGTTGGAAAGGATTTTGAAGCCGATTTCTCGACTTTTGAGCAAAAGATGGTTGTGCTACGAATTTGAGTTTGGAGGATTTGTTTACTACGAGACTTGCCAGTCGCACCCACTCTCAGAAAGGGGGGCGGTTGTAGACAAGGAAAAAATAATTCTGGCGACAGGATCGAACCCCACCGAAAATTCGTCTCGCCAGTCAGCCAAAAACTTGACAAGAAAACTGTACGGAATCTCTCTCGGGCGGCAATAAATAAAGCTCAGACTCAGAAGCACATCACAACAACATTTCCAAAGATTTTTTCTTTTCTACAATTGGAAGCGGGATCCCTCTAATTTTGGACAAGCTGTTTCACAACAAAAATAGTAAATATAGCGGTGCTTTTTTGCGATTGCCTTTGATATCTTTGTTTTGTGAAGACTTCTTTTGGATTTTTTGTTAGGGATTCCTGTCACGTAGCCAACATTTGATGCCATAATAGCTCGTGCAATAAGGAATATTAAACTCCTTGTTCGGTTGTTCCTATACCCTTAAAAAACACGTCTTGCCATTTCATGTTCATTTCAGTGCTTGTTTCACATAAGAACCGGCAGACTTGTTTTCTTGTCATTCAGCCGGAAAATTTACTCTGCCTTAAGGGAGATGTTGTGTGTGTAGCAAAAAAAGGAGAACAACATTTTTGTTCGCTCTGGCATGTAGCATAGAACACATGTCAATGTTTATTGAAATGTTCCCCTGGGGAATTTCGGGTTCGGGGAAAAACCACCGCCCAAAAGAGGTTAGACGACGAAAGAAAGAGCAAAACCAAATAGCAGTAAAGATCTATGCAAACAAACACAGTCGCTTGTAGAAGCCTTTTTCAACGAATCATAGGTTTGAACCAACTGTGTCAAAACCTATGACTTGAGTATCTGTTTGAAGCTCATTTTAAGGATTTACTGTACAATACTAAAAATCTCAAAACGTTTTGAAAAATTTTTAGACCAATAATAGTTGGCGCTAGTGTCGAATTTTCCCGAGGTACACTTTTGGTTATTAATAACATTCACTAATATACTCTCTCTCCTTTTGTGACAGCCAGAAATAAGAGAACAGCAGAATAGAAAAAAAAGAAACTCATATTTGGTTATATTCTTTTGCTGTTAAAAATTTTGTATGTTTTCATTGAGACGTATCATGACGCATCAAAGTCGTGTATTTCGTTTTAACGATAACCGGAAAACATAAAGAGAAAGCAGTTGCCATCGGCGTTTTGCTCCACGAAAGCCCGTTTGGAGAGACCGGCTTTCTCCCCGAGTCCTCGTGCTTCGACGGATTTTACGGACCATGTCGTGTCGATGCGTGGTGCAAGACCAAGTACGTGTGTACCTCTCTAAATAAGCAATACATTCCTTCTATTACGTATTATGATTTGGTTTCTGAAACTTCTCCTGTGGGACGTTCAGTTTGAGATTGCCCATTGAAGGAGGCGGAGTGAATTTACAAAAAGTAAATATTTACTTTTGTGAGAACGTTTCAGTTGAAATGTAACTGCCACCAATAACAAACCGAAAAGATTATTGACATTCGAGGGCTTTCGCACAACAACACTCATCATGACCAGGATCATCCAAACCTTGGCCGTTCTTTTGACCCATCAAATCGTCCTCGGATCTGGTAAGTTGACATTTTCTTAAAATCAAGCAAATTTTTAATAGTACAAAAGTAGATGACGTGAAGTTTTGGGCTCATCTCATCTCATTGCTCAAGCAAATTTTCTAACATATGAGTGGAGTTTTGGAAACAAGTTGTAACGCTTGAAGCGAGCATGTAGAAAGTTTCTGGATCTAAATTAATTTTAGCTGAGTAGAGGAACCTACATCCATTCTTATTTTTCTCTTGGGCGGAACTGAGCTCCTGCAAGACAGTTCAGAGGAGGCAGGTTTTAAAATTCAGATAAATACTTTGCTTCATTTTAGACGCCTTTAAAATAATTAAACCATTTACAATCAAATGAGGGAATTTAGGGGAATAATCGTTAATTATACAACCCCCTTTCTTGCTTTTGGGGGTGGCTCAGAAAGAGTAAAGAATGTAAAAAAGATCACGTCTCACCCTTTACCCTTTCTGTAAAACAGCCTTCTCCTCCTTTGAAGGCTTAGCGGCTTACAAAATTTTAATCCCGCGTCTTTTGCGCTCTCGAACAAGAAAAATTACCGCACACTGTTTCAAACAAAGTACGTCAGAATACGTCTGGCAAGATTTTACTTTCCAAGGATTCTTTTGTCCGCCCCTGATGATTCCCGTGCTCCAGTCAAATATGCAAATTTTTGAACAATGCCAGCTACTTTGTTAAAACCTTTTCAAAATTCACCCTCCACCAAGCAAAAGACTAAAGAGAGAGATTGTCCTAGGGCCAAAAGTTCTTGTGAAAACAAGTACCTTTTTGTTTTGTGTTTGATAACATTTTCAAAGAGTTCATGACCTGAGACTTGCTGTAAAAATTGGAAGTCAAAAATGGCGAGATTCTGACCTTATACTCAGTGGAAGATCAGTGGAGTTTTTGCAGGGATGAAAACTTTTTGGGATTGAGGAATCAGTTCGCTAGATGTGAGCCAATTTGTTTCCGAAATGGTTGCCTGGTTTTTTGCCTCACTAACGAACAAGTGTGGGTGCTTTTATCTACATATATTTTGAAATATCGCCAAACATCATCATTGAAATTGAAATGGTTTTACCTATGGTAGAAACCGAGAAAAATTCGGTGTATGTAGGCGTTCTTAAGTCCCTGGGGAATTTATTTCTCACAATCCAACTTAACTTTTTCCCCGCCTTGTTTTTGTTCCATTTCCGAAAATGTTCAAACAAGACTGAGTTCGATATCTGAATCGATGGAGCAAAAGTAGGAACAACTGTTGTCAACAACAGTCACATTTCTACACCCGGACGAAAATGGGGAATAAAAATTGGACTTGTCAAAGGGAGGTGTGACTTGGTAATTGGCAGTAATTTATACGTTTAGAATGGCGGAATGGGACTTTTTCAAGTAGAAAGTTTGGTATAGAAAAACTGCTGCTTCTGCTTTCACTAGTTTTTTTCAGGATTTTCTGTGCACGTACATGCATGTATGCTTTGACAGCTCATTATGTAATTCATAACATTTTGCTACACTAATTGCAATTAGTCGCATGGAGGCAATCATTAAGCCAGAGAGGCTCTAATTTGCTCAGTTCATCTGGGGACTTTCTGCAAGACAATTTGCTTATATGATTCCAGAGTACTTTTTTGTTTTGACTTTGAAATGGTCATGCCCTAATCTACAGACAAATGCTCTGCTACACATGTTTATGTGGCCATCTTTATTTTCCGTCTAGTCGTGAAGTAATCGTGTTACAATCTGGTCTTAAAAATTGCCTACACTGGTTTCTAGGGTTCTATGTAGCAAATCTAAGTGTGCAAGTGTACTTGCCAAAGCTGAAAATTAGCTATGCGCTTGACCAAAGTAGTGTCTTTGTAGGAGCGCTGAAAATAGTTCCACATTCAAATTCAAGGGTACGAAAAATATCAACCAAAAGGTCTACCCACTTGAGAATTGCCCCACTGACACTGCTGATATTTACATCCCTGGCTATTTGATTTTTTTGTTGGATGCAATGTTTTATTTTATTTCATGACAGAAAAATATGATAGATTCCCTTACACCCTACCCATCACCAGATATAAATTAAATACAATGTTTGCTTATTTGGCTGCATTAGCCATCCTCTCAATGCAATTTCCGTCGCTCGTGTCAAGGTTAGCAACCTTGTTGAGCTTCACCCTGAACATTGGACAAGATAATAGCTTGGTGCTGCCATTGCAGTCGGCCAGGTTTCCTTCCTTCCTGTCATTGTTCTCTGTCAACCGGAAGTAGACAACACTGAAACAAGGTTCCCATCAATCTTGAGATTATTACGTATTTTAGTTAAGAGGAAAACTGGATCTGCACCTGGTGCTATTGTCATAAAAGACATTAGAGTCAGTAGTCAAGTCATCAAGATCAGCAAGGCTGTCAGTCAAGATGACATCACTAAAATCTCCCCATTCGGTATCAAGGCTAAATAGTTTCTGAAGTTCTGCATGGTCTGCCACTGCTGATGGCAAGCACAATCCAAGCCTTGTGCTGTCTCCTCTAGAAAAGTTACTTGTTGTTCGCCGGGATGAAACAATGTAAATATATGTGTTCTGATCTTACTTGCTCAATCCTGTGACTCTGACAGTGCTGGTCATTGGTACCTCATTGTTCCAATGGATGATGTACTTGTCAGTAATCAAGTTTCCAATGTAGGCAATCTGACTGGCTGGATTTGTCATTGATGTGTCGTCCTCGCGAACAACCAGAGTGGTACCAGGCTCCTCCTGCCTTGGCCACATGTAAAACTAAAAGAAACAATACAGATCTGAGTAGTTTGCAATGTTTGAGGAATGGATACTGAAACACTTACAGCTTCAAAAGTTATTTCGGGTGGACAAACAGACATATCCCAGTCAGCATTGTATTCACATGCATCAGGAACCACATAGGGATCATTGAATATGACAGTGTTTCCAGCAGATCCACTCAACGAACCATCGATGTCACTGAAAATGCAAACTTCAAGTTTGTTTGGTTCCTGTAGATGTTGTTAACAGTATAATACCGGAAGTGGACTGTCATTGATCCAATTCCAGCATTGCCCCCACTGCAAATTCTCAAAGCATCCTCCTCAAAACTCAATCCTTCTACACTGGATGTGGCTCCCATCGGAAAGCGGAACTCTTCATTGAACCGGATATTGCAAGATTGCATCTCAGTGAACTCGTTGTAGAAGTCCCTGAATTCAACGTTTCTGACGTGAACAGGACCTTCAGCATTAACCTTTAAGCCATCAATGAATTCCCAGGATTTTCCTGTTGGGTGCGATCTATCAAACCATTTATTGATCGTCTTGCCACCCTCCTTGAACTTGACAAATCCTCCTGCACCCAAATTTGGAGAGTTGCCAATAAACTTGGAGTCGGCCAGGAGTTGATAGCCATCAAACATGTTCCTCACAAAAATGATCCCGTGCTGTGCATCAGCTCCTTTGAAGTTCCTGACCTCAACTGATGTCGATCTTAT
>JAAUYL010042733.1_pt1 | contig 11489 bp, 10 predicted proteins | sample 7278011 | NCBI WGS metagenome assembly JAAUYL01 (sample SAMN14350225, study PRJNA611818) | marine sediment metagenome | isolation source: surface marine sediment (1.8m) | place: French Polynesia: Moorea | collected 2018-08 | reverse complement strand
ACTGATAAAATCCAAAAAGTTCATCTATAATGTTCATTTTTTGTCTTTTGACTGGATCTGTTATTCTTACTATTATATCTGTTGCGAGCTATGGGCGGATTGCTATATTAGTAATGAAACCAAAGAATTAATTAATAAGATAAATTATTGCTCTGATCAAATTAGTTTAGCTGGCATAATTCCTGTAACAGGTGTGTCCGAAAAATGTCTCCATAATTACGTCAATAATAAGTATGCTAAGGTTTATCAGTCTATTAAATGTACCAAAAAAAAACGGGTAAACTCACAATCCAATGTGATGAAATGTGGTCGTTTGTTGGTCATAAAAATAACAAACAATGGCTCTGGTTGGCTATTGATATAGAAACTAAAGAAATCCTAGGTTTCTACTTAGGGGAAAGAGGAGAAAAAGGGGTATTGGGATTGTGGAATTCATGTGCCTGGTGTCTAGAGAAAATGTGCAGTTTGTTATACAGATTTATGGTCAGCTTATGATTTAGTTTTTCCTGATTCAAGACACTCTCTGAGTGGGGAAAGAAATAGGTTTAACAGCTTACAAGTGAAAGATTAAATAATACTTTACGTGGCTAGAATTTATCGGTTGGTCAGAAATACTTTATCATGCACTAAAAAGCTAGAAAATCATTTAGGAGCTACGCGCGTATTTCATTCATCATTAGACTTGTCGCTAAATAGATGGAAAAAATCGCTCAAATTAATACCGTTTCACGGAATTCAGAATTCAGAATTCAGAATTCAGAAGTTAGATTGGATAAGCTAAAAAATTTTACAAGACAACAGTTTGAGGTAATTAGGGCTGGCTGATTAAATATCAAAGCACTGATAGATATTAGTAAGTGCCTTTTTTGGTCTAAAAAAGTGCGCCTGTTTCGGTCCAAAAAGCTCATGCATGCTAGTATTTTGGGATGATTATGGCAGAACAATCACTCTTACAATTTTTACGACTACCTCCTAATCAAATTTCCATTTCTCCAGTCTCGAGTCTCGAGTCTCCTGTCTCCTACCCGAACCCATGCATACTTTCCATCAGCAAACCCTAAGTATAAAGCAGAAAATGAAGGCAAGGTTTATCAAAAAGTAGACAGGTTTTTTCCCAGTTCCAAGACTTGTCATGTTTGCTTAAATATCGTAGAGGACGAAAGAAATCTACGGTGAGGCATTCTGTTGGGTAGGAAACCTGTGCTGTATGCGATAGCATCAGCGTCGGGACAGTTCACCTATAATTGCTGTCCAGATGCTAAACTGCTCAGAGAATTATCAGTAACACGACATATACGCCACTCATCTAAAATTGACGCACCAATATGTTGATAAAATTCGATCGCCGGTTCATTCCAATCTAAAACACTCCACTCCAAACGCCCACAGTTTCGGGATACTGCCAACTCTGCTACATAACTTACCAGTCGTTTCCCTATACCCCGCCCCCTATACTCAGGTAACACAAATAAATCTTCTATATAAATTCCGGGTTGGGTCAGAAAAGTTGAATAGTTATGAAAGAATAAAGAAAAACCAACAGGTTGGCCTGTCAATTCGGCAATAATAGCTTCAGCAATAGGACGATAATTAGACCCATCGCTACCAGGTTCACCAAATAAATGAGCTTCTAAGGAAGCAAGATTACCTGTAACAGCATGAGATAATTTTTCATACTCAGCTAGGGCTTTAATTAACTCAAACAGCACAGGTACATCTGCTCGTGTCGCAGCACGCAGCTTTAGTTCATCCAGGGACATAATTTAACTACTATTATCTTAAATTTATTTGATCAAAAACGATTTAACCATCCTTTTAAACGTTCAGCCACTTGGGGGCGACGTAACTTTCGCATTGCTTTGGCTTGAATTTGCCGTACTCGTTCCCGGGAAAGATTAATCATCCGACTAACTTCATCTAAAGTATGAGGTTCTCCTGTGATTAAACCATAGCGAAGAGTAATCACATCTTGCTCGCGATCGCTTAACACATGATTTAATACCTCCAAGATATCCTGGCGCATCATCATATCATTCATTTGAGCTTCAGGAGTACTATTTTCATTATCTTCTAAGAAGTCTAACAGTTCAGTATTTTCGTCAGTACCCAAACGATGATTGAGAGAGAGAGTTTTCCGACGAATTTGCTGGAGGTTACGCAGTTGTGGGAGAGAAATTTCTAGCTCTTGAGCAATTTCTGTGTCATTGGGAATACGATTTAAACTGCGTCTTAGGTCGCGGTAAACTCGTTTAAGTTTGTTAATCTGTTCAACTACATGAACTGGTAGACGAATAGTACGCCCTTGATTAGCAATAGTGCGTGTTATTCCTTGACGAATCCACCAATAGGCGTAAGTAGAAAATTTATAACCCTTCTCTGGGTCAAATTTTTCTGTGGCACGATTTAGTCCTAATGCTCCTTCTTGAATCAAGTCTAGAAAAGGTACTCCTCGATTTAGATAACGCTTGGCAATAGAAACTACTAGACGGAGGTTGGAGCTAATCATTCGACGTTTGGCAGCCCGACATTGATGTAAGCGATGCTCTAGTTGTACTTCTGTCAAACCTGCAGCTGCTGCTACTTCACCTTTTGTAGGCAGTCGCCCTAAGTCATTTGCCAGTTTCTCTGGCAGTTGTTCAAAGATGGCTAACTCTTGGATCTGCCTGGCTAATTCTATTTCTTCTTTTTGGCTCAGAAGAGGATAACGAGACATTTGCTTAAATAATGATCCCACTGCATCATCTATATCTTGTTGATTTTCTGGTACTGGGATAGTTACAGCCGATATATTCATACTGGAATTCTCCTGATTTTGACCTTCTTCATGTAGGGATTCGGCAATCATCAAACTCATTTGTTGCATTTGATCTGCCATCTCTGATTCATTAGCGGGGTCTGGTAATTGGATTTGATGCTTACCTGAATTCTCTGCAAGTAGAATTTTCATAGTTTTTTTTTCTATTATATAGTTTGCCAACTGTAAATGGTTGATGAGCTACAATGCCAGTGTTATTTTATACCAGAATTCCTCAATTATTACTTAACAATTTAACTTAATATCAATAAAACACCTGGTTAAAGATTTGATATTACCATATTTTACAATTTATGTCAATAAATAACTAATAATGATCGCAATCTTGAATTACATTTGATTCCCTGAAGATTTATCTGCGAACATTTACATAACTATATAATTACTTAATAATTAATTAACATTTAGTTATTTGTTAAAATATAAATAACAGTATCTATTTCAAAGCTTTAATCCCTAATTAGCTGTATTAATCAATACAAATTATATAGTTTCTTTCTAAAGTTTTTTCTTTATTGAATATAATTAAAAGAACTATAATTATGGAAAATTGTAACAAAGTTAACCGCTTTATGCTCCTATTGATGCTGTATAAATTACAGTAAACTTTGGAAATAGAAGTGGATATGAATACAATTATATTATAACATGATTATAAATACCTATATTTTACCTCTGATACCAATTTTTCATCAAGCTGATCGAGAGAAGCGAGAATCGTTTGTGCAATTAATTCTCACAGGCGTGAATTTTTTTGTAGTCCTAAATATGTCAGGATATTGGTGGGTAAATTATCCCAAATTCAAAAAAGGTCGTTACAGTAAAAAAGGCAGTAGGCAATAGGAAATAGGGAATAGGGAAAAACCTTACTCTTTATTGAATTTTCCTATATAGCCCAATCCTGGTCTTCCCCAACTACAAAAAAAAGTTAATGTAGCATGATTTTTTGAAACTGGTATTACTTTTATTGTCCGCAGATGACCTGCATTCATCACTACTTTTTTTTAGGAGGAAACCAGAAAAAGCTAAAAATATTGAGAGCATAAACATGAAGGTTGTGTCATATCAAATCCGGTAGCATCCTTATTATTCAAGTCTTAAGGAATAAGATTTGGTGTTGTAGGAGCTTTCAAGCTGTTTTCCCCTACTGTAAGGTATGACAATAACAGGAATTATATCGCGACAGCAGATTTGATATCATTACCCTGGGAATAGCTTAATACTCTTTTTGCATTCCCTAGAGTTGGAGTTGCCACTAGCTCATAAGAGGTAAGCATTTCCTGCGGAATACTGCGCAAACAGCCGTCATCCTTTAGGTTGCCTCCTGGGTCGTAACTGCGAACTTCAGCACTTATTATAATTACGCTCGTCTTTTCTTGAAATCAGAAATTATTATTAGACATAGGCGTGACAATCAAAAATAAAATTAATTCTTATCCATAAATTATCAATTATTTCTCCCTGTTCCCTGTTCTCTGTTCCCTGTTCCCTGTTCCCTCTTTTCTGGAGATGTCTATTGATATATTTCAGATAATTTTTAGCATAAATAAGTGACTCTTCAGTTAATATAAGTTTTCTTGAACAAATCCTGAGTTAATTCATAAAAAAACTGAGAGCTGATTGCTAATAGCTTAATGCTTACCATAAGAGTACAAAACGCAGCTATTTTTTCCCGGAACTGCCAATTAATTAAATTCCTATTCACTATATATCAGGTCTTTGCATAAGTTTTGATTAATTAATTTTAACGTTGAAGAAATACAATAAAATTTTGCACCAACTTAATAGACGATAATACTATAAAAAAAAAATCAACTTTTTCCCAAGTTTATCAAGTAATTTCTCTCTAAAATTAACTTAATTGATGACCAGGTAATAAATTTTGCTTTTAAAGTATCTATTCATAATGGCTATGCCAATCAGAAATCATATCTACTCATTTGACTATTCCTTAAAAATCTAGAAGTTAATTCCCTTAAAATTGGTATATTTTATATGATTTGAGATTAATCATGCCCATTAGTGTGAGACACATCAGCTTGAAAAAAGTATTTAAAATTTACCTAAAAAACAATATTTAAGTGCTAAAATAAACTGATACTTGACTTTAAAATAGGAACGACTAAACTAAATGTTAGATTGGATTTCTGCTAATTTTTCTGATTTATTAAAAAATATAGATGCTATCATTTTTTATAGTATAGGAGGCGATCAAGGCATACCACTTATTGTACTTTGGCTAATTAGTGGTGGTCTCTTTTTTACTATCCGAATGCAGTTTATTAATCTTCGAGCCTTTAAACACGCTATTGATGTTATTTTGGGTAAATATGACGACCCCAATGACGAAGGGGAAGTTTCCCATTTTCAAGCTGTCGCTACTGCCCTATCTGGAACCGTAGGGCTAGGAAATATTGCCGGAGTTGCTATTGCTATTAGTTTAGGGGGACCAGGTGCAGCTTTTTGGATGACGATCGCAGGTTTCTTAGGGATGAGTACCAAGTTTATTGAGTGTACCTTAGCTCAAAAATATCGCATTTTTAACCCAGATGGTACGGTTGCTGGAGGACCGATGTATTACCTGTCAATAGGTTTAGCTGATTTAGGGCAAAAAAAATTAGGTCAAGTTTTAGCAGGAATGTTCGCATTTTTCAATATTTTTGCGGTACTGGGTAGTTCGAGTATATTTCAGTCTAACCAGTCTCAAGTAGTTGTTGCTAATGTCCTACCATTTGTTGCCGAAAGAACCTGGATCTATGGACTGGTTCTAGTATTAATAGTAGGATTAGTGATTATTGGAGGTATCCAACGTATTGCTGGAGTGGCTGCTGCTATCGTACCTGCAATGTGTGGCGTATACTTTTTAGCTGCTCTGTGGGTTATTTTGGCTAACTTGACGGCTATTCCTAATGCTCTAATCAGCATTATTCATGGTGCTTTTGTTCCCCAAGCTATGGCAGGTGGTTTCGTTGGGGCGCTAGTCCAGGGGTTCCGACGTGCTGCTTTTTCTAATGAAGCAGGGTTGGGTTTGGCAGCGATCGCTCATGCTACAGCGAAGACGGATGAACCTATTCGGGAAGGTATTGTAGCATTACTAGAACCATTTATTGATACTATAGTCATCTGTAATATGACTGCTTTAGTAGTTATTATTACTGGGGTTTATAATAATCCAGAATTTGCCAATCTTGGTGGTTCGGAATTGACTTTAGCTGCTTTTACTTCTGTTATTGGTTGGTTTCCTTCTGTTTTGACAGTTTGTATATTTTTGTTTGCCTTGTCTACCATGATTTCTAGTAGTTACTATGGTCAAGTTTGCTGGCAATATTTATTTGGAGATCGGAGTGTGATTATATATAAAGTCTTGTTCTTAGTAGGTGTCTTTGTGGGTACAGTTACTAATCCAGAAGCAGTAATTCAATTTGCTGACGCCCTGAAAATAACTCTCGCTTTTCCTAGTTTGCTGGGTACTTATTTCCTCTGTGGTAAAGTCGCAACAGACCTAGAAAATTATATGAAACGTTTACAAACGGGAGAAATGATTTCAGCAAATTAATCCTTTTGATAGGATTTAGATTTAATGTCAAATCTGGTAGCATCAGTATAAAAAAGTTGCTTCTCCCTATTATCTTTGTATTTCTTCTCTCTTCCCAATGTTGATGACGAGCTAATCGTTTTTTGGCTTGTTTGTAGGCTTTGACGTTGGCAAATTTTGTTCGATCAGAACAGGTCGCTAAAGTATTTATACTTATATTTATACCTATAGTATCTCGTTGTTTTGGATAATGGTCTATTTCCAATATCAAGTGTCATTAATTAGCCATAATAAATCAGCTACCTTTAGTCATCTTTAGATCGCTTCTGCTGTGGTTCTGGAAATAATATGAAATACGTTAATGTTTGCCACCAAAGATTGATGGGGAGATTGGTAAGCAGCACAATTTTTTGTATTTCGTATAAATTTCTAGGTTGATGAAAAAGCTGCAAAACTTTAGACAATTATGAATCACCAAGGATTGAAATCCCTAGGCTTTTAGTTTACAGCGCTTTTCATATGAGTGAACCACAAAAGTGTAAAATGTAGCTAAAGACAAAATAATTATCTAGAGCGATACGGCTGACGCCACGCTCCGCGAACGCCAAACGAAAAAAATGGCCAGACCATATTCACAAAATTTAGGCCGACCTGTGATTAGAGCCTATCAAAACAAAGAAGGTTCTCAACGCCAAATAGCACAAAGATTTCAAGTTAGTTTAACTTTTGTCCGTAATTTATTACGGCATTATCGAAACACAGGAACTGTAAATCCAAAACAACGTGGAGGAGGGCCAAAGACTAAAATTGAGAATAATTTTGATTTTTTAATGAGCGCAGAAAATCCAACAAAAACCAGATATGCATGCTTTGTGAGTTATGCCACTATTTAAAAAGTCAGACAGGAGTAAAAGTTAGTAGATCAACAATGTATCGAACTTTAAAAAAACTCAATATAAGTAGAAAAAAAAAGTATTTGCGCTTCGGAACAGGAAAGAGAAGATATTAAGCAAAAACGCTACGAGTCTCGAAAATGGTTAGATTTAATAGATATACATAATAAGCGTATTTGTTGATGAATCAGGGGTAAATTTCGGCATGACTCGTGTTTATGGTAGAGGAAAAATAGGAGAAAGAGTAGTCACAAATGTGCCTAGAAATAGAGGTGGCAATACAAGTGTCTTAGGGGCATTAAGTCTAGATGGTTTAATTGCATCAATGACGGTAAGTGGCAGTACAAATAAAAAAATATTTGAAGTATATATTGAACAAATTTTAGTACCTCAATTATGGCCTGGAGCAATTGTATTGATGGATAATTTAAGTATTCATAAAGGGCAAAGAATTGAATAATTAATTAATTCACATTTGAGCTAAATTAATATTCTTACCAGCTTACTCTCCAGATTTGTCACAAGCTCGAATTATGCTGGTCAAAATTTAAAAATTTCCTCCGTTCTTATGGGGCTCGAACTTCAGAACAATTGGATCGAGTTATTAGTTTAGCGTTGGCGGAGCAAGTGCGGCAGCTATATCGCTCAAATTACTGAAGATGATGCCGTGGGTTGGTTTGAACATTGTGGTTTATTCATATGAAAACCGCTGTAAGTCATCTTAAAGATGACTCTCGACAAAACTATAGCGATCGCTACACTTATACTTAGTCAACTGACAAATTTTTCTCTCAATACAGTCATTAAAAAAGCAATCAGCAATCAGCAATCAGCCACTCAGCCACTCAGCAGTAAACGTGAACGAAGGGGAATGTTACCCCTCCGCGCACTATCCTGCATAATAGTTGCACTTGATTTAAACGATCGCTCAAAAAGCTGAAGGCCGCATTTACGACCCAGGAGGCTAGCGTATGGGCTAAAAGCGAGCTAGCTAGTTAAAATTTTAGGTTATCAAGTACCTGTGGATAACCAGAGTCTAAACTGTTTTTTCTCTGCTTTTAATATTGTACTGGAACGCGGAGATTATACTCAACCAAATAATACTATTCCTGCTCCTTCCATATGCGACGAATAAACGAATTAACTCTTACTTATAAGAATATAGTTAATCGGGATGACTGGATAGAAATTGAAGAAATGGAAGCCCATAATTTGTATCGCTTAGGATGAGTGAAGCGTCAAGAACGAAAAGTTAAACCTAGGAGTCACTTATATCGTCAATATTTTTAGAGATTTCTATCTCACAATGAATAATGAATAATTAAGTCCCCTAATTGCCATTTGGATAGTACAAATTTAAAAATATCTCTAACATTTACTAACCAAATAAATAAAGTTTCAAGCCTCCCTTATTAAGTATTCAAGCAAAATTAATTGTATATTTGGTATTTCAGTTAAGTAGCCAGGGCAAGTTATTTTAACTATATAGCAATCCCCCCATTGGTTATGATAATTTTTATAATAGCTAATTTGAACTGAAAACCTTGAAAATTATGACTCCCGAGGACTGACTCAGTCTTCCTAACTGGCACCAAAATATTACAACTTAAATAGGATTGCTATACTTAATCAAATAGACAAGTATATTTTTTTCCCTACTTCCTTAAAAAAGTTAAATTAATTTTGCACATGTACTTATCATAACAAAGTTTAATGCTTCCTTTATGGTATAAATGTTTAGTTAAGAAAAATTATTAGTAGGTAAAGTTCAAAATGAAAAGACGAACTTGGCTATATATGCTCCTGTTTCTGTTAATACCAACTGTTGCTTTGGCAGCAGAAACAGAAACAGCAGATAGTTTTATCACAAGCATAGATCGAGCTTTTTCAAGTTTTGTAGATGAAATATTTAGCATCCTTTTCTTTAGTATCGGTGGTTTCCCTTTAATTGTTTTATGGCTAATTATTGGTGCGATTTTTTTCACTATTAGAATGCAATTTATCAATCTTCGTGCTTTTAAACACGCTATTGATATCGTTAGAGGCAAATATGATGACCCTGAAGATCGAGGAGAAGTCTCCCACTTTCAAGCTTTGGCTACAGCATTATCGGGAACTGTAGGATTAGGGAATATTGCAGGTGTGGCTGTAGCTATTAGTGTCGGCGGACCAGGGGCTGCATTCTGGATGACGATGGCTGGTTTTTTTGGGATGACCAGTAAATTTGTTGAATGTACCCTCGCTCAAAAATATCGCATTATTAAACCTGATGGTACTATTTCTGGTGGACCGATGCGCTACCTATCGGCAGGTTTAGCAGAAATGGGGCAGAGAACTTTAGGCAGAGTTCTCGCTGTCCTGTTCTCTGTATTGTGTATTTCTGCTGCTTTCGGTGGCGCTAATATGTTCCAAGCAAATCAGTCTTATGGAGCTGTTTCTACTGTATTACCAGGTTTACCTAGTTGGGTTTATGGTTTAGTGCTAGTAGTTTTGGTCGGGTTGGTAATTATTGGTGGTATTCAACGTATTGGTATGGTGGCAGGTACTCTTGTCCCTGTGATGTGTCTGCTCTATGTTTTGGCTTCCCTATTTATTCTCCTGGCTAATATTACCGAAATTCCTGGGGCGATCGCTACTATTATTTCTGGTGCTTTTGTTCCCAAGGCGATAGAGGGTGGTGTTATTGGTGTGATTATTCAAGGGTTTCAACGTTCTGTTTTTTCTAATGAAGCTGGTGTGGGTTCGGCAGCGATCGCTCACTCTGCTGCCAGAACTGATGAACCTATTCGTGAGGGTTTAGTAGCGCTGTTGGAACCGTTTATTGATACTATTGTTGTTTGCAATATGACGGCTTTGGTGATTGTCATTACTAATGTATATAATGCTGAGGAGTTTGCTGCTTTGCGGGAAGCGAAGAAAGGAGCTGAGTTAACTTCTGCAGCTTTTGGTACTGTTTTGGGATGGTTTCCAATTTTATTGGCGATCGCTGTTTTCTGTTTTGCGTTTTCCACAATGATTTCTTGGAGTTACTACGGCGAACGTTGTTGGGATTATTTGTCTGGTGGTAGAGGCTTAATTATTTACAAAATCTTGTTTTTGGTTGCTGCTTTTGTCGGTTCGGTATCTAACCCATCTTCTGTAATTAATTTTAGTGATGCTACTTTACTGTCAATGGCTTTTCCTAATATTTTGGGTGGCTATTTTTTGTGTGGTCAAGTAGCAAAGGATTTGCAAAATTATATGAGTCGTCTCAGAAAAGGAGAGTTTCGACTTAGTTAACAATTTGCGCAATTTATCGACATAATACGATAGTTCTCACAGGCAAGTAGTAACGAGGGTAAAATTTGTATCTTCTGCACTAATCCCTGCTTAAGCATTTCTGGCAGTCTATCTATATAGACGTAGATCTATCCTGACATCCCGCTTCCTACTAGGAACGGCATAGTAAGGGTTTGAGAACTTTTTTAGTTATGTTAATTGACAAAGACTTAAATGTAAGTATAGAGTGTAGAGATGCGGTTGGCTTGACCGTTTCGGCTGTCGCCGACATGAAAATGCCTGTGGATGAGTAACCGCCGACGGCCTCACAAGAAGCAGGAAGTAAACATCAATTTGTCGCATCGATGTGACGCTTTGTGTCAGTTTTATGAAGCAGATGATACCTGTTAATTGACTAAATAGTTCAAATTTTAGTTGATTCCCTATTCCCCTATCTCCCCAAATCTTTGACTTATGATATTTTGAAACAGCCATGCTGCTTAAGGGAGAGGCTTGAAATCCAATTTTTCCGTAAAACTCTTCTGTTTATTTATAATTGACATCCTCCCGACGTTGCGCCCCTGCGAAACGCGGGATTCCCTTTTCATGTCGCGCAGCGAAACATCGCTGATAGGGGCTTTATGCTGCCTCTTGCAGAGGATATACGCTTTTCATGTCGCGTTTCATGTCGCGTTTGCGTTAGCATGACCTAGGAAAGCGAAAGCGAAAGCGAAACATGGCACTTGCCTCCAACACCCTTGCTTCTTTCCGGTCTAAAGGCGCGCTCCTAAAGACTTGCCAGCGCCGCCAAAGGGGGTCTCCCCCATGAGCGAATGGTGCTGACAGTGCTAGTCTAGCAGCCTTAATTTAACTACTATAGCACACGCTTTGGGAAAACCTCATATGTTGCGGTTTTCCCATCTCTCAGCTCCCCTCCCTTACAGGGGTAGGTTTTTAACAAAGGAGCGATCGCTCGCTTTGATTCAGT
>JAAUYL010027273.1_pt1 | contig 11490 bp, 5 predicted proteins | sample 7278011 | NCBI WGS metagenome assembly JAAUYL01 (sample SAMN14350225, study PRJNA611818) | marine sediment metagenome | isolation source: surface marine sediment (1.8m) | place: French Polynesia: Moorea | collected 2018-08 | reverse complement strand
GAAACGAGCGCCCGCCCCAAGCGGAGGCTTGTGCGGTACAACTTCTCCATCCAAGACGAATGCATGTCCTCATAATTGGTCTGATAATGTGATGATATTGTACATGGCGAGTTTCTTGGCGCTGGCGTATTTACATAACTTCGATATCTTGCTGAGGTGATAATGATAATTGGGAATTGTATAGTACGGCGGCAATTAGTTGAAAAGGGGGACGACAGAGCCTAAAGGGTTTTCTGGTCACTTCACTACTTCACTATTTGAATTATTTGAGATCATTGAGATCAAGGCACTTGTACTGTAGATTCACTTCAGTCTCTTTCTCTTCCTTTTATAGGCTTCGGCATTTTCTTAGTCTTGCTGAGTCCTTCAGGCGCCGCCTCCTTTTAGTGGGGAAGTTGGCGAATCGTTCCCCTCGTCCTCCTCGAGTTGCTGCCTCACCTCGTCCTCCACAGTCCTCCTCAGATGAGGGTACGCCTTGGCGGTGTAGACGTCGTGCACACCGGCGGACAGCAGCTTCTGGTAGAGCCGCTCGGCCGTGAGCTCAGCATAGCTTTCCATGAGCTCTTGCTGGCGCCGGGACAACTCTGGCGCCGAATACGTGCGGACCCCACAGCTCCGCCCGCAAAAGTCGCTCGGGTGGCGGAGGAACGACCTGAACTGCGGAAAGAAGGCTGTCAGGATGTGGACGAAGGGATTCGCCGTCACAGGGGCTGAGAAAAGGCGGAAGACCACGTTGGCCACCCACTTTACTAGATTGAGAATGATGGCGGTTCCCACGACGATGCTGCAAATGTGGCCATATTGTTGAACGTAGAACCAGAAGGATTGGAAGAAGCCCAGCGGCCCACGCACGAACTCGGGCAGTCCTTTCAGGTCGGGAAAGATGTCAGAGACGCTTCCAATCCTAGCCTTGTTCTTCCCTGTCATTTCCTCCATCATTTTCTCGTAGAGGTCGGCGGCGATGGCGATTCCTCCTTTCGGCCTGGTGGTCACCCGCTCCCAGCGGCGGAGGAGGTCTCCCGCGTATATTCCCCCTTCGTCCCAATTGATGACATCGTCGTTCTGCAGGACCTTGTTCAGGTCCAGTGCCTCCCCGGAAACCATTCGGGGCTCGGCGGCCATCTGAATCCCTTGGGCGGTGTAGTAGACCCAGCGCCCGACGGCATTCTGAAACATTGGGGAGAAGGGGAGCAGGCAGGGCTCAGCCATGCTGTGGCTGAGGAGCCGCTTCGTCTTGGGCTCCAGGAAGAATCCGTTGCGGGGCGTGGTCTGCAGCGGCGGAATCGAGTCGCCCTCCCTCCCTTGATGTAGGTGGAGATGCTGCCGCGTACGGAGGGCCACGTACTCCTTGTAGTCTTCCTCGCCCATGGTAACCGGCAGAGAGTTATAGCACATCCCGTCGTTGGTTGTTCTGGCCGTGACCATGATCCTCTTGCACCGGTATTGATACCAGGCCTCCCCGGCAGATGTGACAAACTGGTCCCTCCCCAGACTGGCCGTTTCCCCATTCATGACGGCTCCTTGCTCGGCGGCTCTGGCAGCGTATCGACCTGTTTTCGTCTTTTTATTGGCCTTGCACTGCTGCTCTCTCAATGCGCGGAGGGCTCGGACCATGTTTTTGCCCATTTCGCCGTAAAGGTAGCTGTCCTTGGCGTTGGAGTAGGTGGCGATAGAGACTTGATCCTCATGGATTCTGCGACGGTAAGGGGTATGTTGGAGCTCTGATGTCAGATACAGGTCGGTGAAGTCGGTGGCGTGGACGAGGGCCCCACAATAGCTAAAAGGGGGCCCTTTCTGGAGTCTGATGTGCGTGCCGTCCGTGGAGACAAAGGTGACGGTGCCAGTGGAGTCCTTGATCTCAACACCTTCCAGAGGGCCCCGCGCCAGGTAGAGGGGGCACATGTCAGACTCCTTGGGCTCCTTCCACATGAAGGTGCCGTGCTCCCCGGTCTCGCACTCCTCGTCGTCCACGGAGCAGGGGAGCTTGAGCCCGGTGCGGTCGATCTGTACCTGGCCCTGCTCGTCTATGATCCCCGAAAGCGTCTCCAAACGAACCTCGAAATGCGACACCACCATGGCGTCCTCGTCCCCCCACCAGTCCTTCTTCCAGTAGTAATCCGGCATGCCTCGGTCGAAGGTTCCCCACTTCCCTTCACAATGGACATCGTGGCCGGAGGAGTACTGGCGGCCGACGTCGTCCGATATGACATAGTTGGTGATGTTCTCAGCCAGTTTGGTGCCAAGGAAAGTCTTCTCCTTCCACAGGCGCTCGCACTCCGCCACTGGCACGTTGAAGGGCCTGTCGAAGGAGAACTCTCTTCCCACCATGGTGGTATGGCCGGTGGGCGCATTGCACAGATAGTACAGCTTTGTCCTCCTCATGGAGCACTGTCGCACGCTGATCCTGGTATTGTCTGCCTTTTGAAGGAGGAGAAGAGTGGAGTTTTTCGCATGTTCCACCGTCTCTGGGATGTCGCAGCTGAGGTCTGGCCCCATGACGACGGAGGTGACGTCCGAGGGGGCGGTGCAATCATAGGCATTAAATTGATACATCCGTGGAGTTTGGACGGGGGACCGCGCCTTGCGAAGGTTGGGCACGGAGCCCGTTACCAGCTGGTTCCATTCCCTTATTTCCTCGGTCAGGGAAGGCATGCTGGCCTCCACGTCTCTGGCCCATTGATCCACCGCCTCTGCTGCTCTCTTCCGCCTCTCCTTTCTGTCCGTGCCGGCGGAGGGTAACTCGGAGTCCGCCGGTCGGGCGGCTTCCACCCTCTCCTTCACCTTCTGCCTCCAATGCTGCTCCCAGTTCTCCCAGAACTCGTCATCTGGCGTGACGAAATCCTCCAACATCTCGTCTCTCTCGTTCGTCTGAGTTTCAGAAGGTCCTGACCCGTACCACAGTCCTAGGTCTTTCAGTTTGAGGGTGAGTTTCTCTATCATTCCGGGGGTCTCTCCTTTTGCCATCTCTTTCTCTGCCTCGTCAACAGAGACCTGCACTGGCGGGGGCGCCGTAGCGGATCTCCTCCTGAGTATCTCCTCCCATGCCTCGTCAACTGAGACTGAGACAGGCATCGGCGGTGCGGCGATATCTTTCTCCACCTCGTCAGCAGGAGCTTGGACTGGCATTGCCGCTTCAGCAGACTTCTTCCTAAGCAATTCCTCCCATGCCTCGTCGACTGAGACTGAGACCGGCATTGGCGGTGCGGCGGTCTCGTCAGCTGGCGCTGGTGCCAGCACACTCCTTCCATCCATCCCTTCGACGGGGGCGCTGTCGGGCATGGCCGCTCCCGCCCTGGTACTGGGAAGCAGGGCACACACCAGCAGAACCCAAAACAGGAGCTTGGCCACTCTGGCAGCGAGGCGGAGGCGACAGTCCATCTGCTCATCTAGGTGAAAGGAGCAGAGAACCGGCCCTCGGCTTCCACTGCAGCAACCGGCTCCGTCATGACGAAGTCGATGGGCCCCCTCCTCTCCGCCAGGGCGCACACTCGGCACCGCCTCAGGGGGTGGCAGGTTATTTCCGGACACTCCTGGTAGACCTTCAGCACGAACACCCCCGAAGCTCCCACGATGACCGGGCGAATGCGGCCCTCCAGCCCCGCCGCCAGGAGCTCGCGGCGGGAGAGGGAGAACATTCCCATCCTCCTGCCTTCGCCCCTTGGCACCAGCAGGTGAACTGCTTCTCCCAGGGCCTCCTGCTTGGTGAGGGGCTTCAGCAGCACGTTGAGATCGTGCGTTCGGCCTAGAGCCTGGACCTCGGCGGGGGTCGCGACCTGGGGCCTCCGTGGCGGCGCCGGGGCGGAGTAGGATGTCTCCTGAGCGGGCTCGTGGTGAGCGGCTGGGGCGACACCCTGAAAGGGCTCCACCTCCCTGGCTCCTCTCTCCCCTGGGTGGCCCACGGTGCCATAGCACCTCTGGTGTTGGGGCGACACAGGAGGCTGGGACAGAAGTCCTAGAGAACGTCCGGGGGTGATTGGACGGTTGTCGACGAAGAGAAGTTCTGGCGCGTGCGGTGGCGCCCCAAGGTTGGTCGTGGGTGGTTGCTGATCGACGGGGAAGGAGCTCCTCGCCCCTTCCTGGTCGCCATGGTCGTCTGCCCGAGGGGCCTCCTCCCTCGTCTGGGCTGGCCTCCGAATCCCCGGCGTCCGACTGCGAGATCTCGTCCTCCGATCCCGTCTCCGGTTCTCGTCGTCGCCTCGTCGGGTCTTGGTCTCTGGCTCCGCCGCCCTCGTGGAGGAAGGGTGAGGGTGAGGGAGATGCTCGGCGGCTTCTCCTCTCGGAATGGAACTCTCCCTCCCGCTCCTCTTCCGCCTGCGATCCTCGTACTCCTGGTGACGGCGGAGCTGGTTCTCCTCGTCCGCCTTGTCCAGGGCCCTCCCGAAGGCGGCCTTGGCGGAGTACTCCCGAGGGTGAGCGGCAGACCGGGACATCGTGGTGGAAGCGCGGGGACATCGGGCTTCACGAGGTCAGGGTATGGTGAGTAGCTGCGTGGCTGTAACAGACTGAGAAAGGACAGGTTAGGTTCTATGTACATTGGCGCACAACGTGCCGCGTTGCGGGTTCTACCATTTCTATCGCTACAATTGCCAATCATTTATTTCCTCCTTCCTCTTTACGTTGCCTCTACTCTCTACTGAACAGCTTGGACAGCGCTTTTAAATTGAGGAATCCTGGCAGAGCTCCAGCTCCACCTTGTCCTTCCTCCTCGTCATCTTCATCTCGCCTCCGCGGTTTCTCCTTTTCTCCCTTTTCTTCGCCGTGCTGTGCTGAGTCAATCTCTGGCTCTGGATCCTCTTGCTTTCTCCTTCTGTACCCCGGGAGGACGAATTCCGAAAAGCGCACTGGCAGTTTTCTGTGCCGTTGCGGTCGTCTCGGCGGCGTTGGTGCCGCCCCCTCCGCCAAGTCGGGAGCTGATTCTTCTGGAGGAGTTCTGTCGGCCCGGGGGGTATAAAATTCTGTGGCTGATTCCTCGTCAATATCCCTGTCGTCTTGAGCTGGCGTGAAATTTAGCGGCCTTGGCCTGAGCATCCCCCTCCTCATCCCCAGGGGCGAGTCGCCGTCGTCCGCGGCGGCGGCCTCCTCCGGCGTCTGGCGAGCCCACCTTCTTTTGTGCTGAGGGTCCCCTTTTGGTGTTTTCTCTTGCCTGGCAGCTCGGTCCTGTCGGCGGCGAAGCTGCTCTGCTGGTTCCACATAGACGGGTTCGTAATTGCCGTCCTCGTCCATGCCAAATCCTCGGAGGAACCAGTCGTCCAGGCCTCCATCTGGCCAGCGGAACGGCGGTGGGGGTACCGGCCCTGGCCAGCTTCCGACGGGCTGCTCTTCGTCTGGAGGAGGAGGAATGGGGCCTTCGGCGTGAGGGTCCCCGTGCATGAGGAGGTCCTGGTGTGGCATCGGCGGCACATCCGGCTGCCCTACGGCAGGGACATACAGTCGCAGGCGGTCGACGGACACTTCCATGGACTGCCTTCGCATGTTCCAGTGGGCTGGCGGCTGGATTTCGTACATAAGCTCATTGATCTTCCGAAGGATGGTGTAGGGGCCAGTGTAGTAGGAGGAAAGCTTCCTGCTGGCTCCCTCCTCCACCGTTGGGGTGAACAACCACACCTTGGCACCGACCTTGAAAGCTGGGGCCTGCATATTGTACCTCTGGCGCTGGCGCACCACAGCAGCCCTCAACTTTTCTCTCACGTATTTATGGACCTGTTCTATCCGCCGCCGATGCTTATGTAGTTGCTCATGGAAGGTCTTAGCCACGTCAGGGGGATGAGACGGCGCCCCAAATAGAATGGACAGGGGCGTGGTCGGCGGGTGCCCAAACAACGTTTCAAACGGCGAGGTCCCCGTGGCCTCGCTGCGGGCAGAATTCATGGCAAACAGGGCATGCGGCAGTACTGATTCCCAATCATGGTTGCTGTCCAGGAGAAGGGCGCGAAGGATGGAGCCTAGGGTCCGGTGGGCTCTCTCCACCGGATTGCTCTTTGGATTGTAGGCCGGTGTGGTGGTGCAGAGGACACCGAATTCCGCCATGCACTCTTTGAAGGCGTCACAGGTGAACTGTGCCCCTTGGTCGGAATGGATGATGTCGGGGACTCCGAACCGGCAGAAAATATGCTGCTCCAGAGCCACGGCCGCAGCCTTGGCTGTAGCAGAGCGGAGGGGTACCCCTTCGATCCATTTGCTGAAGGTATCTTGCATGGTGAGGATATACTTCCGCCCGTAGCGCGATGTCTGCAGCGGCCCGACAAAGTCGACACTGATCCTTTGGAAGGGATGACCGGCCGGGGCGGACATGAGCAGGCCTCTCTGGTCCTTGGCTTTGCGCACCTTGCGTTGGCAGGCCTCACATCCCGCAATGACTGCCGTCATTTCTTGTTTGGCGTGCGGGAAATAAACTTGGTTGGCGAGCAAGTGGAGGGAACGGTCCACCCCCAGGTGGCCCAGGTGTTCATGGGCTACGCGGCAAGCCACTGGCCACAGCTCCTCTGGTAGGCAAGGCAGCCACCGGTCTTTCCTCCAGGGAAAGAGGTGTTCCTCATTTGGTTGCCTGCGGCGAATCACGCCGTCAGAGTCAATCTTCAACATTCCCAATTGGGCGTTGTAGTGCGCCTGGTCTCGAGTCATGGATCTCCTTTCCAGGGATTCAAAGTCGGCTGACGTCTTCCCTTGTTGCAACCATTCCAGTACAGTCCCCAAAGTTTCATCATTTTCCTGCGCTTCCTTCATCTTTTGGGGACTTTTCCAGTGGTCTAGTCCTGCCACAGCAACAGCTACAAGGCTGGCTTGCCGACATTCTTTTTCTTCTTCTTCCTCGTCAGTCCCAATTTCCGTTTGTCCTCCCGGTTGTGCTGCAATATGGGGGGCCCTGCTCAGGCCATCGGCGTTGCCGTGCCTCTTCCCTGGCCGGTAGGCCACCTTGAAGTCGTAGTTTGCCAGGGTGTCCAGCCACCTGCGGCAGACGGCGTCCGGGGGTTCCATGGTGCGAATGTGTACAAGGGGCTGGTGGTCTGTGCGCACGAGGAAGGGACGATGCTGCAGATAGTAGCGGTAGTGCTTGGTGAAGTAGAGGATGGCCACAAGTTCTCCCTTGGTGGCATTATAGTTGGCTTGAGACTGCCCGAGTTTCTTCGCGCCATAGGCTATCACGCGCTCCTTCCCGTCTTGTACTTGAGAAAGAGTGGCGCCTATACTGTTGCTTTCTCCGGACCAGTCGGTGTCCAGGATAAAGGGTTCGTCACTGTCGAAGCGAGGGTAGGCCAGGATGGGGGCAGCCAGGAGTCGACTCTTCAACTCATGGAAGGATTTTTTCATGGCCTCGGTCACCTCCACTGGCTCCTTTTTGTCACTTCCTTCCCCCTCCTTGCCGGCTACGGACGTCCAGGGCTCGGCGATGGCGGAGTACCCTTTGATGAAGCGCCTGTAGTATCCCACCTTTCCTAAGAAGGTGCGGACCTGTGTCTTGTTGGTGGGCATTGGCCATTCCTTGACTGCTTTGATGTAATCGGGCAAAGGGCGGACTCCCTCCTGACCGACGAGGTGCCCCAGGTATTCGACCTCTGGTCGGAACAAGTGGCACTTTTCTGGTTGCAGCTTGAGGCCAGCAGTCCTGTAGCGCTCCAGCACTTGGGTGAGGTTCCTGAAATGTCCGGGCAAGTCTTTGGAGTGAATCACCGCGTCATCCAGGTAGGGGAGCGCCACCTCCCCTGGGACCCCGTTGAGGACCATGGTGACCAAGCGGCTGTAGGTGGCAGGCCCGTTGCAGAGGCCAAAGGGGAGTTTGCAGTACTGGAAGCTGCCCCACGGCGTGGAGAAGGACGTCTTCGGTCTGTGGTCCTTTTTGATTGATATCACGTGAAAGGCGCCACTCCCATCAACGCAGGAGAATATCCTGCTCCGGGAGAGGCGCCCTATATTGTCGCTAATGGAGGGGATCGGGTGGCTGTCTTTTACAGTTTTTGAATTCAGTAACCTGTAATCGACGCACCAGCGAATCTTCCCCCCCTTCTTTGGCGCTGCTACAAGTGGAAAGGACCAAGGGGAGGAAGATCGCTCGATCACTCCATGCTTTTCCCACTTCTCCAATTGCTTTTTCAAGTCCCCTTCTAACGCGGGGTTGATGGGGCGGTGCTTGCAACGAATGGGCAGCGCGTCCTCAGTGTGGATCTCATGCTGGAGGAGCTTGGTGTCCCCGTACTCGCCGTTGACGGAGATAACATCGATAAATCGCAGGAGGAGCTCAACGGCTTTCTGTCGATCTTCTTCTGTTCGTAGACAGGGGGCCTCTTCTAGCCTGAAGTTCTTCTGCAGCCATTGGGCCAGCCTCTTCTTCGACCATCGGTCGACGTCCACGTATTCTTCCTTTTCCTCGGGCTTATCCTTAGCCTCTTTTGCCTTCCTGATGGCTTCTCTCAGTTTTTCTCTGAGCGTTGTCCCCTTTTCTCCTCCTCTCTTGGCATCAGACGAGGCCACTTTGGCCTTCTCCTCCTTTTCACAGCTGGCTTCCATCATGCACACACGCCATGGTGTGGCCTCAGCTGGCTCCCTGCCACAAGTGAGGCGGAAGACTCCAAAATCGGCGCCCTGCTGCACCTCTTGCATCTCCCCTGTGGGGTTGAGGGCACTGGAGTAAAACTTGCCGTCTGACCCAACAGAGGCCAAGACACCAGCAGCTGGGATCAGGTCGCAGTATTCCGCCACTGCGTTGAGGTCGTTGTGGCTATCCCCCCCTTCTAAAATGCCGTCTCCGGGCGGCATGTCGCCGGCGGCGATCTCGCTCACCACCAACGGAACGAAAGCGGCGGAGAATGGCGGCAGGAAGGTGGTGGCGGCCACCCTCGCCCTGCCCTTGGGCTTTTCGGCCACGGGGAGGGGCCGCTCGTGAAGGGGGACGGAGTGCCCATTGATGACGAGGGCGTCCGCGCCGTGGTCCTGCACGATCTTGTAAGACTTGAGGAAGGGCCCGCTGATGTTGGCGTCCATGCTGAGGTCGGCGATGATGAGGGGTTTTATCCTGAAGTGGGCGGGACAGTTGGCAAACTGGAGACGCAATTTCTGCTTAGGCTTTCCCAGCACCTTGAGTGTTTGGGAAGATTTTGCTGTTTCCAGACGGAGGTCGGGGACGGGTTCAATGTCGTGTTTGGTGAAGCCAAGGCGGAGGAAGATGTTGAGGCTGATGGCGCTTAAGTACGTGTTGCCGCTGTCCACGAGGGCGCTGAGGGCGAGGCCGTTCAGCATAATAGGGGCATATTTACAGTAGGAAGTGGCTGCCTTCTCCTCAGCGGCCAGGCGAGTATTTTGTACAGAGGACAGCCGGGTCTGAGAACCCGGCCGGCCTAGTTTCCCTGACCAGCGGCGGCAGCAGCGGCGTCACCCTCCCCGGGGTCATTGGGGCCCATCAGGATCTCGTTCAGAGCCTCGGCCAGGCTGCTGACCTGGTTGCTCATGAAGCGGCCCTTGGCATTCCTCCGAGGCGTCCGACGCCGCCCTGGCCCACTCCGCTTCCGTCCGCGGCCCCTTTTTCCTGCGTCTCCTCCGGCGCCTCCGTCTCCTTCCTCCCTTGGAGGGTAAGGGCAGCGGCGCTTGAGATGACCTGGTTGGTTGCAGTTCCAACAAAGGGGCTTCTTCTTGGCGTTGATGCCCTGGCCGTCCTCGTCCTCGCTGTCGCCCAATCCCATGTTGTGCAGGGCCTGCCCTCCCGCGGCCGTGGCACGGCGGCAGAGGGCGGCAGTGGCCTCCTTGTCGGTGGCCTTGGCAACAGCAGCATCGAAAGTCTCGGGGTCGGCGTCGAAGAGCTTGGCCTTGATGGACGTGCTGTAGAGGCCCTTGGTGAATGCCATTATGGCCTCCCTGGACGTCTGGATGTCTATCCCCGGCCGCGCTCGTCCGAAAAGCTCGCGAAGCCTCGCGCCCCACTGCAGGGCGGTCTCGTTGTGGCCCTGGTGGGCGTCCGCCAGCAGCTGCTCTGCCATCCTCCCGGCGGAGCGAGGGAGGAAGATGGCCTCGTAGGCGTCGAGGCACTGCGCGGGCGTCCGCACGGCGGTGGGGATCGGGTGGGGCATCACTCCGCCGTGGGTCCTCTTGTAGGCGATGACGGCATCCTGGTCTGTGACTGCTACCGTCAGATCGCCAACCCCGGCCACCATCCGGGCGGCGGCGCCCTCCAAGGCCATGCCGAGCTGCGCCCGCTGTTGGTCGGGGGTCCATCCGTTGTTGGCGGCGATGGCCTCGAATCGTCGACGAAAATCCATCCATTGCGTAGCATCTCCCGAGGAGTATGTTGGGCACGGTTTGTCCGTGGCCTTGGGCATAGCCTGGAGGAGTTGTTGGAGTTGATCCGCGTCCATGGTGGTTTATGCGCGCTATTTAATATAAGGAGGAGGCAACGGATTGGCAAGAGCGAATTAAATTAGTCTGATAGACGAACTACCTCTAGAAAGAGAACCGGCGCAACCCACAATACTCTGTGTGGCAATGACGGGGCAGGAGGCAGTAGAAACTTTTCTAAGTTCTTTTTGACTTTGGCGCCTCCGACAGCACGTCTGTCGTGTCGGAGCTACAGCCGAGAACTGAAAGGGCAAGGAGCGCGGGGTTCCCGTAAGAAAGGACGCCTTTCTCCTCCTTCGCCTCTTCCAGCTCCCTACTGTGGCGGCCGGCGACTGGCGGCGCAAGATCCCCATGCATGGGAGTGCACTTGCTTGCCCGCCCGCCCTCCCTCTTCCAGGGTGCCGCGCGCGGGGAATCTAAGCCGGCGGAGGACTCCTTCCTCCCTCACCGCTCTGTCTCTGCCTGCAACCGCCGCCCGACCCCTCCCTCCTCTGGGCTTCCCCCTCTTGCCGTTTCAGAGCGTCTAAGCCGAGTCTAGAGGAGCTCATCAACGGCTCCTCCCTCCTTTCTCGCTCACGGCCCCAGTACAGGAGAGCTATTGCTGCATTTCTGTCTGTCTGTCACAGTCAGACAGTGACACATTTCCAAGGGAGAGTTTTATGGCTTTTTTCCCCAGGTGCTTGCCTGGGTCCTTTTTTAGTACCAAAAGGAGGTTCTCCTCCTCCCTCCACTTTTTCAGTGACAATTTTACAATTGCGCTTCATTAGGAGGAGGGAAAAAGCCGAAATTCCTCCATCCCTTCTGCAGCAGCAGGGGGGTCGGGCCAGAACCTAGCGGGAGCGATAGCGTGTCTTTTGAAAGGGTGGCAGCGGCGGCTTGGCGTCGGTTCGTCCGTCTTTTCCCTCCAATTTCGAGGAGGAGAATCCGTCTCAACTCCTATTGCATTGCTTGCAATATGAATCGAAAAGGGAGGTACTCAGAATTCTTGATTTGTTGGTAGCGGCCAACTTGTCTTCTTTTGGCGTGTTAAAGTCCAGGATCCCACCGCTGCCACCAGTTTGTAAGACCCGACGCTACGCTCTACCGCATTTACCTTTCGTCCTACGTCCGTCGAATAAGTATTCCGACCCTCTCGCTTCAGTGTCCGCAGACTGACTGCCAGCCGTATAT
>JAAUYL010038340.1_pt1 | contig 11497 bp, 7 predicted proteins | sample 7278011 | NCBI WGS metagenome assembly JAAUYL01 (sample SAMN14350225, study PRJNA611818) | marine sediment metagenome | isolation source: surface marine sediment (1.8m) | place: French Polynesia: Moorea | collected 2018-08 | reverse complement strand
TTCAAAAAGTTTGGGTGGAAAATTTTTTCGAGAGAATTTTTCAGGGTTTGAGTTTTAATTTCCGGTAAACTTCACAAACAAAGCGGGAGAAAAGGGACTGCTGGTGTTGTAGCTGCTGAGAGGCCAAACTTTTGAAACCACCGCAAAAGCCGGACTGGTTAATCGTGTATCCACATGCATAATTCCGGGAAAAAATCCTCATCGAATTTGTAAACCCTAGCCAGCAATTGAACTCAATTATGACGGAATATAATTTTTAGATGACACCGATCTTGGCAAGTTTTAGAAAGAGAGAGCACAAAGCCATAGCAGAAAACGTGTTAAAGAGAGTCAAAGCTCAAGTTTACTACATAAGCCGGTGGTTTGGTGGTAGCAAAATATTATTTGGGTAGCTGTACCACTTTGTGGTTTTGTCAGACGACTGAGACACTTTATGATTATCTGAGAGGTGGCGCTAGTGTAGCCAATTTCATCCACAGTGTTGCTCTTCCTAACCACTTCAAGCTCAAGTGGGCAGAAGAAGGGTCATCAAGCTTGCTTGTGGTTTATATCATATCACACTCCCCTATGACATTAAAGTCACTGTGAACTAACCAGCCAAATATTTCTCGATTCCAGGTAAGACAAGCAGCTTTTTTCATCGACAAAAGAGTTTTAGGCAACGACTGGTTAAGTCCTTGACAAACAAAAGTGACACGTGACCGGAAGTGAATGTAAACAAAGCCACTTGGTCAAGTGGTCATTATGAAGCAAGGAATGAGAAATACTTGAATATATGATGGTGGAGACTGCTGTGAGGAGAGTTGTTTCCTTTTCTCTCTGAAGGCAAAACTTTTGTTTTGTTTATGTTTGCGCGCCTCTTTTGACAACTGTCATTTTCTCGGTCAGCTGAGGCATATTTGTAAACAAGACGGGCAAAAACAAAAGCAAATGTGGGCCACCGCCACCATTCTCTTTGCCAACATTACAGAACATTCAGAAAGAGCAGCTGCACTTGGGAAGACATTTTTCCGCGCTTAGAGCCAGGACTGCCACCGTTTTTTTTCTGGTCTCTCTCCATTCTTTGGTATCCAACCAAGTATTTATTGTCTGAGAATGTATACAAAGATAGAAGGAAAGCGTAGAAACATAGACCTAACACTGCTGCTGTAAAGAGAAGGAACGGAATGGGAGAATCAGAAGCTGAAGCTAAGAAAGATACAGGCAAGCAAGCAAACCAAGTAAATATACAAAAACTTGCCATCGTCATCTGCCAGACACTTGTCCTGGGAAATCCCAGGAATCCAGTACATTTTCCTGGGATATCCCAGGAGCCCTGGATAAACCAGGAACCCTGGACAAACCAGGAACATTTAGATGACTATGGGCTTGCCAGCTTCCCCTGAAGGAACTTGTGCACATGCCTTGCCTTGGGTGAGTGGTAGTTTTAGGCATTCGGCCAAAAAACTGTCCATGTTTACCAATGGCTGGCTACTCCTGGCGTTTTTGTATCACTCAAAAGAAGGCTGCAATAATGCTCTAATAGACAAAAAGAATCATGGTTAATTTGGTTTCCTAAAATAGCATTGCATCAATGTTTGCATAGCCTTGTTTTGATATGGCTAGCTTGAGCCCAAGGTTATTCATCAATTCCGAGTAGAAGGAAAGAGGAAGGTCTCTTGTTAACCAATATAAACTTGTAAGATCTGAGGGCTAATTCTTGGGCAAACAAAACAAACAAACATAGACATCTTCCTGCTGGTGGTTAGTTTGCAAAGCACAACAACCTTTGGGAAGGTCATTCTTAGTATCTAGTAGGAATTTCCTTGTCATTTGTTTTACATTGCAGTACATTCCATTCTAAGCATTGACAATAACCACAATGTATCCATTTCAGCTGAGACTCTCAGACTGAGTTATGTTGTGCCTTCTCAACTCTTAGCTAAGGAAAGGAGGGTCCTTTCCTAACGAAATTGCTCATTAAATGCTCCTACCAGTAGCTCTCAGCTTCACCACAAAATAAAGCTAGGAAACCAAGTTTAGATGCTAGGTGGTACACAAACTGGTCTAACTCACAGTCCTCTTGAAAAACTGGTTAGTTCATAAAGTGGCCAGGCTACCCATTCTGTCCACCACCACAGCCAGCCACTTCTCAGCAATAAAGAACTGCTTTGGAGTCAGTCTATGTAGTTAGCAGAATAGCAGCCTTGAGATTGACTACATCCACTGTATTCCTACCAATATGAGCTAGGGACTTGGGAAAGGAGGAGGGAGAAGTAGGGAAGGAAGTTGTAAAAACACCCTTCGGAGATTTTAGAAAGCTGCCCCGTGAGCCCTGAAAATAGATAGATAGAAAAGGAGGCTCTGCTCGCCAAAGGCTCTCACTATTACCAATTTCCTTCTCCAACTAGAATTTAAAATAAAGTTAGGTTTCCTTCAGCTGATGTGTCTTTCTGTTGACATTCCCAAACAAATGCTCAACAGAGCAGCAGAGCAGAGCAGTGCAAATCTGGATGTAAACAAACAAAAAAGATTTGGGGGAAAAGAGGGCCTAAACTGAGCTATCTCTCCTGAACTGTTTCTCCTCCTCCAAAAGATGAGCTGAGACTATATAAAACATGCCTTTTGAACTGAGAAGAAGCCAGCTGCTCTTCTTTTGCCCAATGTTGTCGGTTGGTACCTTCAGAGCTGAGCGTTTTCTTTGCTCAGTTTTGTGTGTGTGGTTGTAGTAGTAACTAGATAGTAACAGCTTGGGCCGCTCAGTGAGCTATTTCTTAGAGAATAATACACAGAAGAAGAGAGTGCAAGCAAGAAAAGCTGAGACAACAGCTTCTCCTCTATATAAAGCAGCTGGCTGCTGAGAAGGCAATAGCGTGCTTTTGCTAGTTCTCTCAGTTTTTGGGATGGCGGGATGCCATTGCATGGCATGGTTGTGGAAAACTGAGCTGAATGAAATTGTGTGTCTAGCTGCTTTAAGTCTTAAAATGCATTCCAATTTTGGAGGAGGAGAGGTTCCTGTCAACCTGAGATTGCCATTAAAAACTGCTGCAATGTTTGATCAGTAAAATAGGAATAGTTTTGCTAAGAAAACCTGTGAAAATTGAAAAGTCAATCCTTGTACTCAATGCAAAAAAAGAAGAAAAGTAGGGGATTTTTTTTTTCTATCTGTGATCCCCAAAGGGAATCGGACTCTTATCTGATCAGACATGACCAGACTGAAAGTCTGACTATTTCAAGTTGCTATTGGGTACTTTAAACAATGACTTAAAAGTCAAGAAATTAGTCAATTATGACCTAAAAGTAAAAGTAAAAGTATGAAAAAGTCACTTTTTTGCCTCAACTCTTTACTCCTCCCTCTCAGCAGCTTCTCCTCTTGAATGGCTTTGCGCTAAGACGGAAAACTGTTTTAGATTCAGCACACGAAATTTCGTCCTACTCTCGTCTTTCTGTGCTTCATGAAGGTCCACCGTTCGTTTCTCTATAGTCTGGCATAAATATAAATGCAGAAAGGAAGGGAGTCACTTCTGTAATGAACTCAAAGATTCAGTTGGAATTAGTTTCTTTTGCAGGTCTTTTCCTGTTATTTTTTGCGAGCTAGACGATCGCCTATCCAGGCCATTTTGCGGGAAAATACTACATATAGCGAATGATCGATGACGATGAGGATGGCAAAGTAGTAACAGCAGGGGAAAAAATGGTTTTCCATTAAAAATCCTCTTTTCAAATTTTGGCGGGAAAAAAGTGATTACTCAACCACCAAGTGAGAATGGCCGAGATTGCGGGCAAAAATCACCCTGTCAAGAACATTCGAGTAATATCCAACATCATCCTTTTTTCTGAACCAAACGCCAACCTTGTCTGCTGCAGCAGTAATCCTAAATACAGGGTGTATTGCAAAACAAAAAGAATGCGTTGCTCTTATTTGAAAACGACTTTAGGCAAAAGCGCATACGCGATCCCATTAGCTACGTTGAAAGGGCATCCTCGCTCTTTGTTGGTTTGCTGGCTTTAGAATTGGCTGCAGCATTAACCACTACAGTTGGTTTCATATAAGAGAAGCTACTTTTCACCTGAAGGAACTTGGCCAGTACAAAATACAATATATGGGTAACATCGAAAAAAAGCATGTGGCAAAATTCTCATGGACATGTGGGCTGTTGTCCATTGTTTCACCTCTGCGTTTTGTTGTAAAAGGTATCTTCTATCTACACTTTAATACAGGGTGGTGGTTATGAATCTGGTAAAGCCAGAGCATATTCGGGGGGAAAGAAATGAAAATATGGTCAGGAATCGGGGAGGGGGTGCACAAATGTAAACAAACAGCTGATTGCGATCGATAGGAATGTCAACAGAGCCATGTGAGCGTATGCTTAAATAGCTCCCTTAACTTTGGTAGGGGTGGCAAAATCTATAATCAAACCACAATTCTATTTTACCAGAAAAAAATACATGCACCAATGCAAATGTTTCTTCCAAGCAAAGTGCTTTTTACGTTGAGACAGTCACTTTCCATGGAATGCCTGCAATGTCATTGTTGGCACACCTTGTCCAAGCTTGTCCACTTGTCCTTAAAAGGGAAAAACAAACAAACAAACAAATGGGGCACCAACTCTTAAGGTGGAAAAAGAAGAGAACATGTCCCATTACTGCCTGGTGATGAATGGTGGAGCGCGTTATGTGAAGGAATATTGATTGCCTGGGCCGGAATGCAAGGTGTTCCAAAAGTATTGCACATTTTTGGACATGAAAAAACAGCCAAATTATTGTGAACACCCTGTACCCTTTTCCCCACAAGGTGTATACACCATTTGAGGCAGAAAGAGGACCATAATTTAAAGCATGGCTGGCTACAACAACAACAACTACTACTGTTGGTGTGTCCAGGCCGAGGACAGCATTCATGCATTTGTTTACATTTACATTATTTTTGTTTACACTTTTTCCCCCTTGGGAAAAGAGAGAGAGAGGGAAATTAGCCAGGCAGTGTTATTTATGCGCGCCATTTCGTAAAAACACGAATTTTCAAGCCTAATCAAATCCTGGGATCTCCCCTAGCAAATGTCCCTGTGGTATGCTTATGGTAAGGAATTTTTGAACAACTTATTTACCTGTTCAATACAGACTTGAGGAGGGGACTTTAAAATAACTAATTTTTCGTGGAAACAGGTGGACAGGCAGACAGTAAGTACTTTTATTTGATAGCCTCTCGTCCCAATAATGGCTTTACAGGGTGACTCAAAACGCTCTTATTAATTTAAAGTGAAACACCCTGTAGAAATGACAAGAGGTGGCGCCGGTGCGCATATCAAAATCAATACATTGTAAGCGTGAAAAATGCCAACCTTATTGTGGTGGTGTCCTAATATTATTTGCCTATTTTAAAAAGGGACTGCTTTCTAGATACTATCTGTTTTTCATAGCTGAAGTTGTCTACATACAGGGCGTGACAGAAGTTGTTTGAATTTCATAAAGGTTAAGTGACATTCTCGCCTCAGAAGAGAGAACTTGTTAAACTATGTCCTAGCTTCAAGAGCCTCCTCCTCCTTTAAGCTTTAGCTTGCTTGCATGCGCTTGTGGCGGTAAAGTTTCATGTTTCTTCAAGATATGGTTTTGTAACCAGATCTCGGGAGAGTCTAGAATCGCCTTTTTTCGATAGTAATACAACTCGATCTTGTTTCCTGAATTCCAAAAACCATTCGGATGGAAGTGTGTGGAGCTGAGGGGAAGAAGGGAAGGACTTTGAAATCCTTGCCAAAAACCTAGATTTTGATTTTGAAAGCAGTGCGTGAAACCTAGAAATGTATTACGCTTGATTGACGATTGGGACTTTTTTGAGTCATTTTATCATTAACCCACGCTATTTTCAGTCTTGAATTCTCAAAAGCAAAGGGGGAAGATACACTATCTCAAAAATATGATAACAAAAAAGGATGGGAATAAAAACTAACCAGGAAACCATCTTTCATTTTCGCCTTACGCCATTTGAATAAATCGCACATTTCTCAAACTCCGTTCTCTCGTCTTGGTAAAATTCCCCCTCCCTTACTAACCAAAGAATGAATTAAATTTAACATGCAACCACTTTTTAGTTTCACCTTTGAAATGGCTAAAAATGGAGAAAATGCACAAGTTCTTGTAGGTACCAGCAAAAGAGAAAAATGTAACTGCAGAAACTTTCAAAAGGCTCTCAAGTTTGTTTTCATTTTTCACCCCCTTGGTCTGACTTTCTCGTAGGAAGAGTCAGGGTACAGCTTTTTGGTCTTGGGTTTTTAGGGTTGACCAAAAATATTTTGACAACCCTAACATTGCCTTTTTTTGGCCTTTGGCCTTCATGTTGTTGCGCTCTAGCCTTTGAAAAAAGGTTAAAGTAATGCAGCATGGTTTGGTAGGGGTCTCTCAATGAAAAATGATCTTTTTTTCTTTCTCCTAGATTTTTTGCTGCAGCAGCCCTTTTTAAGGGAGCAGGAGCAGCGGTAAAGCCCGGCTTGAGAGTTAAGAATTTACGTTAGAAAACCGTTGAAAAATTGGAAATTTCCGCACCACCATGCCGTCGGCAAAAAGTCCGCCGAACCGTGAAAATGTATTGAAAAACAACTACAAGAAGAATGTTTAGAGTTCAGGCACTGTATGAAACCCTAGGGTTCTACCACTGTCCTTGGACCTTGATAAATTCTTATTAGAAGTTTATTTTTTGGAAACGTACATTTTCTATTTCAGTCGAGCCCTAAAAATAGGCAGCAGAGGAAATTAGCATAATCAAATTTGTTATTTGAAAGTAGGAGCTCTGAAAACTGTGAAATTGAATATGGAACGAGACACAAACTTTCTACAAGAGCCTTGGTAAGAAAAGAAGCTAGGGTTGGCTAAACTGTTATATGCATTTCTGAGCTGCAAAAGTCAGATCTTCATATCCAACTGTGTAGACCCTTACCTAATCTGTTGGAAAAATGGTACACGAACATGTACCTAGCCTAGGTAATATCAAGGGGAATGCAAGCTTACATTACATTAAGAAAAGGATCATTCTTTGGCCATGTTAGCTGTTGTTGTTGTTGTAGAGCAAGCTAGATTTTTCTCCTCTCTCAGTACTCCCTTAATGATGTTCTGACACAAGCTCCAGAAAATCCCTATTTTCTGGGATTTCTTTGAGGTTGTTCTTTCCTCCCCGCCACAGCCAACAACAAAATGCCATAGCCGACTTGTCAAGACTCTACAGTTTCTCTTTGCAACCTTAGATACTTAGGTAGAACAGTATCCTTTTCAGACTATGTTGTGAATAAGGATTAGAACCTGCTGAGTAAAAAGGCAAGTCATTTGTTTGTTTATTTACATAGGCAATGGTCAAACAGGGGTGTGTCAGTGTTGACATGCGTAAAACAGACACTGCCAGACTAGATTTTCATGACATTGCCGTTTGTCACATAAACTTCGTACTGAGACGTCAACTTGTCAAATACAGGAGACATTACACCGTGTTCTTCCGTTTTTTCCCCACTGCTGACATTTTATTTCCACTTTTTTCCCTACTGAATTCACGGGCAAGAAATCAATGATGTTTGGCGCAATATTAGTTAATATGTTGGTAGGGGACGAGTAGTGAAAGCTCCCCGGCTCAATGTACCATAACAAAAATAAGGAAACTTCGCCCCAAGACCTCGACATATCCACCAAAACTAGAAAAGTCAGAAAACTCGGGGCGTCCCCACCAATATTTCGACTTAGCTTTACCCCCGGTAAAGTCCGGACTTGCGTTTCACCCAGGATTATTCTGGGGGCGCGAATATTGATGGGGATATTCTGTGGGAGAGCAGAGAAACCAACCACTTCTCTTCTTCTGCTGCAAAGCACACACAAAAGTCTTTTCAAAACATCTTTCCCTCCCACCATATACATTTCGTGGGGAGGGAATATACTATACAGAGGGCAGAAAACCAGCAGGGTATCCCGGCAAATACCCAGAAAAGAAGGAGAAATTGTGTATAAGGTCACACATTTTTCATATTTTCCATTACGGCTTCTGACTGGTCTCGTCCCACTGCACCTCTGTATAGAAGTGTTTCCATTTTTGTATTACCCCACCAAAATTGATTCAGGGCCCACAACTGGGTTACAATAGTGCTCCAACAAGATGCACTGCATCCTTCAATTGTATTTAGCAAAATATGTGTCTTATTTGTATATTTAAATACATGGGTTTTGTTGGGTATTTCGGTATTTTGGGTATGAAGCTAGCTCTCTCCTTACTTGCCGCTTGGCTCGTCGCTCTTGCTCTTGCTCGTCCTCCCTTCTTTTTCTTTTCGTTGAGTTCCCGTGTGGTGTAGTGCACTGAAGGTTCGATGCAGCAAATAGCCCGAATTCTGTAGGGCAACCTAGTTACTCAATACCGGTATTAACCGACAGCCACAGCATTGGCGCCAAAGTCAAGACAACAGACCATTCCCAAGATCGAATGGAAGAGAAGAAACAGAAGGGGAGTGAGTGTAAGGAGAAGTAAGAAAGTAAAAGCGGACGGCGAGAGCTAGTGGGGGACTCTACAACAATAACAGATCGGACTAGAGCTCATACCATACCATACCATTGCAGGGCTTTTTGGTTTTTCTCATACACTTATATTCATCCTCCCATTGTCTTCAGATTCCCTCCGCTGCTTCCCAGCTAGCAGATTCAATACAAAAGCCAGGGAGGTTAATACCACACGTTAAGGTATTGCCAATACCCTCCTAAGTATTGAAGTATTTAGGTAGATATTTGGACTCTGAGAATGTAAAACTGCCAAGCTGGAGAGTTAATGAGCCTGAACTAGTTTTTCTTTTATTCAGCAGACTCTTCAGAGAGGAGCTTTTTTTGGGAGAGAAAACGCTTGTTTTTCCTTTTTCCTGCCTTCAGAAAGATGCAGCATCACGGGTCACTTGCTCAAATGTATTAATGCAGGTCTGAATGATGCTCTCTCCTTCCAATAAAGTAAATATTGTAAGATACTACCGTCTCTATGTGGTGAATATTTTCCCAAAAAAAGTTTTTCTCACATACGCAGCAGGAGGCTGGTGTGCAATAAATTGTAATTTTGGCGTCTGGTTTCAGTACTCTCCTCTACCTTTTTTGGCCTGTAAATAAAATTACGGCTTTAAACAGGCAAAAAGGGTAGGCTGTTTCAAATCATAAAATTGTGAGAGAGAAACTTCAGAAAGCAAGTCTGAACTTGTTTGAACCAGTTTCTCATATTTGGACAAACTTAAACAGACTTGAGGCTATAGGATGCATGTCATTAAAACGCCCTCTCTCTAGTTCTAAAAAGGGATGCGGGAATATCGCGTTCTTTGCGTAAATCAGTGACCGTAGGGAGGGAGAGCCGAGAGGTACGCAAATTTCTCAGTTTTTGAAACAAGATTTCAATTTATATAGACAATAACAACAACAAGTTAAGGCTTAGATCTTGAAACCACAATAAACATGCTTGAAATCAAAATAAAGAACCAATCACAGCCTCCCCGGTTGTCACGTGAACGCTAAAAGTTTGCGATCCGACCAATCACGCAGACATTACTCAGTAGTCAGATGGCACGTCCTCCAAAAAGGAAATGAAATGAATAAGTTAATATCTCGTTTTGACAACGCACATAAACAAAAAAATCTCGAGTTTGCGATCGTTTTTTAAAAGAAATATAACCGATTCCCGCATCCCTTTAGTAGGCATGCCTGAAATGAATCAGATCCTTGCACAAATGTCTATACAGACAATCCATCTTCTTGCTCAGTCTCTAAAATGGTATGGTTTGAGTGAGGAATGAGTTAGAGGGGAAAAATACGTGTGAAAAAATCCTGTTTTCCTTTCCCAGAGAGCAAGGCCCTGAGCAGGAGTAGACTATTTGCTTCAAGCTTTGAAGTTGGTTGAGTTGATAGAGTGGGTTTTGAGCAGCTCCAAAATTAAGACTTCACACAGAAGAGGAGGAGAGTATATAACATGCCATGCGTAGCAAACTTTTTCAGACTTGGGAATAACAACCAATATTTCAACCGAGCACTCTCCTCTCCTTGAAGCGGACTACATAGACGTATTTATGTAGTTATGTAGTAGTAACCAAGTAAGTAAAAACAGAAGAGAGTGAAATATGAATGTGTGTGAACGAGAAAGCCTGCGTTTAATGGGCCAGCCACATGAGGCTACTGCTACTATCCAGACAAGAGAGAAAGAGGCAGCTCAAATTCTGTGGGTTGTGCGTGGGTGCAGCTTAGTGACATCCCATTTGTGGGGGTTGCCAAAATTAGTACCATCCCAATCGCAACGCGATAGCAAATCGATGAAGTCGATAATGACCATGAACTTTTTTCCCTTGCAGGTAAGCCTCCACCAGCCATCTTCACTCGATCATAGCATTTCAACTGAAAATTTGAACGGAAAAGCAAGCAAAGAGGGGAGTCCCCTCTCTTCTCAATATAGAGTGAAGGAAGCCCCTGCAGAATGTAGTATGAAGTATCAGCAGGGTAACTGTGTTATATACCCACTTAAAGTATAGCTGCATGACTCAGACAAACATTTTACTAACCAGCTGCCTTAGAACTTTTCTTTCAAAACATATCCCAAGTATCGAAAAACAACTGGAGTAACGTTTCAAGGGCAAATATTTGATAGATTGAGCGTTTTCAATTAGACACAATATCGAGGCGTTTTTGCCAAAGTGGTTTTCGCAGCGAGGTTTGATAAGTGACGTCTATAGAAAAGAGGGGAGCGATGTCGGCAGAGAGTTTTCTATACTTTTCACTCTCCACATTTTGGTGTAGTAAGTAAATATGGAGTAGTAGAAGGCCGGGCTCCTCTGAGTGGTCTGAGGAAGTGAGCGTTTTCGTCAGGCGGCAGCTCATCATTAAAGATTATCGATTTTGGTAGTGGTTGGTGCGCTACTAAAACCTCGCTCGTCGAGTATAAAAGCATGTAGTGTACTGTGCACGTTACTTTACTTACTTTGCTGCTCGCTACCAGCCTTCAAACAATTGATCTTCGTCTCGTGGGAGAGATGAAGGAAAAGAAAAGCGCTGAAAAAGGCACCTCCACGAGCTCCTGCTTCTTTCACAGCAAAAGCCTGCGTCTTTACCTATTTAGAATGAGCATGCTATAAACTGGCTTTTTGGTTAATCATGGTAAACAGGGATACAACGTAAAAGATGAGGACAAATTTTCTTGTGGAAGAATTGGGGATATAATGGCACAAGTGTAATGGCCACATCACAATCTGATAATGTTCCTTCGCTGGTGGTGTTTTTTGCACCGATTTCTGCCAGGAGGATCGAGCTTTTCAAAGTATTTTCTTTGCCTTAGAACAGGCAGGCAGCTGACTCATCTGATCATTGATAGTCTGGAAACGATTACTTGACGACACATCTCTCCTTCCTCCCTCTCTTTTCCTTCCCCCAGGCTATCCATAGCCTAAGTGTACCGCAAGTCTACTTTTAACTTTTTGCTTCAATTAGATCATGCGATAAAAATAGAAAACACTCCTCCACATCATTCATCCCTTTTCTA
>JAAUYL010053125.1_pt1 | contig 11539 bp, 14 predicted proteins | sample 7278011 | NCBI WGS metagenome assembly JAAUYL01 (sample SAMN14350225, study PRJNA611818) | marine sediment metagenome | isolation source: surface marine sediment (1.8m) | place: French Polynesia: Moorea | collected 2018-08 | reverse complement strand
GGTTTCAGCTATGGTTCCTGTTGGTATAGAGTCTAAGATTTGCGACCTCTTTGAAACTCAATGTTTTGATGCCATTTTTGATGACAGTCACTACAGAGCCGAAAACTGTACTGATTGCTACCCTGGATGCAAATCAACAATACTGGAGTCCAAACTACTTAATGGTATCCTGACCTTTCTAAATGGACAATAGAAAAACTATTTATCCTTATTTTTAGGAGTCGGGGATACATCAAACTGTGATGATCCTAACTCAGCAGAGTACAGGTACACAAAAGACAAAGTTGAATCAGCCAATTTGAAGCCCATCTTGGATGTATTGATGAATGTCACCAACATGACTGAAAACGAATTGGTGTCTTGGTTGAACAAAGCTGCTTTTGAAGGGGAAATATCTGGCTTGTGTGAGTACATGATGAAAAAACATTGGGCGACAGCAAAGTTCCAACTTGCTAGTGCCCATGCAATGAGACTCTACCAAGATGTTAAAGTGACATTCTCAGACAAGATTGCAACTTTTGGTGGGATTTTCGTAAATTCATACGATTCAAATAACTTAATTTGCTGATTTAGGTGGAACAATGGGGCTGTTCACTGGAATGAGCTTGTTGAGCATGCTTGAAGTAGTTTTCTGGCTGTGGAAGCTACTCTTTAGTCTATTTAAGCCTACTTAATGCAATGTTAACACCACGTATTATTCAATGTCAAGGAGACAAACTTTTTCACGTATATCATTTATTCTACTTTCTTGTGCAAATATTTGACATGGACGATTTGTTCTATTTGTTCCAATAAAAATCTTGATGTACTACTATCTAATATCCACCAGTGATCACCATTAAGCTCCATAAGTTAGTACCTTGAAACTTTAAAAATGGGGAAATCAAAGGAGCAAGCTCAATTTTTCCATACTTTTATGACGGACACAACAATCCATGGCTGCAGATATATCGTGGATTCAAGCTTCAGTCGCCTCAGTAACTTTTTGTGGTTGCTCGTTGAGGTGGCCGCATTTACAATAGGAATCTATTTGATCTTCCCAGCGTAGCAGAAAAAACGATTCTCCTATGGCCCGGACCATAGGATGTGACCCCCCTTTTCGTCCTTTGAAACGTTCAATTTCCATGGACTTCCATGGACGATTCGTCCATGGAAGCTATGGTTTTCCTATGGTACAAAGGAAGTGCAACAGCTGACGCTGTTTTTTTATGGGTCGCTGTGTGCCATGGAAGAATCGATACAGGTGGTGTCCCTTTTGCAAATAAGACTTTGCCGGCAGGTCCAAAAAACGAATGTTCCATGAACGAAGAACGATTTTTCAATGAACGAAAAGCGAACCTTCCATGGACGAAAGTACCATTGGAGCGTCCAGAAACGCGTTATAGAAGACGGCAATTCCTATGGAATTTCCATGAACGAAATCGATTTTTCCATGGATCTCCTATGGACGAAAACGATTTTTCCATGGACGAAAAAGCAATCCCCCGCCCCCCGCCCCGCCCTCCTGGCCCCGCCCTGTAGCCTGGCCCCGCCCTGTAACCCTGCCACACCCACTGTGAGCCTTGTTGAGGCCTCTGGGTCCTGCTACTAGGCTTTCACTTCTTTTCAGCCCAGGGGTCCCCTCCCCTCCCACTGCCCCCTCCCCCCTCCCCCTGTACCCTTAGGGTCTCCCCTTTGATATGTGTCATTGACATGCATACATAGCTGTTGGTATGAAATATAATCAAAATTGTATTATCAACAGTTGTTTTCTGACTTTTCCTTGAAATTGAATTAGAATAATGATCATTTTCTACTCATATTATCATATCACTCTTCGTTGAATTAATGACTTTCTTCTTTGGTTATTGTTCATGTGATGCATTGTCTTGCTCTTTGGTTGAATCGTTGAATCAAGGCTATTTCTTCTTAGCCTTACGCTTAGTCTTGTCTTTGGCTCCAGCCTCTGGTTTCGTCTTCACAGGCCTTGGTGGCTGGAATAAAAGAAATGACACCAGTGAAAATGATTTCATAGCCAATTGTAATCGTACACACAAGCATTACCTTGAATGTGGCCATGTTGGCAATGCCAGCATTGTCTGTTGGTCCGCCAGGCGGATACTGCATCGAGTTCATGATGTTTTCCAGGGTGTGACTGCCAGAAGACCCTGACGATGAGACTGTCGGCGAGGGAGTCGGTGGGGTCGGCGGAGAGGAGTCAGACGACAAGCTGGGCAAGTCATCCACCATGTTCTCGTATCTCTCCATGGCAGTCATTGGGCGTGCAGTACCATTCCTGGTAATCGTCTCCTCGGACGTTTGCTCAATCCTCCTGTTGCCAGTCACAACATTCGCGTTGGGTATGGCGTCATTGGGATCCACAGCAACCACTGAGTATTGCTGTTCGGTCGTGACCGTCATTGAGGTCGATGCAGTAGTGTTCATTGTTGGGTCGGCAAGTCCCGCAGCCATGGCCTGTAACAGAGAAGAGACTTTTCCACAGAAACACAAATGTACAATGGCAATGTTTCACCTGTTGTAGCAAGTCGTTTCCCTGAACAATGGCAGGGGGTACTTCCTGGGGACTGGCAGACGGCAGCGGCTGAATCAGTACTGGAGCCGGGCCAGCCCTAGCAACTGATCCTGGTGCTGGATCCTCCTGACGTTCGTGGGCCGAGATAATTGCATTCAGTTGCTCTTCGGTCTGAAAGCAAGTACATTGACCAATTGTCCAAAGTCAAACTTATTAACATAAGATGTGATTACCAGATCTGAGATCAACACTTTCTTCGGGACAAGCTTGAACCCTGTCGGAGATGCCTCGGGGACCCGTTCCAGGATAGTCACATACTCTTGGGGTGCGACAATGCCGGCATATGGGGGCTGAGGCGCGTCTGGTTCTTCCTGACGCGGGCTCTCACTTGCAGCTTCAAAGACAAGGTTGCCGGCCTGAAAGAAGACATTGAGGCAAGTACAGTTATATCATGGAAACGACGTTGTCGTTGATTTACCTGACTCGTTCTGTACGTCACGTTCCCATTGCTGGACGAAGAACTGGACGTGCTGAGGGGTCCAAAGACTTGTGCCAACTGCTCTTTCCTTGGGGAAGACTCGTCGAGTACAATGGGCTTCTCTTGTTCCTTGCTTTTCGCCTGGGAAGACTTCTTGGCGTGATGCTTCTCTGATGATTTGCCCTTGCTCTGCTTGGGCGGGCTGGCAAATGGGTTACGCACGAGGACACTTCGCCTCTGAGATGAAGCACCAGCTCCACCCGCTGGTGGAGGGCCGTCTTCGTCGTCATCACTATCGGAGGACGTGTCCTCAGCATCGGACTTCTCCTCATCGTCGTCATCGTCCTCATCGTCTTCTTCGTCAGAGGGATCCTTCTGCTGATCCTTCTTCTTCTTTTGATACTCGTCACGACGGCGCTTAGCCTTCCGGACGCGATTCTTCTTCAGCTTCTTTTGGCGCTCATTCTCCAGCGCGATTTCTTCTCTCGTCGGTTCGACGGTCGTTCTAATTAGCTGTGAGTAGAAAGATGTCAATACACTTATGGCAACAACTAAGTTTTCACAAGAACGCTTACCTGCCAATTGGATTGAGGCAAAGTAGGCATCCAAAGTTGGACATGGGCCAGGTCCCTCACCAGCTGTTTGGCCTCTTCCATGCTCTCGATGGGTTCTCCTTTGGACATTTCCCCGAAGATGGCCGTTTCGATGTCATCTGGCCGCTGATAGTTGACAAAGTCAAAGTCAGGCATGCTTGGCTTTCCCTTGGCCATGGTCAAGGCACGTGTCTTTTTCAACTCCTGCTGGTAGGTCCATGGGATGTTCTCCGGGTCGATACGCTTGAAGAGCCACTGCAATAAATTTCCACATATGTGATTATTCTCAGTTACATTTGCACCAAAGGACAAGTTACCTGATGGTTCTCATAAAAGTCAATTCGCTCGAGGAAGATACGAATTGCCATCTCTTCCTGGCAAGAAGCCCCCGAAATGTAGTCAGACCGCAGTAGCCTCGCAGTTCTAACGTCGTTGCATCGCTGCTTCATCAACTCGGCATTGTCCTTAGCTCCGGGTGGACGGACCTTGTGCAAGCGGGCAAGCTTTTCGTCCGCGATGGTTAGTATGGGCATAGGCATGGGGCAACGACTAAAGTCCAAGTTACGGCCGCCGCCAGTTGCCTTTCCAAAGTGACCCATCAGCCTGTCAGAGAGCAGGATGTTGAGGTACTTCTTGACAATGTACTCGTTGTCTGGCTTGAACTGTGTGTAGTCCTCGTACGCCTTTTTCAGGACTTGGATGTAGATGATGTCCCGAATTGGCTGCTGCTTCAGCATCCAGTTCATAGCCTGCGTGTACTTGTTTATTGGCAAGAAGCTGATGACACGCTCTTCATAAGGGGACATCTTGGGGTGATCCTCTGGCTGACCCGAGGCTGTCTGAGAAGTCTGCCTGAGGGTCAAGTTCTGGTTGCCCGTTTGATTGAGCAACTTCTTCAGCCGTTCAATATCGCGTCCTCCGCCCTCTTTGACCTCAACCATGGCCATCAACAGGTCCTTGATCGTGTTGAGTCCATCCAGCATTTCTTTCATTTGAGAGTTGAACTCCTGGAAAGGACGATAAATGACTTTTCCGCAGGGTACACTCAATTCATTTTTTACACTTACCGACTTGAGGAGGAACGAGTCAGTCTCAGACGATGCAAAACTGGATGGCCTTGTAGAAGGCGCTGCTGGCTCGTTTTCGGGTACTTCTGGCATGTCCTGATTGGGCTCGTCTGTCTCAGGGGGAACATCTTCCACGATCACGACGTCTGAGTCTTCGGAGCTTCTGGTCTTCTTTGGATCTGGCTCATGTACTTCCTTTGAGTCCTAAGCAAAGAAGTTGTTACTTGCCAAGACGTCACAAAAATTGGCTTTATAATTGTTACCTTTTTTCCTTTGTCCTTGGAGTCGCGCCTACGCTTAGCAGGGCTGGACTCAGTGTCCGTGGTCACGTTGACCTTGGCCGAAGTACTGGGCATCGTGATATCACCTGGCAGCTTCTTTCGACGTCTCGAATCTTTGTCGCGATTGACGAATGCCGTAGTCTCGTCCTCTGTGTCAAGGATGACGTTGCCGTCGCGATCTTCCCGCGGGGTCTCCTCGGCAGACTCCTCTTCATCCGTGTAGAAGTTGGGTGGCAAGTATCTGACACCAGGCCGAACGGCCGAACGAGTCTCCTCGATAACTTGCCGGACAAAAGCTTCTTTCTCGGACGAAGTCAACCCGTCCAAGGACTCATTGAGCCGGCGCACGAGCTGGTCCAACTCTTCCAGGGTGACATCTGGCAAATGAAAGGTAACATGTTATTGAAGCAGTCTTTTACTGTACGTCCAAAGTACTTACTTTTGGCCACGGCAGAGAAAAGGTAGACACGTTGCTGGGGTTCCCCAGGAGTAAGGCTCATGGCTACAGGCCTGAGTCGACGCTCCATTGTCATTTTGTTGATCCGTTCAGCTCCGCAAAGTGTGAGCACACCTTGCCGTCTGGCCTCATCCAGCAATGGGTGGTGCTGGAAGCGTCCACTCTTAACAAAGTAGAGTATGAAATCGCTATATTCCCTTGTCGTCTGGACTTCGACAGGGTCGTCTTCGCTGCTCCAGTCAGTTGATCGAGGCATGTTCCTTGTTCTTGTGGCAAAGTCAAAGTCCTGTAATTATGGAACGTCTGAATTCCAGGAATTATTTTTTGAACTGAAAGGACTTACCAATTTCACGAATTTTCAGAAACTTCTTTTCGTCCATGGAAAGTTCGATTTTCGTACGAACATTAGGCACTCATGGAAAGGTCGCACTTGCCGCTTGGTCACAAAAGCTCTCCAATTGGTTGAGACTTGGATTGGTTTGATCCTTGAGAGCCTGCAAAAGATGGAAAAGACAGGATTTTTTAGATTTGTCTTTGAAAGTTTGGTTTTCTACTCTGCATTGAAACTAATTATAACGTCTATTCTTTTTCGTCTCTATTGGAAAAACTATAGCATAAGGAATTTTGGTTTCGTCAAATCGAGTATCCTGGCAGTGACTTCGTGCTGGTCAAGTGCTTCTTGCATGCGGGAGATCTTAGACCGGGGCCTCGTTGTCCCAGCCATCAGGGAGCAGGTCGCGAAGGAGAGCGCGAAGGTCGATGTTGGGCACCTTGTACAAGGTCACTTTCCCAGTTACATCCAGCTCAGCTGGCTGAAGGCAATCCTCCTTGTTCCTTGGGAAGATGCGATACAGCTCCTGACTACACCATTCTTGGGCGATGCCGTCTCGCAAGCTGTCCTTGTAGTGTCCAAGGCGAGCATTCAGGTGACGCTCGATGTTCGTGACATGGTGCCTGGAGCCCAACTTGCCAACGCGACAGAAAAGCGACGCCTGATGGTAGTCGACATTGTTCACGGTCACCTCGACAGGCTTGACCTTAGTGCCAAACTCATTGATGTACACGTTGTCCTCAAGGTGCCAATCATCGAGCTTGCTCTCACAAATGACTTTGCTGAGGAGGAAACACTTAAATTCCCCCTGCTTCGAAGTGTAGCTGCCATCACTCAAAGGATTTCGAGGGAGATACACAATGACGCGGTTGAAGATGCCAGCACTGATGTCCATGTCGACGTAGCACTTCTTCACTTGGCTCTCAGCACTTGCCATGACGAATTTGGAGAGATTTACTGGAGAAAAGCACCCTTTTTTGAGCTGGAAATCTGTGTTTCCTTACTTTTCGAAATTTCGATCGACTTTTCAGTTTGCGCCAAAATTCGTGTTTTTGTTTTGGTCACGTGTCACGTGAAAGAGAGGGCGCCCTAATTGAAAAAGGATTAGCGATTTAGGGCTATCCTTTTAGGGTTAGCGCGCATTTGGTTCGTGGAGAAATCGATTTTGGGACCAAGCGGCAAAGGCGACTTTTCCGTCGTGTCCAAATGGGTCACGTTTCGTCCATGGAAAATTCGATTTGCCTTCAACAGCTGACAAACTGTAAACAAGCGCCGCCGCCATTTTCGTTTCGTTCGATTGAAAATTCAAAATCAGATTTTGGTGAAAGAAGACTACAAGTTTTTGAAACGTGACCTCGTGCAAAGTGATTCGCAATGCCTCTGACAGGATTGAGCAAAGCCTACAGGGCTTACATTAGGGAGCGTCGCTATTGGAGGCGACGTCAACGAATTGAGGCTCACAGGCAAATTCGCGATGAAGAAGCTGCACATAGCACAGATGGCACAGCTGAGCCTGTTCCCAGAGCTGTTGGAGGCCGAGCCACGCTTGTCAATCGTGCACCTGTTCTTGGCCGCCAGGAGAATCGTGACATGCCAGTGATCGTTGGTGAAAATGCAGAGCGTCGACCAAGGATGGCCGAGGTCTTCTCGTCAGAGGCGTCGACAACTTCAAATCAGTCCGAGAACGAGTCCATTCTGCTCTTGCCGCAGGATTCGGAGGAGACACCACCATTGGAAAGAACACGTACGATCCGACACGAAGACCATGGTCCAGATGAGCGTCAAATCGAGACCCAGTTGCCAGGTCAAATGGCCCCCAGGCAAAGTAAGTTTCTTATGTCTTGACATCTGGGACAAGTCTAAAATTGTCATTATCCCCACAGCCGAAACGCGCAACGTCACAGTCAATGTCGACCAAGATGAAGTGAACAACACTGGATTTATGAGTGTGCCTGTCCCAATTGTCATCAGGTTCAACGGTCACATCCCCGGTCGCGTGGATGAGGATGCCATCGACGATTTGACTGAGCGATTGTCGGAGGTACGCATTAACCTGCAACTTAACGTTTCGTCCCGTTGCTCTCGGCGTTAACACCTGAACAACATCAGAATTACCATGATTGGCTTCAAGAAAACCTTGAAATTGACTTTGTGAATAACTAGTAATGTAGCAGTACTATGTATAACCTGAAATTATAACAGTTTGTCCACGATACGCCAATAAATCTAATTGTGAGAATACATTTTTGCAGGACTGTTCAATTACGGAGTCATTAAGCAATTCCATAGATTTTGGCAACTTAGACGATGAAGCGGATTTGTCCTTGACCGAAGGGTCAGATGAAGAAGGCCAAGGCTCTGATGATGAGTTGAATCGTCGTCCAAATGTTGTGCCCTTGAATCTCAATTTCTACGATGATGACGAGCTCAATCACTACGTCAAAGACTTCATCCAAACCTATGCTAAAGGTCGTATGACTAGGAGCCAAGGGGTCGACATGTGGAAATTGGTGCAACGTCACTCACGTTACAATCCGTTTGAGCTGAAGTCATTTGACACTATGGAAAGGCGTCTCAACGAGGTCATACCTCAGAGTAGAACTTTCTGGAAAGTACGGGAGAGGGCTACGGATGAGAAACACATTGGCGACGGTCCTTCGTTCCCCGAGAAAAGGTTCAAGGATCGGAGGCAGTTTGAAATCCTGAGGATATGGACTCGGCTCAAGTTAGAGGATCTCATACGTTTCCACGCTGCGAATCACTTGGATAATTGCCCATTCATCATTGACGGCAAGATTGACTATTCCAAAGTGCACATGGACTTCACCTACGACGGCATACCGTTCGGAAAGAGCTCCTCCAACAATTTGACGCTCATGGCAGTCAGATTCCGTGGTTGCAGATTTGTGTACATACTTCAAGTCCGGATTGCTAAGCGAAGCGAGCCTAAAGACATCAATGAGTTCCTAGCCAGGTTTGTTGACGAGACGCTGCATCTGGGAATAACAGTAGACTACTTCCTGGGTGACGCACCAATGAGGGCATTCCTCAAGTGCCTGAAGGGACATGCGGGCCGTTACTCTTGTGAAATTTGTGAGGCCAAGGGCGAATTGTGTCAGCGCAGGATATGCTATCCCGCCGAGATGGTGCATCAACGACAGCGCACAAATGAAAGGTGGCATGAATGTGTAGATGACCTTGAGGAGCAGCGAGAATACGGACACCAGGACAATGTCAAGGGGATCATGGGCCGTACTCCTTTGATGCGTTTAAAGAACTTTGACATGGTGGAAAAGTGTCCTCCAGACCCAATGCATCGGGATTGGCTCGGCTTGGCAAAGTCCAACCTTTGGAAAGCAACAGTTGGCATGAGCAAGGCCGGAGTGATGAACGCAAAAGGGCAAAGAATTCATGCAGCCATCTCGGAAGTGTATGAGCAAATCCAATTGCCCAAGGAATTCTCACACCGTGCCCGAGCAATCGATTATCCAAACTTCAAATCACATGAATGGAAGTCACTGTGCGTCTCCACGATACCAACAATCTGTCAAGTACTTGAGGACGAGGACGGTGAAGAAGGCCTGGCTCATCTCTGGCTTCTCTTCATATTCCTGATACTTGTCTATCATGGACCAACTTGGGTGTACGATGAATTGGGCGATGAGTACATGAAGGAGTTGCAGGAGAAATGGTACGACGAATTCCAAACAGTGATGGGGTCAGCCGCATGCACCTTCAACGTGCACAGCTTCTCACACATGCCCAGGGTCCGCACCATGGGGAACCCGGCAGACATTAGCACAGAGCCATTTGAGTCGGCCTACGGGCTGGTACAGATGTCTTATACCCCAGGCACGAGGAATATTGGCAAGCAGGTTATACGTAACATGCTGTTGCGGGCGTTGAATGTCAAGCCAAACCATTGCACACGTAGGCTCGTGATCGCGGCCACCAACAAAGACGACGTGACATACAATGACTCATATGTCATGGACTCAACATTCAACTTCTACAAGGTGACCCAAGTGGAAGGCAACAATGTCAATGCTGTCAAGGTCCACACTGCTCCCTGGACATCTCCTACTGATCCTACTTTGCCAATGGACAAGGTCGGGATCTTCAAGTACAGGGGCTTGTCCGGCAAAGTATCAACGTACCACAGGGACATGTTTGTTGGGAAAGCAGTCATTCACAAAGGCACTCACATCATAGGCCTTCACAAAACCCTTCTATTCAGCTGAAAAGTTTAAATGCAAATGTTGATTCAGTTCGCACTTGCTTATGTGTCTTTGAATAACTAGTGCTGTCCAGTTGAATAAGAATATGAGCATTAGTGATTTTCCTTAATGTACCTGGTTCTAGGCTTCACTTTATTAACTTTCTGAAATTAGACATGTAAGGGAAAGTTAGACTTTGGCTGCACGTTACATGAATTTACTTGGCAACATCTGTGCCATCGGGAGTGGACTTTGTCTCGTTGCTGACCTCGGCAGGCTCCAAGGGGAACAGCCCGCAGTCACACTGGCAAGTGCAACACTTGGTGCAACAATCTTTCTTCTCTCCCTTCGGATCACGCTTGGGACTCGGGGGCAAAGCCACCTCCTTCTTGATCCAATACTGTGGTTCCCTAGGCATGGGAACTTTCGGCACGTAAGACGGACCACGCTTGAGACGTTCCATCTTGTCCTTGTCAGTGGGGTGAAGACGACGGTACTCCTTGCGGCGCTCCCACTCTTCATAGCACTCCTTGGTTGGTATCCCAGGCTCCCTCCTGCGTTTATCCCTTTCTCTCTCCTCGGCCTCTGAAGGACATAAGAAAGAAATCAGTGTAAATGCCTCCAAGGACAAGACTGGTATGGAACTTACCTCTAAGCCTCTTGTTTTCCTGGGCGCGAGCTTCAATTTCAGCATTGTAGCGATCTGCTGATTCCCTTCGCTTGCGTGCGATTTCAGCCCTGCGCTTCTTTTCAGCACGCAGATTCGTCCAAAACTGCTCCATCTCAAGCTTCTCTTTTTCCGCTTTCAAACGTTCCTGCTCCTCAGCCTCCTTAGCAGCGTCCTCCTCTGCTTTCTTGGCAGGGTCCACCTCCTCAACAGGCTCATCCTTGGCATCCTTGCCACTGGAATCAGCCTTGGGAGAAGAGTCGCTAGCTTCAGGAACCTGGCTGTCAGTCTGCGTCTCTGCATTGTAAGCCTCGTGCAGCTCCATCGTGGACATGTCCTGGATTGGTTTAGCCATGATTCTCACTGCTGGGACACGAAAGAGACAAATTCAAAGTCGATTTTTCAAAATGGCGAAAATCTTGCACAAATCGCGAATGTTTTGTTTACCACCTGGTCTTGCCTCAGGGGTTCAACTATGGCACAATCGTTCGATTTTCGTACCCTACTGCAAAGTCACAGGTGGATGACGTAATATCACTTCCTGTGAAAGAATTTTTGGACCTTAGAAAAAACGATTTTCGTTCGACGTGGACCTTAGGAAAATTTTAGCTCCGCCCCCTCAATTTTTCGTTCGTTTTCGTTCATGGAAAATCCATAGAAAAATCAGTTTTTTGGGCCATGGAAGTTTCAACGATTTTACTATGGTACACTATGGTACATGTACCATAGTTTCGTTCGATTTTGCTATGCTGGGTAGCAAGCATATAGGTTTATGTATTTTTCCCCATCCCTATACTCATGCCTACGTCGTTCATATCACCATATAATATCTATGCACAAGTTAAATGTGTGGATACGTAGCATGTGACTCTTGAACTAGGTATTTATGCTGGGTACAAGATATGGAGCTTTTTAAATCGCAATATTTAGTTATAG
>JAAUYL010023351.1_pt1 | contig 11546 bp, 9 predicted proteins | sample 7278011 | NCBI WGS metagenome assembly JAAUYL01 (sample SAMN14350225, study PRJNA611818) | marine sediment metagenome | isolation source: surface marine sediment (1.8m) | place: French Polynesia: Moorea | collected 2018-08 | reverse complement strand
GTAAATGTCCATCGTCAGGTAGAACAACTTCGGGTCCCGGTGCTTCATCCTGAACTTGCTCAACAGCATCACGATCAAGTCCCGGCAGGTGGTGGTATGATTCACATTCAAAGTCTTGTACTCGATATCAGATCTGAGACATCTGGCATAGATCTTCAAGGGAGTCGATTTAACCCTGCTCACTGTCGATTCCTGCTTCCGCAAGATCACCCGCTTGTTGAAGAAGGCCTCCGTGGTCGAGGACGCGGACCCCGACCCCGATACGGGGGAGACGCCCCCGGTCGAGGAGGAGCCGTTGTTGCTGGCGTTCTCGAAGGACTTGACGCTGACGACGTCCTCGCAGAGGTCGAGGCCATCGTCGTAGTCGTCACCGGAAGTGCCCGTGGAACCGGAGGTCGAGATGTCGATGACGTGGCAGAAGCCGCCGCCGGTGCTCGAGTTGGAGCTGACGCTGGCGTCCATGTCGGTGACGCCAATCGTGTGCCGGTCATCGGCGAGGCTGAGCAGGTTTCGCCGCGACCTCCGTCTGAGGTCAACCGAAGAGGGGCTGCAATGCTTCAGCATGATTTCTTTTTTTCTGGTTATAATGGAGTGGTCACCACCATTTAGAAACTGGCAACACAATGGGCTTTTTGTTGGAACTTTTGGCGATTTTTGTTGTAGAGGAGGAAATTGACGTCGAGTAGCTCAGAAATTTATGGCTTTTTCAGTCTGTTAAAAATTTTAGCACTCAATTCTTCGAAGCCTATTTTTCAAGTAGTTCATTTCCGTTAACTTTTAGGTCCCTTGCGCCATCTATGCTTTGCGAAGCGACTAAATAATGGTGGCGGAAGTGTTGCGCAATTCGCTAATTGCGACTCACGCAACCTCCTTAGTAGGATGTAGGTTTAATTGTTTGTCGTCGTCGTCTCCCATTTCACGAGTTTTTCATCTCCGCTCTGGTTTTATCCTTGACGAAAATCAGCACTGAACTTATTTTGGGTTGGGATTTTATCTGGTAACACTGCTTCCGTCCATTGTTTTCTGGCGTTTTTCGTGCCCATAAATCGGCTCCTTTTGAGGAAATTGTCTGGGATGATTCTTTTAGTTTTTGGGTGTAAAGAAGAAAAATAGTGTTGTTTTAGGATCGTTCGCGTAAATTCTGGGCTTGGCCAATGGAATTTTCGAGCCTGTCATCTGCTTGTCGTTGAATATTTTTGAAAAATTAATCAATTCCGTCCAGCATCCATGACAACATCATTAACCAAACAAAAATAAATAAATGTTTTTTTAAAATATTTGAAGAGGTCCCTTTTAAAAATGGGTGCTATAATTTCAGTTGACAACCTCAGGTGTGTTCGGTGAAAAATACTAATTTTAAGCCATCAATATCACTCTTAAGCAGAGCAAGAAGAAACCGCCAAACTGAAATTCTTCTCCTAAAACAGGCAAAATAAGAGTTTTTACTCTATAACTATTCTTTTGGGAGGGACTCAAGTCAAGCCCCAAATCGTTGTTGTCATCTTCAGTTGAGAGTTTTGACCGATAAAAAATGATAATAATTGTATATCAGTAGCACAAACGTTTGAGAAAAATGATTCAGCAAAAAAGGGAAATATTGGGTTCTTTTCAAATAAAATGTGTTGTCAGTTCTGTTTGAAGAGGGTTTTTGAAATTATCAAAACAAAATCTTGTGGGATTTTTTATTATTTTTTGTACCGTTAAAGTCTCTGCCATATCGTATGACAAAAATCATTTTTGTGAGCTATAAAAACTCGGGAAATTGGTCTAAAACGTAATAATTGAAAAAGAACTCCTTTCTCTGTAAATTGACTCATTTAAAGAAAAAGTATAATTGACAAAATAATGCCTTTCCAAAGAAATTATTGCAAGCCTTTGTTCGAACCCAATTTAATCTTAATGAGTTCAACTTTTTTAAAGGAATGTTTCCTCCAATAATTGGCATCTTTATAATTCTTACCTTAAATTTGACGATATAGAAAAAAATATGTAAACAAATCTAAAAGCACTGGATTGTTTATGTTTTTCTTTAGATTAAAATCACCTTATCATATACTACGTCAATGCTCTTTGGCGTCTCTCACTTGACTGAATCCAAAACTCAAAACATCTTTTCGCGCTCGAGAAAAAAGATTTTAGTTTAGCAGGCAAACCGGTTTTCGCTGCGCAGCTCCCCGTTCCCCGCGTTACTTCGTAAATTTGTTCCTAATGCGAGATTTTCTTGCACTGTGGGTCAGCAGAAAAATGGCCCTATTAATAAGAATTCGATTGCAGCCTTGACTTCAGAGGCAATTAAAATCACAAAATCTTGTATCGGAATTTTGACAATGCCTTATAACGGATCGCATTAACAAATAATTGGCAGCCAAGGCCGAATTTTCGCGCATATTTTGCTGAAAAGAAAACAAACAAAGTATGTTGGGAATTTTTTTTTTCGCGAAAAGGGATCAGGAATTTTTGACTTTTTGTCGCTAGGACAAGGAAAAATTTGTAAATCTCGAGTTAATCCTGCTAATTGACTTCTTATTTCTGGAATTGTCGAACAGGTAGAAAACTTTTGTGGCAGGTTTCAAAAAGGTTTTAATTTTTTCCAAGGTTTCTTAACTGAATTTTGTGTCCCTAGAAACCTCTTTTTGAATAGTAGCCCCTGGAGGATTTGACGAATTTTGAAAAATCATTCATTTTTTGACATTGACCGAGCCTCGAGAGCTGTTGAAAAATCCAATAAAAACTAATCCTATTCAAAGATTTCCTCGACCAAAAATATTTAGAGCACTTAACAAAAAGTTAAGCCAATGTTTCCTGATTGTGAAAGCTGTTAATGGGTTTTGGACTGTTGTCCTCTGTGATTCTTATTTTTACCGAATAAGATTTGACCTCTCGTAAGTATGTCTCCCTACTTAAAATGCTAAAAATATAAAAAGAATATAGAATACAGAATTAAAAAATGAAGAGTATTCTATTATTTTTTTACTTATTTTTTAGAAATCTTGATGCAAACAAGGCTCTCCACATTTTACTCGTAATTTTACGACCCAAGGAGAGAGACAAGATGTCTGAAGTGTTGCTGAAGTCGTTGCTAAAATATTTCTAGTAATGTCAATTTCTCACGAAAGCCTGGCAGCTCGATGTATTTTTGCATGGTCATTCTGGAAAAATCAGAAAAAAATCACATCAATTACAAGAAAGCAAATTGACCATTGAAAACCCAACAACAATCGAGAGCAACAGTTGGTTCTTTCATTATAAACGAAAAAGGTCAAAAATTCCGATTTTTCACAAGTACATATATTATAAAGTAAAATGCTGCCATTTTTTCATGAAAAATCAACAAGCTTTTGAGGTTACGAAGGGTGAGATTTTCTCGGTAGGAATCGATTGGTTTTCTGATTTTCCCAGGATACAAAATGGGCATTTAAAAAATCCTTAATTTTGTGAAAAACAATATTTTTTCAGGAAAAAATAACAGCGCTACGCTCTAATTGTGTCTACTGTTATCAGGGTTTTCCAATCTAAAGAAAAGAAAGAGTAAAAAGTTGCCATTTTTATTATCAAGTTTTCGAGAATCCGTCAGGTTGAACATTTATTTTTAAGATAGATGTTTCACCTGTTTGGATCCTAACCTAAACGTGTCACAGTTTGGCCAGGTACTTATGCTTTTAACACTCCAGTCATAAAGATAAAGATAGCACGAACGCAACAACAAAGATTTCCGATTAGGGTTGGCGACAGATAAAAACTAACAACAAGTACAACACACCCCGCACCCTAGCTTAACCCTAGCCCCAACTCAGACTTGGTGTCTGGCAAAATACAGATTACTCTCTGCGGGCGGGAAGCCTATATTTTGTTTTAAATTATTTTAAGAAATATAAAAATATATTTAATAGACTCTCTGGGAGGTATTATTGCTTTTTGACAAATCTATTTTGACATTCTTGTGGTGAACCCTGGACCTACCCTGTGACCACAGTAATTTTTAGGTTTCTGAAAAAAATCATGGAAAAAAATTACACCCCTTCCCAGCTCACAGAAAAAATGAGCATCATCTTTTCTCAAAATAATATTTTCTTTGGGCTGTGAGAGGAGAAATGTACAGGAAGTTCTAAATCATTTGAGGCGAGAAAATGAATATCCATGTACAAAAAAAGTCCAACCTTTTCTGTTTCATCACAATTTTGCGTGCCCTTTTCAGAAGATTTCGCAAAAACATCTTCTTCAAATATATTTTTCTTTTGGTCGTTAAAAAAATTTTGAGTCGCCAGTCGAAATTGTTGTGTGCTAAAAATTTATTGCCGGCTCTCATTCTAGTCTCAACGGATTTTTTGACCGTCAAAATATGTTTTTTTAAAATAATAAATTAATGGAGAATTATTTTACCCTTACAGTTAAAAAACCAGCCATAATTTGTCATGAACAAAAAAGAAATGATTTGTCCTAACAAGATTCTTTGTGAAAGAAGCCAGACTCATCTTTCATGCGCTGCCTAAAAATATATACGAGATTTCACTGCGATTTTCTATAAAATCAAGGGTTGAATTTGTTAAATAACATATTGTAAACAATGGTTTTCACATAACCCAAGGGTAATTTTGGGTGTCACGTATTATAAAATGGCGGTCGGCATCTGAAAATATTTTAAAATAATTTTAAAAATTGATAAACTAAAAATATTTTGTATTTGAAGAAGGTCCCCAGTTAGATATGAGATACCGTAGTCTTTTGTTTTCTTTAAAACTTACGCAACACCTCAAAGGGTTATTTGAATTTTTTGTCCTTTTTTTCTTATAAAGACATTTGAAATATTTATAAAAAAATTTTCCCGAAAAATTAGTGTAATCACCTAGATTTTATCTTAGCATAATGCTCATTAATGCCAATTGCAAATTTTTCAGAATTTTGCTGTTGACAAATTACAATTTCCGTTAAAATTGGCCTGATTTGCAATACTTGAAAAAAATAAGAACACAAAAACAAAAAAATGTAACACATGTCATCTTTTTAGATAAGCAAACGGTTTTCTTGTCTGGCATTTCCTTCCGCAAATGAGTCTTCAATTTGCTTGGAGACTTTGAACTCCTATTATTTTATTCCAGATGTTCAAACAAATAAAAGCTAACTGTTGTTTACACCGGAAAACGATGAATAATAAAAAGTGCGTTTCTTGAGATTTTTCTCTCAAAATTTTCCTTGCCTAGAGGGCCAAAAAACTAAAGTTAAGATCTCTGTGTATCTCAAACAAATGCCTACTTCCTGCTTGGATGGAAATCTTGGAAAATTTCATTTAACATTTTTTTGGCAGCTGCAAAACTTGAAATTATGACAAGAAAAAAATATTAAATGCACCCATTTTCAAAGAAAAATTGAGTCTTTGTTACCAAATTTATAATTAGCTTTGGAATCTCCTGGGTTGGTCTGAGATTGTATAATGTCTTACTAAACCAATTCCAGCTCCATATAATAATTTAATGATGGGGAGAAAATATCGAAATGGTAAAAATGTAAAGCAATGAAGACGATCGCGTGTCCAGAATAATTGAGATTCGTTACGGACTCTCTGAAAAAAACTTATTAAGAACACGGGAAAATTCTAGATTTTTACGTATTTTTTTAAAAAATAAATCTTATTTAATAAAAATCCATTCATAACAGAATGGTAGTACATGTAATGACTGGTTAAGCTTTTGTTATTTTGTTCTAACTCACTCGATAAACGGTGGGCAGATCCGAATCGACAGGTAAATATTTAACGAAAAAGGATTTATATTTCGTAGCGGACCCTCGAGCGGAGCGGAGCTAGCATCTGCCATCAGAAGCTTTGAACACCTATCTATTTACTTACTATTGGGGGGACTCGTTCTAAGCCCGAGGGTTGAAAGCAATTATGAGGTGAGCTCTTCTGCCGGCGACGTCAGGTCATTTCTGCCTATTGTTTCGATCTTAAACAAGTGCCCCCAAAAATCCTAGACACTTAAAATGGCCAGATCTTCAAATTTTTGCCAGTTTTTTTCTTGCAATAATTGTTTGCAAGCTTTCAGAATCTCGGGTCGTCGCGTCAGTTCGAATTTTGACCAGGTAGAGTTAGAGGATTTGTTTCGCTCTCTTCTCGTAGTGAAAATAATGGAAAATGGACCCCAAAATGGCTATTGAAACATTTACCCAAATTACCACCTTGCTCTGCACAAGTGCATTTTATTTTTTTTGCAGGTAAAAATAAAAGAATTTAAAAAAAGTACTTAAAACATGTTTTAGCACTGTCATTTTTATATTGAGTGTTTTTAAAGGTGGAGAGGGTGGAGAAATTTTTCCGCGCGTTGAAGTCTCCGAGAAGGATTTTTAAGTTTAATTGTTTTTTCAAGCCTTGGTGTTAATTTTCGTTTTGTTTTTTCAACAAAAAAGTGAAAATCCAAACAAAACCACGCCTTCACACCTTCCTTCCAAATTCAATTTGGTATTATGCAATGTTTCTTAGATTATTTCATTATTTTCGGGTCATGTTTAACTTGCTCAAACAGAGGGATTTTCTCACCGTTTCCAACTTTGTTTTTGTCCAGAGCGAGGTTCAATATTTGAGCAACAAATTGGATTTGAAAAACACGTTTGATTTCGGCACTTTTCTAAAGTCTTTTGGGCGATAAACGAAAGAAAGTGTCTGGTAAATTTAGGTTAATCAAATAGAAATTAGAATTAGAAGAGTTTCTGTTTGATGAAAATCAATATTTAATTTCAAAAGTTCGAAACAATTTGTCCAGTTTTCTGGCCAAAAATCATGATTGCAATCTTTGACCCTCCTTCGGAATGTTTGAAAAAAGCCGCCAAATTCTGAGTGTTGCCATCAATTACTTTTTTCTTTTAATTGGATTTTTCATCAGAATTGTAAACAACTCTTTTGGCTAGGGTGTGACTTTGGATTTCTATCTATCCAGAGCAAAGGTTTCGAGCGGAGCGATTCGCTACGCAGCACGCAACCCGCTAAATAACACATCTTCAACGAAATTGCTACTTGTAGTACTGAGAAAATCCCTATACATTCTGGACCCGTTTCACAGAAAAAAGATAATTTAAAAAATAAATAATTTAATAAACAGATGATGAAGGTCTCAACCAGTTCTTTGTTATTAAACGTTTTTCCAATGCAATAAAAAATCGGGCTTCTTCTTCAAATTTGATTTGCCTGAGTCGTGATCACGAATTCTCAACAGCTTCATTTTAATTGGAATTTTTCGGTTTTAAAAGAGTTGCTCGATATTTATCTTTGAAAGATTTTTATTTGCCAACATCATTATGAAACCATTTAAAAATCATCCTCGGTTTCGCCCAATTTTTCTCGGCTCGCTTCTTCAGGGTTAAGCGGTGACGTTGCCGGATCGGAGAGGCACAAGTGTATCTATTTCTCCGGTAAAATATCTGAGCCATTAAATTATTTTTTAAGGATACCTTTTTTACCGGAAAATAACAAGTGAAAATATCATGATACACTAATGTTATTTGTTTCATTTCCGAGAGGCCTCGGAGAATTTAATGATTTTAGAATTTTACCTCAACTCGGGACCTTCTAACAAATCGGAAATCGCCTCCGTCATGCTCCCTCAATATAAGTAATAGATATTTTTATTGTAACAGGAAATTAAACTCGATTATCGCCTTGTTGAAAAAGGTTTATTCTTAGGATGTGGTTTTAAACAAATCACTGCTGAATCTCTATCAAAGACACAAATAGATGCCTTCTCTGCCAAGATTTGAGCATGCAGGGGGACACTTTATATTTGGGACAATGCTTGACGACCAAGGAGTCCAACTGCTTCTTGTAGAAATCGCTGATGCAGTTCAAGACCAAATTCTGCTCGGGATGATACACTTGGACTGACAGTCTACAAATTTCTGGGCATTTTGCAAAGCAGGTTTTAACGAACTTTTTCATTGGAATCAACTCCTTCTCCTCCAGGACCAGTTCAAGATGCTTGACACTGACCAGGCTCATAGTCTCGGTGGTTTCATTCTTGAACTTACTTTTACGATCATCAAGGGTGCAGGAGTTTTTGCTGGTCAACTTGAGCGTCTCCAGGCTTTTGCAAAAACAAGTCAGTGCTTCCAAGAATGACAGTGCCCCTGTCAAGGTGCAGTCCACCATCTTGAAGTCCAGGACTTTGAGCTGAAAAGTATTTTATGCCAAAGATCGTTTCAAGACTTGTAATTTGTTTGTCTTACATTTTGCCAATAGGACCACATGTAGCTGTAAAAATCCAGATCCAAGCCAATCACTGTCAATGTCAAATCCTTGATGACGGACTCGGGGGCGGCGATGTTGTTGCCATTTCCAAAATGGGTAGCGTCGTTCCACTCACCCACCTTAATCATAATCTTGTCGTTGTTCTTGTTCCAGTCCTTCTCTAGGAGGGTTGTCTCCAAGGACTCCAGGCTGGTCAATTCCGTCATGTTCTTCCAAAAGTCTTTGGGATTTGGATTAGAAGATCCGACGCTCAAGTGCTTGAGTGATCGGCAAAGTCGAAGTACATGCCACTGGAAAGTCTTGCAGCCAAGCTCTCCGATGCTCAATGATTCCAAGTGGGAACAGATTTGAGAAATCCTCAGACAATCAAGGATACTGTCAATGTTGACAGCGTATGGATCACAGCATGAGATGTCAAGGCTGTTGACACTAGACCAAGATGTCAACAAGACATTCAGAAAATTGTAGAAATTGCTTGAAGGGACCGCGGCTGGTTCTGGTACATAATCCAAAGCCAGGGATTGAAGATTGGGAAGCTCCAGATCAACTAAGCCACTTTTGTTAAACTTATCCAAATATGTCACAGGTGAAATTGTGATTCTTAACGATCTGACATGAAATAAAGTGGTCTGGCTGGCAAGAAACGATGCAATCGTTCGTTGGAAAGCTGAATCTGAAATATTAATTAGTTGATTAATTTTAATAATTATCGATTATTTGTAGAACCTACTTGCTATGTCCAAGTGCACAATGGTGGGGTAGATCTCAAGTAATTTGCTCCATTGAAATAGAGATGGTTTTGCTCTGCTCCTTCTTGGAAAAGTGGATTTGATTTTATCAAGCAATCCTCTCTTTTTTGCCGGAACCGGAAGTCCGCATTGGACGATTTTTCCAGCTTCCGGTGTTTGACAAATGCCATGGAACCGTTTGCAAACTAGCACTAGGTTTTTCAGAATGTCAATGGCAGACACACATTGAAATATTTGAAGTAGAACTTCGTCTGGCAAATCCAAAATATTGGCCATGGTTTTTCCTGCTTTCGGGTGCGGAGCTTTCTAAAAAAACACTAAAAAGTCAGGTACTTAGACTACGAGCGTGTTTAGGAATGTACTTTGCATTTGTTTCTGTTGTTCATTGTTTTCATTCATGATTCGATAAGTTAATTCCCTTGGTTACAGAAATATCGATCTTGCCATGCCATGAAAAACAAATGGTCATGCACCACTTATTTCCAAAGTATTTTGAATACAATTCCTTTTGTCAATGTTTTAATGTCTTTTTGTTTTTATGAAATCTCAGAAATGAGCTTTCCAATAAAAGTAATGGTAACATAGTTGTTAGGTGTTTGCAGAGTTCCAGAATCCAGAAAGAGATGTATGTCGTCATCCTTTTCCAACATCAGGTTGAAAATGTGGGATTCGTCATCTGACTGTTCATTGGCATCTGGGCCATTTTCTTGGTAGAAGTATTGAGCTACCTGTCCATTGAGTCGCACTTGAATGCTGGCTTTTTGATATGCTCGGCCGGAAATTGAAAACTCATAGTTTCCAGCAACCGGAGCCACAAAATGTCCCATGGTGGCATCAAAACCGTTCCCTAAAAATATTTTTTTTCATAGACGACATTGGAACTTTGGCTATAGAGAACTGGATTTTACCAATGTTTATCAGGGTTTTTGAGAATGTAATGTCATTCCCTGCAATCACTTCTCCGCTATTTTGAATCCCTGCAAAATAGACTCCTCCTGGCAATGACGTAACATCGGTATAGGTTAGCATTGTTTCCATTTCTCCATCATATCCATCAGATGATGCCATGTCACAATAACTCAGTCGAGGATAGTCCCCAGTCTTCAAGATTTGACCAGATGATTGGAAAATGCCCGAGCGCTTAAGGGTGTTGCAAGTAATGCTTGACGAGTCCTCTTGTTTCTGGCCTGAAAAAATAATATTTGTTATTCTTTAAATGTTTCAAGCATCCATATGAACATTTTGTACCTGAACATTTTAGTGGACCAACCGTGAAGTTGGCCCTTTCTGCACTGAAAAATAGTGGTCCATAGACAACCGACGAAATGGGAAGGACGTCTGTGGCAGTGATGATGCCAGCATCATTGAACCATTCTGGACTCTTGGCATCACAGTTACATTTTCTATCAGTTCCATCAGGAGAATTACATGAGTTGTCCAAGCCACATGTGCAAATATGCTCTCCTACATGGTCCCCAGTAAAAAAGTATTGACGGTCATCTGAAAAAACAATAAATAACTTACTTTTCTAAATCCAGTTTAAACAGGGAAAACAATAATTTACCATTCCTATCTGTCCACCAACCCAAGTTAACATTGAGATTATTAGAAAGCTGAGCACTGTAGCAACCAAAATTAATTGCTTGCCTACATAGCCCAGATATTTGAGAGAGGGCAACAATCTGCTCCATTGGAGCAGAATATTGGATCTTGTGTTGAAAGCATCCGGTTGTTAAGCAATGATCAGCTACAATTGTTTCTTCAGAGTCATGGTGAATGAGGGTTTCGCCAGTTTCAAAGTCACAAAAAACTTCGATTGGCGGTTTACCTTAGTAGATTAACAAGATGATCATAAATGTTAAGACATCTAAAGAAACTACAGTAAACTACCAATGAGATCACCATCTGGATCCAGATAGTACCAACCGGAAGTTGTCACTCCATGCTGAGCTAATTCGTGACAAGTCCTCAAGGTCTTGATTTTGGATAGTTCTTCAAGATGTTGTACCCGTTCTTCCAAAGTCAATTCCTGAATATTGGATCATGATAAATGCCCTAGCTTTTTTTGTAAATTTTTGTATTTTCTTTACATTGGCCATTAACCTGTTGTTTTCCCTCGTCAGAATTGAAATCATCTGCTTCATAGAATCAATTTCTTTTGTATTTTCCTAAAAGTCAATATTAATTTATGTATGTTTAAGGATTGATTCTTTTAAATAGACCTACCTCGCATTTTTCAAGTCTCTTTGTCACACCAACCAACTTTTCGTCCATAGCTGTCAAAATATCTTGAACATCATCCACTGAAGATGCAAAATGGCCACCAGCAAAAAGAACGACTATCACCTTTGCAAAAAAGTTTGCCATCTTGCAAAAATCTGTGATATACTCGTAATATTGGATGCAGACTGCAAATAATTTCGCGACTAGTGATAAGGATGTTTTAGATTATGTAAAACTGTGTAAAAATGTGAATTTTTGTCAACCCCACAAACGATTTTATGCTATTAGACTTTCACGAAAATCTGTCTAACCACATCTTTAAGCTCACCTATTAGGCAAGTATG
>JAAUYL010069275.1_pt1 | contig 11554 bp, 10 predicted proteins | sample 7278011 | NCBI WGS metagenome assembly JAAUYL01 (sample SAMN14350225, study PRJNA611818) | marine sediment metagenome | isolation source: surface marine sediment (1.8m) | place: French Polynesia: Moorea | collected 2018-08 | reverse complement strand
TTCGCACCGCTGTCCGAAGGACTGGGAAGAAATCTCAAGAGCATCCTTCTGCCGGCTTTCAGTATCGCTCTGATCGAATGGGTGCCGCTGATGCGCGTCCTGCGTGCGGATATGATCCAGACGCTCAAGGAAGATTTCATTCTGATGGCCCGCGCCAAAGGAATGCCGACCTGGCGCATACTGCTGCGCGATGCTCTCAAACCGTCATCCCTGACCCTGATCACCATCCTGGGACTGCAGATCGGGCACTGGATCGGCGCGGCGGTTGTGGTCGAGACCATCTTCGCCCTGCCGGGCGTCGGCAGTTTGCTGGTCACAGGGATCTTCTCCCGGGATTATCTCCTGGTCCAGGGATGCGTGTTGATCATCACGGTGGCATATGTCGTCATCAATGCCCTGGTGGATATGCTTTATACCGGTCTCGATCCAAGGATTCGCAGGGAGGGCCTAAATGTCTGAAGCCTTTGTCGAACCTGCAGCCCTGCCGTGGCGCACAGATCAAGCCAGGATACCGCTGGGACCGAGCTTCTGGCTCCCGGTCGTCTGGATCGTGCTTGTCATCCTTCTGGCGGCCACGGCCCCCCTCTGGCCTCTTCCGGCTTACGACCGGATCGATTGGGATCACCCCGCGGCCACCCCAGGGACCGTGGGTCTAGCGGCGCGCCCCGGACTCGACGAAAAACCCGAAGCGGCGCCCTATACCTACTGGTTGGGCACCGATACCTTGGGCCGCGACATCGTCGCCCGCCTCGTGTTCGGGGCGCGCGTCTCTCTCATGGTGGGGCTGTGCGCGCCGACGATCGGGTTTGCCGTGGGCGGACTGCTGGGGCTGCTGGCGGGATTTTATCGCGGCCGATGGGAGACCCTGGTGGTGGCCCTGATGGACACCATCCTGGCGTTTCCGGCCCTGGTGCTGCTCCTGGCGGTTGCCCTGTTCTGGGGGTCGCGTCTGCCCGTACTCATTCTGACCCTGGCCCTGCTGAGCGTACCTGCCTTCTGCCGGGTCGCACGGGCCGGCACCCTCTCATGGGCCCACCGCGATTTCATTTTGGCGGCCAGGGCCATCGGTGCCAGCGATTTCCGTATTCTGTTCGGCCACATTGCGCCCAATATCCTGCCGTCGACCGTCGCTTACGGACTATTGAACGTCGCCGTGGTTATCATCGCCGAGGGAACCTTGAGTTTTCTGGGGCTGAGCGTCGCGGCCCCGACTCCCAGCTGGGGCGGTATGATCGCCGAAGGCAAAGAGGTCCTTGCCGAAACGCCCCATGTAAGCCTTTTCCCGGCTGGGGTCATGTTTTTGACCGTGCTGTCCTTCAATATGCTGGGGGACCGCATCCGGGAACTCAACGACCTCAAGATCTACCGCTGATCACAATAAGCTGAAACATGACCAACCGATCCAGGTGGAATCAGGTTAACTGGGCCATGCATTGCGGATCTGATCCGGATCCCGCAGGCCAAGTCCCATCGTAATTGACATACAGGCGGATAAGCATAACCTTCCAGGCTATTGATTCGCAGGTTTGCGTATTTATTACACAACATTGTCTAATCGCCGAGCATAATAATAAAGGTATATTGATATGGCACGATTGAAATGGCTTCTGCCGCTGATTCTAATTCTTTTATTGACCGCCTGCACCGAAAAATGGCGGAAGTCCTGGAACGGCCGCGTCGCCAAACCCGACGGGCGTGTCGCCCTCGAGGCGGGCGGGCCCTACGAGCTTTACTGGGAGACCAACGACATCATTATTAGCGGTGCCTACCAGCGTGAGGGCGACGGCCTCGATCTGAACGGACGGGTCCAACTGCAAAGCCGGCTATCCAGCCTCCCCAACATCGATCACATGTGGGTCCGAGTTCATTTTCTGGATGACGAAGGCGTTATCGTGGACACTCACCGATTGTGGACAGCAACGGGAGACGGCGGCCTGGGCGGCATTGACTTCTTCGTCAAATGGGATTTCGACCACCGATTCACAATGCCTGCACCAACCCACGCCATGACCTTCAGCTACGACGGTACCATGCGGGACAGCAGCGGCACCGACGGAATTCAATCCGGCGGAAGTGTCGGCATCGAGTTCTGGCGGACGCCCTGAAACCTCATTGGGGTCGGCGGACTTGCCTGTATACCAAACCGCCCACTTGCAGGCCATGCCGGGCCGGTTCAACCAATCCTTCAGCTACAGAACGGCCGATGCGGCTTTGAAACCGCTTAGCGCCGTTTTGATCCCTACTGCCGCTAAAACCCTCATACCCCAGGCCCCCCCACATGGCCTTTCCCCAATAGTCCGGTCCAGATTCATGACAGCGATTGATTTTTGTTTTCCGAACCTGTTGACAATCTTCGGATGCCCCTTAAATTTAAACTGTATTTAAACATTATTTAAATACTCAAACACAAACAATAATTGAGGTGAACGATGAAAACTTTTCATACGATTGTTATGGCAGTACTGATGATGGCGCTGACAATAGCACCGGCCCTTGCCGGTCACCATTATAATGGCATGGGGCATGGCTGCATGATGAACACATGGGACATGAATAAACTGGATGCTAACCAAGATCAGTCGATTACTTTTGATGAGTATAGTAGCAATGTGAACGCGAAGCTCAAAATGGGTTTCGATATGATCGATGCAGATAAAGATGGTGTCATTAGTGCAGATGAGTGGAATACGTTCCTGACCGTCCACGGCGTACAGACGGAATCCTAATGCAAACAAATTGAGCCGGCAGCATTTTAGCTGCCGGCAGTGAAATAGGAATCTAATGCAAACTGGAGGTAGTCATGCAGAGGCAGTCGTATTATCAAGGTAATCGAAATGGAAATACACGGAACAACCCCAATATAAGAGACGATAGTAGAATAACAGTATACTATGATGGAAAGCCTTCTAATTCTGCAGAGCGTGAAAAACCCATATGTATGGTGCTCAAATCGTCTGGGCAGATTATCCGCTTTGCCGAGACAGAGGCTTTCGATTTACTGATGGACATGACCAAAGCGCTGCGCTGGAAACATAATCGCTCTCGGCGTTTCTAAGCTTTCGCTACCCCCTTGTTAACCGATTTATATCAAAATTATGGACTTTTATTATCGATTCTAGACGCTTGATATTTTTGATATGTTATGATCATTTTTTCGTATAAGACGATAGATATTACCTCCTTTCCCCTTTCCCTTGATTTTAACTTTAATCAAATATTGATATTCTTGGCGCATTCTTCGAGCTGACGCCTATATTCATCGAAATCACTGACTGTCAATGCGTTGATCTGCGAAAGGGTATGAGCGGCGGCCTCGACGCCTGCGCCGCCGATGAAAATGGGTATCCGGCGTCCCAGCGAACGCCTAATTTTGACGAGTTCGATCGACAGCAGCTTGTCATTGATGGTGTGGCAAAGGCTCAGCGTCAGGGCGCGCCCATCGAGTTTGCGAACCGCATAAACGATTTCCTCCGATGGCAGATTGGCGCCGAGATACAATGCCCGCCAGCCGGATTCCGAGGCGGACAGGGCGGCCGACAGGGCGCCGAATTCGTGCCAATGACCGACGGGTGTCGTGACGATGATCCGGGGGGCGGTCTCGGCTACCTCCACGGCCCGCAGCATATCCCAGAGCATCGAGCGGACAACGACCGAAGCCATGTGCTCGTTGACGATCTTCAATTTTCCGACCCGCCACAAATCTCCCACCGCAACAAACATCGGAAGGATGACAAATTGCAGGAAAGCCTGGCGCGGCATTTTCACGGCCGCCTCATCGAGCGTTTTCTCGAGACCATGCTGATCCAAATCGCGGATGCACTTCAGGGCCACCGCCACGGTTTGCGCGCCATCGCTGCGGAAACCAACCGCTTCAGCCTCTGGCGCAGAGGAACCCGCCGCATCGACCGAGAAGCTGTCCCTGCGGGAACGCTCGATCAGCGTTTCCAGGTCGCGATCGCTCAAAGTTGCCACTGAGGATATGTTGTGGCCGCAGTCGACAGCCTGTTTCAGCAGTTTGAGCCGCTGGATGTCGTCATCGCAGAACAAGCGCCGATTTGTATGCGATCTCTGGGGACAAACAGCGCCATAGCGCTCCTCCCAGGTCCTGATGAGGTATCCTTTGAGACCGGTTTGCAGCTCTGCATATCGGATTGGGTGAAGCATTCGGGTTTTCATGTTTAAAATAATAAAAAAACCATTTGTAATTGTCAACAGCGTGTTTATTATTTGTTGAAATAAATTCTATATGTATAAATACAATAACCGACCCCATCAAAAAGGGTCGCCTATAATAAAGGTGGCAAGATGAAAAACAATATAATCGACGAAAATCGCGATACCGCCCCTGTTGTGGAAGCTGATCACGCGCTTACACCTGCCGGAGACACAGTGCCCATCTTGCCGATTCGCGGCACGGTCGCCTATCCCCAGATGAAAGTCCCCTTCCTGGTGTCTCTGAAGGAGGCACCCATGATCGAGGAGGCGATGAAGACCGACCGCATCGTCGGAATGTTGACCGTAAAAAATAAGAACGTAGCAGAACCCGTTCCTGGAGAGCTCTACGAGGTCGGCACCATTGCCAGGGTCGTGCATGCCCGCAAGAACGACGACGGTGTCCTGGCGGTAATGCTCAAGGGGCTCAATCGATTTCGCGTTGCCGCCTGGCATCGGGGCGGTCCTTTCCTCCAGGCCAAAATTCATCAGGCACCGGAAATCATCGAGTCGGGCCTGGAAACGGAAGCCCTGCAGCGCCAGTTGCGGTTGAGGGTCAAGGACGTATTGGACTTGACGCCGTACATTCCCGAGGATGTTGCCGAAGCCATCCTGGGTATCGAAGACCCTCTCCAACTGGCCTACGTCACGGCCTTCAATTTGGACCTCACGACGGAGACACGCCAGAAACTGCTTGAAATTGACAGCTTGAACCAAAAAATTCGCGAACTGCTCGACCTTCTCGCCCACGAGAAAGAGGTGCTGGACATGGGGCAGAAAATTCAGGCGGAGGTCCGCGAGAAAATGGACAACTCCAAGCGGGAGTACATTTTGCGGCAGAAGCTGGAAGCGCTCAAAAAAGAGCTCGGCGACGAGGAGGACGCCAGCGGGGAAGCCGATGATTACGCCCGCCGCATCGCGGCAGCGGAAATGCCCGAAGACGCCCTCAAAGAAGCCCAACGTGAGTTAGGACGTCTTCAGCAGATGTCACCGCAGTCCGCCGAATATCCGATGATTAAAACCTACCTCGACTGGATGATCGAACTTCCCTGGAACCGTATCAGCGAAGACATCGGCGACGTGTCGGCTGCCCGCCGGATCCTCGATGAGGATCACTTCGGGCTCGAGGACGTCAAGGAGCGCCTGGTGGAATTTATCGCCGTTCGCCGACTGACCAAAGAACGGGAGGCGAACGAAGCACAGGTTTCCGCAAATATTGGCCAAGGCGTGATTTTATGTCTCGCCGGACCGCCCGGTGTCGGCAAGACGAGCCTGGGGCGCAGCGTTGCCCGGGCGCTGGGTCGCGAGTTCACACGCATGAGTCTCGGCGGCGTTCGGGATGAAGCGGAAATACGCGGCCATCGCCGGACCTACATCGGCGCCATGCCGGGGCGCATCATCCAGGCCATCAAGCGCGCCGGAACGCGCAACCCGGTTTTCATGCTGGACGAAATCGACAAGGTCGGCCAAGACTGGCGCGGCGATCCCAGCAGTGCCCTCCTCGAGGTCCTGGACCCGGCCCAGAACAGCACCTTCCGGGATCATTACCTGGACGTGGATTTCGATCTCAGCGAGGTAATTTTTATCGCAACGGCCAATCGGCTCGATACCATTCCGGGCCCGCTTCGCGACCGCATGGAGGTCATCGAGTTGGACGGCTATACCGAACTAGAAAAACTACAGATCGCCAAACGCCACCTGATCCCTCGCCAGCTTAGGGCGCATGGCCTGCGTGACGACGAGGTGACCTTCATGGACGCGGCCGTGTTCAAAATCATCCAGAACTACACACGGGAAGCCGGCGTGCGCAACCTGGAGCGACACCTGGCCGCCGTCTGCCGCAAGGGCATCGTTCAGCTGAGCGAGAAGGAATGGCCGCATGTGCTCGTAACGTCAAAGACGGTGCGCGCCTATCTCAAAAAGGAACGCTACCGGGATGAAAAATCCGAAACCATCCGTGTGCCCGGCATCGCTGCCGGTCTGGCGGTGACCTCCGTGGGGGGCGACATTCTCTACATCGAAGCGTCCCGCATGGCGGGTCGGGGGCGGCTGACCGTAACCGGACAGTTGGGGGACGTGATGAAGGAAAGTGCCGAAATCGCCTACAGCTACGTGCGCGCCCAGGCACCATCGCTGGCCATCGACCCTGCCGCTTTCGAAAATTATGACGTTCACTTGCACGTGCCGGCGGGAGCCCTGCCCAAGGACGGCCCCTCCGCGGGCGTGGCCATGGTGATGGCCCTGGCAAGCCTGTTCACCCGCCAGCCGGTGCGCAGCGACGTGGGCATCACCGGGGAGGTGACCTTGCGGGGCCGGGTGCTGCCGGTCGGGGGCATCAAGATGAAAGTCCTGGCCGCCCACAGGGCTGGCTTGAAGACGGTTTTCCTGCCCGAAGACAATACATTGGATCTCGATGATCTACCGCCCGAGATTCGCAAATCCATGACCTTGATTCCTGTCGGCCGCGTGGCGGACGTCCTTTCCCAGGCACTGGTGCAAGGCGTTTCGCCGGATCTTAGCGACGATGAGTTTTTGTTGGACGGCCAAACCGACCCCGAAGGGCGTGGGACCGGAGGCGTGCCCCTCGTCTGCCACTAACGGGACCCTGATCAATCGCCCGGCGCCAAAGGCCCCTTTCCAACATTTGCGAGCAAACGGGTGGGATGTCCGGATTGTCGGGAAGTTGACGCCACCGGGCGCGCCCAAAAAGTCGGCGTTGTCCGCCGCTCAAAGCAACGCCCGCATCAGTCGCCCAGCGTGGCGACCCGAAAGGATTAAAAATGAAAAAACAACATCGATTTTCAATCTGGTACGTTCTGATGGGGGTCTGGCTGGTGCTGCTCTTGCACAACATGATCGCCTCGGCGCTGATGGTCAAAAGCATTCCCTACAGTGAATTTATCAAACTGGTCAAAGAGGGCCAGGTATCCGAGATTACGGTATCGGAAAACGACATTCAAGGCCGTCTCGTGGCGACCGATGGGAGCGGCGACAAGGGTGAGCTTTTTCGCACGGTTCGGGTCGATCCCGATATATCCCAATTGTTGGAGGAAAATGGGGTTAATTATTCCGGCATGGTTCAGTCCAACTTCTTCGGCACCCTCATGTCCTGGGTGATTCCCATCGCCCTATTTTTTGGTATCTGGTTTTTTATGATGCGCCGTTTCCAGCAGCAGTCCGGTTTCATGACGGTGGGTAAAAACAAGGCCAAAATTTATATGGAAGACGACGTCGATATCCGCTTTACCGATGCGGCCGGGGTCGACGAGGCGCGGCAGGAACTCGAGGAAGTCACGTCGTTCCTCCGAGAGCCCGAGCGTTACACACGGGTCGGCGGCCAAATACCGCGCGGCATTCTGCTAGTGGGTCCTCCGGGTACCGGCAAGACCCTGCTGGCCAAGGCGGTGGCCGGTGAAAGCGGCGTGCCCTTTTTCAGCCTGAGCGGATCCGAATTCGTCGAGATGTTCGTCGGCCTCGGCGCCGCGCGCGTCCGCGATTTGTTTCAGCAAGCCAAGCAGAAAGCGCCCTGTATCATTTTTATCGACGAGCTTGACGCTTTGGGCAAGGCCCGGGGCATGGCGATGGCCGGCGGCCACGACGAGCGCGAACAGACGTTGAACCAGTTGCTGGTGGAGCTTGACGGCTTCGACCCCAATGTGGGGGTGATCCTAATGGCCGCCACCAACCGGCCTGAAATTCTGGACCCGGCCCTGCTGCGGCCGGGGCGCTTCGACCGCCAGGTGCTCGTCGATCGGCCGGATAAGGTCGGCCGCAGCGCGATCCTCAAAATCTATCTCGACAAGGTCGAAACCGAGGGCGATATCGACATCGAAAAGGTTGCGGGGATGACGCCCGGGATGGTGGGGGCCGATCTGGCCAATCTGATCAACGAAGCCGCACTCCTGGCCGTAAGGCGCAGCAAGGAGCGCCTGGGGATGGGTGAGATTGAGGAAGCGGTCGAGCGTGTCGTGGCCGGCCTGGAGAAAAAGAATCGCCTGATCAATCCCGAGGAGAAAAAGATCGTGGCCTATCATGAGCTGGGTCACGCCATCGTGGCCATGGCGCTTCCCGCCACTGACCCAGTGCAGAAGATATCGATCATCCCGCGCGGCATCGCCGCTCTGGGCTATACGATGCAGGTGCCCACGGAGGATCGCTTTCTGATGCGCCAAACCGAACTCAACAACCGCATCGCCACCCTGCTGGGCGGCCGGGCGGCCGAGGAGTTGATATTCAACGATATATCCACCGGTGCGCACAATGACCTGTCACGCGCCACCGACATGGCGCGCAGCATGGTCAAGGAGTATGGCATGAGCAAACGGTTGGGGCAGGTTTATTTTGCTCACAAACAACAGATGTCGTTCCTGAATCCGATGGCGGAAGGCGGCGGTGAATACAGCGAAGAAACCGCCCAGATCATCGACGAAGAGGTGCGGCGCATCATCGATGAACAGTACGCCGCGGCGCTGGCGACCCTCAAGACCAATCGGGATCTGCTGGAACGAACAGCGGTCCAGCTTCTGGAAGACGAGGTCATCGAGGGTGCGGCCCTGGAAGATCTGGCCCGAGCGGTGAAGACGTCACCGAGCCCTGGAAAAGTTGTCCTTTCGACCCAGTCGTCGGAGGAAATCGCCGCCTAACGAAAAGATCAATACCGTCGTAATGACGACTTTGCACGGCCCCTCGTCGATGTGGCGAGGGGCCTTGATTTATATTTCCCACTTGTCTTATTCTTCCGTATCCCCATACGCATAGCGGACGATTGTTGGCCTTCGTTTCGGCTATCAGGCCGGAATGCCGCCCATCCAAGCGCACAGCCCAGGGTGTCTTGCATTTCGGAAACCAATTTGCCGACGGACGTCGGCGAACAAAAATCGCTCGGCGGGAGTGCCGCCCTTTGGACCAGCGCACCCGTCCCTTGACCCATCCGCAAAGGAGGCCCTATGAAAAAATCGTTTGGAGCCCAAACCATGGCTTTTCCCAATCCGGTCTGGTGTATCGGATCCTACGATGCCCAGGACCGGCCGAACCTGATGACCGTGGCCTGGGGCGGAATCTGTTGCTCCAAGCCGCCGGCCGTCACCATATCGCTGCGCAAGGCCACCTACACCTATGGCAATCTCATGGTGCGCAAGGCCTACACGGTCAACGTCCCTTCGGTGAAATACGTCACCGCAGCCGATTACGTGGGCATCGCTTCCGGAAAAAAAACAGACAAATTCAAGACCACCGGGCTTACGCCCGTCAAGAGCGACCTGGTGGACGCCCCCTATGTGGCCGAGTTTCCCATGGTGATAGAATGCAAGGTGATTCACACTTTTGAAATCGGCCTGCATACCCAGTTCATCGGCGAGATCGTGGATGTCAAGGTCGAACAGGATGCGCTCGATGACGCCGGTCAGCCTGACATGGCTAAAATCGCGCCCATTGTCTACGGGAGCCAGGTGCAGACCTATCACCGGGTTGCCGAAGAGATCGGTAAAGCGTTCAGCGTCGGCAAAGCGTTCCGTTAAAGCCGGAAAAAACGAAAAAATTGGGGTCACCCCCTGACCCCTTCATGCATATCATCCCGCTGATTAGAAAGGCAGCTGAACACACAGCCATGCAAGACGCTCAAACGCCCATGCAACATCAAACAGTGGTAATCGGTGCCCATCCGGAAATTGATGAACCCGCGCACTTTAAGCAGAGGATATCCGTCCTGGCCGGCGCGCTTCTGGCAGCACTGGCCTGGACGCCCTTCTTTTACGCCGCGCAGGCAACATTAGGTATCCAACCCGCATCGGCAAAATCACACTACGGCATCCTCGGAAGCCAGGCCCCAGAGTTGGATCTGGACACCTGGATCGACGGCCGTGGGGAAAAGACGGCGCCCATCCATCTGAGCACCTATCGCGACAAGGTCATCTACCTCTATTTTTTCCAGGACTGGTGACCGGGCTGCCAGTCGGTGGGGTTCCCAACGCTCAAAAAACTGACCGAGGCATTCAAGGGTAACGATCAAGTCGTGTTTCTGGCCGTCCAGACGGTATTCGAGGGCTACCGCACCAATACCCGGGATAAACTCCGTTCTAACCAATCGAAATACGGACTTGATATTCCCATGGCGCACGCCGCTGGTAATCTACAGACCCACACCCTTCCGCCCATCATGAAAGCGTATCGATCAGGCGGCACCCCCTGGAAGGTCATCATCGATCCCTCCGGCAAAGTCGTTTACAATGGCTTTCACATCGCCGTGGACCAGGCCGTCGCCCTGATTCAAAAGCTGATTGCCGAGGGGCAACCCTGAATCACTGTTCATTCACGGCAGTTTTATGATCGTGTAAAGTCCATCCTCGGGAGGATTCGCTTGTTTTGTGGACGAATACGGGGTCAGGTATTATCATCTCAAAAATGATTTGCGTCTCGCAGATCACTGAACCGGTGCCGGCATCCCCACGGACCCTTGCATCCGCTGACGATTTTCTTGTCCGGCGCCTCCCTGTTTATCGCTTCGATCGTGACGGTCGGCAAACCGCCAACAAAAGACTAGACACGCTGCAATCGCCGCGTTTATTGCAATGCCGTCAAGCGCAGGCTTGACCGTAAAAGAGGATCAACATCATGACACGCAGAGAATTCTACGACTGCATCATTGTCGGCGGGGGGCCGGGGGGTCTTTCGTCCGGCATCTACGCCCTGCGCGCCTCGATGCGCACCCTGCTGATCGAACAGACGGCCGCCGGGGGCCAGATGGTGCTCTCGGATATGGTCGAGAACTACCCCGGTCTGCGAAGCCTGGGGGGCGCCGAGCTTGCGCAGCATTTCCACGACCACGCCCAGGACTATAACCTGGAAGTCCACTCCCAGGAGGTCGTGGAGGTGGAGCCGGGATTGACCTGCCACCGCGTCAAGCTGGCGGACGGCACGACCCTGAAAACCCATGCCCTGATTCTGGCCACCGGGGGCAGTCCCCGGAAACTGGGGGTGCCCGGCGAAGATGAACTCTACGGCAAAGGCGTCTCCTACTGCGCCGTGTGCGACGGCTTTTTCTTCCGCAACAAGACGGTCGTCGTGGTGGGCGGCGGGGACAGCGCTGCCGAGGAGAGCCTCTACCTGGCCAAACTAGCCCAGACAGTCTACATTGTCCACCGCCGTGCCCAGCTGCGGGCCAGCATGATCCTGCAGAAACGCGTGATGGCGGAGCCCAAGATCGAAATGGTCTGGAACACGATCGTCACCCGTATCCACGCTGAAGGTGACGCCGTCGGCGGGGTCGAACTCCAGGATGTGCAGAGCGGGGAAGAACGCACGCTGCCCGCCGACGGGGTGTTCGTCTTTGTGGGCTTCATCCCCA
>JAAUYL010009414.1_pt1 | contig 11556 bp, 8 predicted proteins | sample 7278011 | NCBI WGS metagenome assembly JAAUYL01 (sample SAMN14350225, study PRJNA611818) | marine sediment metagenome | isolation source: surface marine sediment (1.8m) | place: French Polynesia: Moorea | collected 2018-08 | reverse complement strand
TTAGAAGACACCCGGGCTCTGGAGGCGATCTGCCGCGACAAGGCGATACCCGGATGGTTCGATTTCTGGGGGACGGACGTGGATCACGACTGGCCTTGGTGGTACCGCCAGATGAATTATTTCCTGGCGCGGCTTTATGATCCCTGATGCCGGATCACGGGCAGGAACCGTGAGGATGGCAGCGCTAAGACCCAAGGCGGGTTGACGTAGGATGGCGAACCTGAAAGGATAATATCCGCCCGTGTTGACGAGCGTCGGATTGCCGACGCCATCCAGGAGACAGCCGAATGCTCGATATCGTCAAAAGGTTTTTGAGACCCTCCGAGGAGCGCCCCGCCGATAGACGATCCGGAAACGCCGGACGCGATCTGCAGTTGGCGGTCTGTGCGCTGTTTGTCGAAATGGCCCGTATCGATGAATCCTTTACAGCCGAAGAGATGAAAATGGTCATCGGTGTGCTTGAAGACCGATATGGATTGTCAGCCGAAGACGCTCAAGCCTTGATTGCGGCGGCCGAAGCGGAACTGCAGGAAAGTGTGGACTACTGGCAGTTTGCCCGGCTGATCAATGAAAACTATACCATGGATGAAAAGGTGGCCATCATTGAAATGCTCTGGCGCATCGTTTATCTGGACGGTAATTTGGACAAACATGAGGACTATCTAATGCACAAACTGGCCAAGCTGTTGCGCCTGCATCATCAGCAGTTGATCGCCGCCAAAAAGAAAGTTCTGCACGACCGGTCGGCATAGGGTGATGAAGACCCCCCTGCCGCGCCGGTTCATACCATCCTCCCAACCTGAAAACGTATCCCTTCCGAACGTGAGGCCATCGCGGCCAACAGCCAACCAAGATGCCATCTGGATTAAGGTATAAACCCCTCATTCACCCCCTAAACTACTCATATTGAACCGGGTGTTTTCGGGCTATAAATTTAAAAGTAAAAAAGAATTTATACCGATTGCCGAATAGGTGCCGCGTGGACAGTCTACAGTTACATAAGCATGCCGTTGCAAAACGGGCCCAAAGCTATAGAGGAAAGCTTATGATCCTCCTGCCCCTGTCATTTATCCTGCTGAGCGCTTGTTCCGGAAAGCATTGGCGCGGCTGGGAGGGGCGATTGACCAAAACTGAAAACCGCGTGGCGCTGGATGATGGCGGTCCCCATGCCGGAATCTGGAAGACAGGTGATATTGCGATTCACTACCGTTACTTGTGGGCAGACGATCGGCTGGTCATAAAGGGCGAGGTCAAGCGGCAGGCGCGCCTTCAGTATTTCCACCGCCTCCACGCATGGATGTGGATCCATTTCCTGGATACCAATGGCTACGTATTGGCATCGCGACGTCTCTGGGCCCAAAATGGTTCAGATGTCTACGGCCAGATCCGATATCGTTTCAACCGTGACTGGCAGCTGCCGCCGGGCAGCCGGGCCGTAGGCTTCAGCTACAGCGGCCGTGCGCGCGATCGCGACGTGGGTTGGGATTTCTGGCGATTGCCCTGACGCTGGGAATATTATGATAGTGATCGAAAGTCAGTTGGCGGCGTCGATATCGTTCGCGATTGGGGCGCCGCTTTCCTGCAGGGGAAATTTTCCGGTAATATCCGCGTAGAATCGGCGTATGGCGATCATGTCGCGCTCGATGACACCGCAGGGCATGATACTGGGCCCAAATCCCCCCACTTTTCTTGAATAGTCCAGGAAACCCAGAACAATCGGCACGCCGGCGCCGTGGGCAATATGATAAAAACCTGTCTTCCAGTACATAACTTTCTGACGGGTGCCCGATGGGGGGACGACCAGGATCATTTTCTCGCAGCGCTCAAATGCGGTGATCGATTGGGAGACGACAGTGTTGGATTTACGACGGTCGATCGGGATGGCGCCCAGCCATTTTAAAATGGGGCCCACGGGCCAGAAAAACCAGTCCGCTTTCATCATCATTTGGGGTTCGAGGCGATAAATAAAAGCCAGGCAGACCGTATAGAAAAAGTCCCAGTTCGAAGTGTGGGGGGCGGCAATGATCACGTACTTGGAAAGCGCGGGTTTAGAGCCCTTGGTTTTCCATCCGCAACACCTGTAGATAATACGCGCTAGCCAGCGCAATGCCGGTTGAATCAATCGGTTTTGATAAACCGTGGTGGTCATTTTCAGTTCCTTGTCCACAGAATTGATACGAGATATGTAATCGATTGGCAGTTTAAGCGAAACATATCGAAGGCCTTTTACAATTGTTTTACATTGACCCCTGAAGAACACCCGCCGCCTGAATTGCGGGGGTCGTCATTGTCGTGATCGGCGCCCTGCACGGCCCAACATCGCTCCCATCATCCACGGTCTTGCCAATCATTGATACCGTCTTATCCTCCTGCAACAATCAATTTGATCCGATCCTACCGGAGAGGATGCAGCCGCTTCTCGTCGGAAATCATGGTGGGGGATTCAAAAAACTAAAATTTTACCGGAGGTTGCTCCTATGGCTGAAATACCCGCATCGTCCGAGGAAACAAATGCCCCCGAAATCATCCATCTGCGTATTGAGAATCCTGATCTGAATTTCGAAAAAGCCTGCGATCTGAGCCGAATTCGGGCCCGCGCAATCAACAGGAATGCCATGATGCTGGCCTGGTTCAACCGCCGCACTGGTGAAGGCTTTCCCGACTACGACTGCGGAGCGGGCGACAAACCACCTTGGCGGGTTTTTGCCGATGCCCGCGGCGGCAATCTGACCATCGATGTCAACGATGGCGAATTCATTTTCATTTATCTCAAATTCTGATCACCTTGGGAGCCGAGAATAAGCGCTGCGCAGCATGATGAGCCAGTGATGAAGTAGAAAGTGATTTTCCCACTATTTATTCAATCACCCAGTTTCTTGAAGCCCCATGCATCGATTCTCGTATTCACAAACCGGTGAAATGCCCTGAATCACCCGGCACCAGGGACCGGAAGACCATCAGGGTGTCGGACCAAATTAGTTGGTTTGTTTATTGCATTGCCTAAGATCGGCGTATTGTTTATACCCAATTCAAATCAATCCGGACGCAGGGAGCAAAGTCATGCCATTTCCTCTTGGGCATACCGCCATTGGACTGGCGGCCTACAATACCATCCAGACATCATCGCACGGCAGTTCACGTTGGAAGGCGCTGGCCTTCATCGTGGTTCTGGCCAACCTGCCGGATATCGATGTCATTGCGGGTCTAGTGCTGAACGCTAACGGTAATCTGTATCACCGCGGTCCCACCCATAGCCTTATCTTCGCCATCGTGGCCGGCTATCTGGCCGCCCATGCCTGGCGGCTTGGCCCATTTATTCCGCGCCTGCGTTTCAGCCTTTGTTTTCTGATCATTTTTTCGCATGTCTTGGCCGACATGGTGTTTACCGCTTCGCCGGTATCATTGCTCTGGCCTTTCGAGGTCTACTGGTCGATCGGCAGCAGTGGGTGGGGAAGTGTCATCCATTCGGTTATCTTCAGCAGCCTGCAGGATGTGGGCATTCTGCTGGGGTCGATAGCTTACATCTATGTTCTGCTAATGGTCCGCAAATGGCTGCCGGACCTTAGGGTACCGGCCTTAGCCCGGCGTCGCATCCGTTGAGCAATGCCATAATCGGCCCCGGGATTTTACCATCCTTCGGGTTGACACCCTTGAATAGCGAGCCACACCAGCCGGCCAATTCCTGAATCCGCCGGTCGGCCGGGTTTGCGCGCCACAAGCAATGCCTTTAACTGCCTGTAAAGCGCGCGCCTTTCAAGCCGGCCATTAAGCGATTGGGATTGACAGCTAGCTGCAAAACGAATACAGACAACCTGTTGCGTTTCCTTGGCACTGGCCGGCATTGATTCTGACACCGATTCGAAACGTTCCGGTTGTTCCCATGACCAATCGTCTTATCTCTGTCCTGTTTATCTCCTTTGTCGCATCGAGCTCCGCTTTTTTTTTGTCCTGGCGCTGATTGTCTGGCTGTGCACCTTGTGGTTTGACCGACGGTTGGTCATTTTGCACATGTTCACTTCCTGGTGGGCCTGTCTTTATCTCTGGATCATGCCGGCCTGGAAACTGCGCCTTGCCGGACGGGAAAACCTCAAGCCCGGGGCCCAGTACATCATCGTCTCCAATCACCAGTCACAGTTGGACATCTTAGTGGCCTTCCGGCTTTTCTTTCCCTTCAAGTGGGTCTCCAAGGCGGAGGTCTTCCGTCTGCCCTTCATCGGCTGGAACATGTATCTCAACCGCTATATACGACTGAAGCGCGGCGACAAGGAGAGTATCAACAAGATGATGCTGGCCTGTGAAAAAGCGCTTGCCGACGGTTGTTCGCTCTATTTTTTCCCCGAGGGCACGCGTTCGCCAACCGGCCAGCTAAAGCCCTTCAAACCCGGCGCTTTTATCCTGGCCCAGAAGATGCGGGTGCCTATTCTGCCCGTGGTCATCGACGGCACCCGCGCGGCCTTGCCCAAGTACAGCCTGAATTTCCACGGTCGCCACGATCTGCAAATCAAGGTTCTGGAAGCGATCCCCTGTTCGGCGTTTACCGATTTGACCCCCGAGCAGATTTCTGAAATGGTACGTGATAAATTTGTGCCCCCATTGGGCCAGAAACCGCCCGATACCGGATCGCCGTCGTTGCCCTGACTATTTTGCGTTTATCCGCTCAATACAGGAGAGTTCAGGAATGGGGGATTTCTACCAGAACGGCAGGATCCCAACCCTTCAAGCCTAGACAGGAAGCTTTCCCGTGACACCCGCCACCGACAAGACACCGCTCAGCATCCTGCGCACCGTCTTTGGCTACGATCAGTTCCGCGATAACCAGCTTGCCATCATCCAGCGTCTTGTTTCCGGAACGGACGCCTTTGTGCTGATGCCCACCGGCAGTGGTAAATCCCTCTGCTACCAGATTCCGGGCATGATCCGCAAAGGCGTCGCTCTGGTTATCTCCCCCCTGATCGCCCTGATGCAGGACCAAGTGGCGGCCCTGCGCGCCAACGGGGTTCGGGCCGCTTTTTTGAACTCCAGTCTCGAACCGGCGGACGCTCAACGGGTTGTCGCCGAAGCCACCGCCGGCCGGCTGGATTTGTTGTACGTGGCCCCGGAGCGCCTGGCGACCGAGCGCTTCCAACGCTTTCTGGGTCAACTGCCGATCGCGCTGTTTGCGATCGACGAGGCCCACTGTGTTTCCCAGTGGGGACATGATTTCAGGCCCGAGTACCTCCAGATCGCGGCGGTCACCCGCCACCATCCGGGGGTGCCCCGTGTGGCCCTGACGGCAACGGCCGATGCCCAAACTCGACGCGATATATTGGCGCGCCTCGACCTGGCCGGCGCCCGGTGCTTCATTTCCAGTTTCGATCGGCCCAATATCCGCTACCGCGTGCAGCTAAAACAACGCGATCGCGCGCAGCTGCTGCGCTTTATTCGCAACGAACACCCAGGAGCCTCCGGCATCGTCTATGTGCGCACCCGCAAGCGTGCCGACGCCATTGCCCATTATCTCCAGGAACAGGGCCTCACGGCACGGCCCTATCATGCCGGTCTGGATCCGGCGGTGCGCAGGCACCACCAGCAAAGCTTCATCCGCGAAGATGGGGTGGTGATCGTGGCCACCATCGCATTTGGTATGGGCATCGACAAACCGGACGTGCGCTTTGTGGCCCATCTCGACCTGCCGGCCAGCATGGAGGCCTATTATCAGGAAACCGGCCGGGCCGGCCGTGACGGTGAGCCGGCCGATGCCTGGATGGTTTATTCGCTGGCCGACCTGGTGGCCCTGCGACGCATGTTCGAGATGTCGGAGGGTGATGCCAACTTCAAGCGCATTCAGCAACGCAAGCTGGACAGCCTGCTGGGGTTCGGTGAAACCGTCGCCTGCCGGCGCCGGGTGCTGCTGAACTATTTCGGTGAGAAGCGCGACACGGACTGCGGCAATTGCGACAACTGCCAGCAAGACGTTGCCACCTGGGACGGCACGCTGGCCGCCCAGAAGGCGCTCTCCTGCGTCTACCGGACCGGGCAGCGTTTCGGCGCGCTGCATCTGGCCGACGTGCTGACCGGCAACGCCACGAAGCGCGTTCAGCAATGGCGGCATGACAAGCTCAAAACCTTTGGCGTGGGAGCAGAATTGACCAAAACCGAATGGCAGTCGGTCTACCGCCAACTGCTGGCCGCCGGAATGCTGTCGGTCGATTTGGGGGCCATCTCGGGTTTTCGGCTCACCGCCGAGAGCTGGCCGGTGCTCAGAGGTGAACGTACGGTGCAGCTGCGCTGTGATCCCCGACCGCTGAAAAAACAACCCAAACCTTCCCGCAAGATTGCCATCGGCACCGATTGGGAAACCGAGGCGGACCGGGTCCTATGGGAAAAACTGCGCCAACTTCGGCTTGATATCGCCCGCGCGGCCGATCTGCCGCCCTATGCGGTTTTTCACGACAAGACCCTGCGAGAAATGGTGACGGTGCGTCCGCGCAACCGGGAAGATTTACTGCAAATCAACGGCATCGGGGAGACCAAGGCCGATCGCTACGGCGAAGTATTCCTGGAGGCGCTAAATGCCTGAACGCCGCCTTGGTTTTATCCCGCTGGTCGATGGGCCCCCCATCCGTGATTTGGTTTTGATCTAAGCCCTCCACCTCTTGTGGAAGACCCGGAGAGGTTCTACCGATCCGTGGTATTGTTTTCCAAAGACTGTCATTTGCATACAAGGTTTCAGGTTTCGGGTGTCAGGGATCAGGCGGCCATGGGGCTGAATTCGAGCCCCTTACTGACACCTGAACACGGACACCTTCGCAAGGGCACCCTGTTAAGTACAAGGTCTCAGATGTCCGGTGTCAGGCTTGGGGTGCGCGCATCGATCTCTCCGGCCGAAGGCGACCCATTCTTCCCGGTATTCAATTCGGCCTGGACCGCCAGGCCGATCGTTTCCATGACATAGGGTTTTTTGACATAGGCGCCCGCCCCCAGACGCTGGGCTTGCTTGACCCTTGCGGATTCCGAGAAACCGCTGGCAATGACGGCTTTTTGCTCCGGATGGATATCGATGATTTGGCGATAGGTTTCCAGTCCGTCCATTCCCGGGGGCATGACCATGTCGAGCACGAGCAAGTGTGCCCGGTGCGTTTTGAGGTAATCAACGGCTGCTTCGCCGCTGGCGACGGTGGTTACCTGATAGCCGAGACGACGCAGCATTGCGGCGGCGATCTCGCGCTGTTCCGGAATGTCGTCCACCACCAGGATGGATTCACCGCTTCCTCGGTAGTCTTCGATGGCGCGCGGCTGGGTAGCGGGCTGGGTCTGCTCGCGTGTGACCGGAAAATACAATGTCACGGTGGTACCGCAGTCGATCGTGCTGGCGATGTCGATATAACCGCGGTGGTCCTTGACCGTCGCCCAGACCACGGACATTCCCAGGCCGGTGCCGCTGCGCCCCATGACTTTCTTGGTGTAGAAAGGTTCGAAGATCCGCTTCTGATCTTTATCTGAAATGCCCGATCCGTTGTCCTCGACGGTCAGAACGACGTAATCGCCTTCCGCCACCACATCGTAGCCTTTGATGGGCTGGTCGACATACTGGTTGGTGGTGGTAATCGTGATCGTGCCGCCATCGGGCATAGCCTCGGCCGCATTGGATACGAGGTTCATCAGGCTCTTGAACAGATGGACCGAAGAGCCCATGACATTGAAGAGATCATCGGCGGTTTTGGTCTGAACGACAATATCCGGATGATGGGCACCGAGCTTGGCATGCTCGGGTGACGCGATATAGGCGGACAGAATGTCGTCGAAGTTGACGACCTCTCTGATGGCCACACCCCTGCGTGCCATGGTGAGCAGATCCTGGACGATGGCGGCGGCCTTTTGACCGGAGTCCTGGATCGTTTTAATGGGTTTGCGCAGGGGGCTTTCAGGGGGCAGGTCCATCAGCAGCAATTCCGGAAATCCCACGATTCCGCTCAGGATGTTATTGAGGTCATGGGCCACCCCGCCGGCCAGCGTGCCGACCGCTTCCATTTTGCGGGCGCGTTCGAGCATGCCCTCCAGCCGTTTTTTTTCGTGGCGGGCCTGCCAGCGCTCGGTGATATCGCGGCCGCAGCCGCGGACGGCGACAGGCTGGCCATCGTCGTAGACCAGCGAATTTCGATACTCGACCACCAGATAGGAGCCGTCTTGCCGGCGAAGTTTGGTGATGCCTTCGGCGTGGCCGTTTTTTTGAATGTCGCGCAGGTATTCGTCGAAACGTGGCTGGAGATGGTCGGGCACGAGACTTCTGATCTCCAGGTTCGTCAGATCCCTGTCCTGGACACCGCCGGCCTTCAGAAAGGCAATATTGGCCTCGATAAGCCGCCCCCGCAGGTCATGGGCGTATAGAAAATCCGATACGTTTTCAAAGATGTCGCGGTATTTTTCCTCGCTGCGACGAAGTTTTTGGTAGGCTCGCGCATTGTTGATACTCACCGCCAGGTGCGAGGCGATGCCCATGAGCAGGTTGAGATCAGACTCGAGCAGCACACGACGCGACGTGATCGTATCGACGGCCATGATGCCCAGCGATCGATTCTCGAAGACGATCGGTACACAGATCAACGAGTGGGCGCCGAAGCTGTCGATCAAGCGCTGACTCTTGATGGAAAATTGTTCTTTCAAACCGTGAATATCGTCGATGATGAAGGGTTGCTGCTCGTGGAAACTGCGCACGAACACGCCCTTGGATGCGGGATTGTCCAGGCGGAATTTGATAAACCGCAATAGCTCCTTTTTTTCATCGCCGAATCCGTAGCCGGCAACATAGCGTAGATATTCGCTGCCATGATCGGCAAGCAACAGCAATCCCCGGTCGAAATCCAGGCGGCTCTGCATGGCGTCCACGACCGATCGAGAAAGCGCCCTCTCGCTTCTGGCCGTGGCGGTGGCCTTGCCGATTTCCTGGATCAGCAAGTTGTTGTTGTAGCGGGTATGAATTTCGTTAAGATGCTCTTGGGCGATATCACCCTGCGCGCTGATAGTGCGGGTCAGTTCCCTGTTTTCGAGAAAGGTCGCATAGACGGTGACGGCCATCACCAACAGGGTCAGAATCAGGTTGGCGATCAGCCAGTCGGGTAGCGACATGCCCGTGAACAATCCGGCCGACAGGAAAACAGCCAGCACCGAACCGTAATATCTGGCCCGTTTCCACCAGATGGCAGCACTGTGGTTCCAGGTCACTTCATAACGACAGAGGGAATCACCGCGATGGATGCATTGGGGGTGCGCCACGGTCGCATAGCGTGAGGATATGAGTTTGCCCAGCGTCTCCAGGGTCCCCAAGCGGTTCTCACACTGATACGGCTGCTCTTTGACCTCCGGTCGGGGGCGCGCTGTAACTTCCACCTGATTGGCCCCGGTCTTGCGGCTTACGAACACGGCACCACGGCTGACCATGGCATTGTATCGGTTACAAAGCATGTAGATGGTTGCCGGATGGACAAACCCCAGCGTCAATTTCTTGAGAGGTCCCAGCCGTCGCGAGGACGCGACAAAGCGGCCCACCGCCCGGGAAATATGAGGGTCACCGGTTTTGCGCACCAAAACCCGATTGAACTTGTCGACCTGGTTCTGGGAAAACCAGTGGGCCGGGTCTTCAACTTGATGGCGTTGCATGCCGGCATCGGCCAACAGCGTGTCGATATCGATATCAGGGTAATGCCGTTCCAGATATTCGATATACACCGTGGTAATCCGGCTGTTATAAAGCGGTTGCGCATCATTTACGGTCGCAACGCTCTGCCGGGCCGGCCTATGGGGTTTATCCTGATTACAGGGCTCGGATGCCGAAATCATTACCGCATTGGTTCCTGTCATGCCATCGTTTGATCCCATTAGCGGACGGGATCGGAAAACGCCCCTCCACGAGAACTTATTGGCCATTTAAGTGGCGAACATTAGGGGAAGATTGAACCTTAAATGTCGAGAATAATGCTTAATCGAAATAAAGACAATGGGTCTCATCGACGGATTCACGAACGCTGGTTCGCCCCTTAGCCTAAAACGGCCAGATCTTGGGGATGAAAAGCATGCCCATGACGAGAACTAGAAGGTTGAGAGGAAGGCCCAGCTTGAGAAAATCGCTGAAGCGGTAGCCACCCGGACCGTAGACCAGCAGATTGGTCTGATAGCCGATGGGGGTGGCAAAACAGGCGCTGGCACCGAAGCAGACGGCGACGATGAAGGGCCTGGGATCGACCCCCAACCCGGTGGCGGTGGCCATGGCCATCGGCAGAATCAGGATGGCCGTGGCGTTGTTGCTGAGGACCTGGGTGCTGATGCTGGTTAGCAGAATGATGGCACCCAGAATAAAGATGGGGCCTGCCGGGGCGAACAGGCTTAGAAATTGTTCGGCATACAGGCTGCTGGCACCGGTTTTTTCAAGGGCGGTGCTCAGGGCGAAGGTGCCGATAATGATCAGCAGCACCCGCGGCTCCAGTGCGCGATAGGCGTCGCGCAGCGGTAGACAGCCGGTCAGGATCATCAGAAAGGCGGCGGTCAGGGCGGCGGTCATGATATCCAGAAAACCTGATGTGGCTGTCGCCACCATCGCAGCGAAGATGCCGAAAGCGCGTCCGGCCATATGCTTGTGGACGATTTCGTGATGAATGTCCTCCAGGATGATGAAATCGGACTGACCGCGTAGCCGGGACAGGGAGGTCTCCGGCAGCCGCACCAGCAGGATGTCGCCGGTTTTCAGCCGTACGTCCTGAATCTTGGGCTCGGAATAATGCAGTTCACGGCGCTGAATGGCAATGATGTGGATGTCCGGGTCGCGGCGCAGACGGCTCGCGAGCAGGCGCGTTCCCAAAAGCGATGACTGCGGCGGGATGATCAACTCCACGATCAGGCCTTCACTCGGGGAGCCGTTAAACTGCATACCGGCTTCGGACAGGGGCAGTTCCACGTTTCCGGAGGCCAGCAGCGCTACCAGGCTGCTGGCCGATCCCTTGACCAGCAGAAGATCGTGCGGCGCCAGGATGGTCGCATCGCGCCCCGGGTAATAGACATGGGAATAGCGGATGAGTTCGATGACTTCGATTCCGGGATGGGATTGCTTGAAAACATCCGTTGCTTCCCGACCGGTAAACGGACTTCCACGGGGGATGATGATTTCCGCCAGATAGCGCTGGTGCTGTTTATTTTCCAGTTCGCAGACCGGGTTGTGGACGTTGGGCATCAGACGCGGCCCGGCGGCCAGAAGAAACAGCAGCCCGGCCAGCGCAATGGGCACCCCCAGCGGGGCCAGTTCGAACATGCCCAATGGGCCGTAGCCGTGGGCGGCGCTTAAATCGCTGATGATGATGTTGGTCGAAGTGCCGATCAGGGTGCAGGTGCCGGCCAGGATCGAGGCGTACGAAACCGGTATGAGCAGTTTTGGCGGACTGGTCCCCAACTCGCAGCTGATGCTCATCACGATGGGGATAAAGAGCACCACCACGGCCGTATTGTTGATAAAGGCCGCGGCCAGCGCGACGATACCTAAGATCATCAGCATGACCAGGCCGGGACGGCCGCTGACAATGCGCATCAAGA
>JAAUYL010044681.1_pt1 | contig 11569 bp, 9 predicted proteins | sample 7278011 | NCBI WGS metagenome assembly JAAUYL01 (sample SAMN14350225, study PRJNA611818) | marine sediment metagenome | isolation source: surface marine sediment (1.8m) | place: French Polynesia: Moorea | collected 2018-08 | reverse complement strand
ATTATTTCAATACAAACTCAAGTGGGATAAAGGTCAACACACTTTTTAGCAACAATCTTAAGTTTCTTAAGTCGACGGACTTGCACAACTGAATTGGCCATGTGACAAAAAACCTACATTTCAGTAAAGCATGAACGGTTATGAACGATGGAAAATCCTTCATAGTGGAAGTGCCAACAAGTGGCGCGTTAATAGTGACGCCGTGACGCCATTCGCTTAGTAAAAAATAACAATGGAATTGTCGTTTTCTGTGGCGGACTACGCCATCTTTGTCATCATGCTGGTGGTCTCCTTCGGCATTGGTGTGTACCACGCCTCCAAATCTTCCAAGAACAACGAGGAGTTTGTCATGGGATCAAGATCGTTTGGCGTCATACCAATGGCAATCTCGCTCTGTGCCAGTTTCAACTCTGCCTACATGATTCTAGGTAAGCACTTAGATGCCAATATTCCTACTATTGATTAGTGTCCTAATATTTCCTATTTTTAGGCATTCCCTCCGAGATCTACACTCACGGGACGCAGTTTTACATGATGATATTCGGGACAGGGTTGGGAGTGGTGGTAGCCGCAGAACTCTGGTTGCCAATCTTGTACAGGCTTCAGGTCATCTCGATCTATGAATACTTTGAGTTGAGGTACAACTCAAAATTCCCTCGCATTCTCATGACACTCATCTTTGTGCTAAAGGTAACGACGTCAACATTAATACGCCACTTCTCCACTTTTGTTATGATTTCAGACGATGCTCTATGTCGCTCTCGTCGTATACGCACCAACCATTGCCCTGAGCTCCGTGACCAAGTTGTCCTGGTGGGCCTGCATTCTCGCCCTAGGCCTTTGCTCGACCCTGTACACAACTTTGGGTGGCATGAAGGCCATTGTCTGGACGGACGTGTTCCAAATCTTCATCATGTTTGGCGGCATCCTCGCCATTTTCGTCCAGGGCCTGATCAAGACCGGAGGACTCGAAAATGTCTGGTTAGTACAAATCGGATCTACTGTTCCGGATGTGAGCTAATCCGGACTATTTTATGTAGGAAAACTGCAGAGGAAGGAGATCGGATTGAACTTTTCAACACGTCGATGAACCCCTTTGAGAGGCATACGCTCATCAATGTATTTTTCGGTACCTTCATTCTGTGGGGCGCTCCGTACACCTGTTCTCAATACTTGATCCACCGAGCCTTGTGCCTGCCCACGATCGGCAAAGGCCGCCTGGCCTTGTACATCAACTTCATCGGCCAGGTTGTCATGGTCACCCTGGTGGCGCTCGTCGGCCTCATCCTCTACACGTTCTACGTCGACTGCGACCCCGTCATGGCAGGCATCGTGAGCAAGAGGGACGCGGTCATCCCGCTGTTCGTCATGCAGCAGTTCTCCGTGATCGCCCCCGGGGTTCCGGGCATTTTCGTCAGCTGCCTCTTCTCGGGGGCCTTGAGCACCCTGGACTCGGCCTTGCACGCGTTAGCCGCCGTCACCTGGGAAGAGTTCAAAGACATGGACAGATTTAAGGTACACCAACTCGATCCGGATTGTATAAGGCTTGTGAAATGTGAGGCATTTTTTCAAGGGAATCACGGACAAGACCGAGACAATGATCACGAGAGGCTTGTCGGTCTTTTTTGGCCTTTGTGCCACGGGTATGGCTTTCCTGTGTAGCAACCTGGGGTCGCTCATCAGCACCGGCGGGGTCCTCTTCGGGGCCTGCATGGGCCCGATGTTCGGCTACACCCTGGTCAGCATCCTGTTCCCCTTTGTGAATTTCAAAGGTAATGTAAAAGTGTTTGATTTCAAATAAAATTCTAAATAATTACTCAAATAGGGTCGACGTTCGGGCTGATTTTCGGACAAGCCATAAACATTTGGCTTTCGCTCGGATCAGTTTTCTACGGAGTGCCAACGCAACCTCGAGAGCTAAAGACTACCGACTGCTCTATATTCAATCTGACAATCCCGGAGCCGGAGGAGCTCGGCGGCGCCTCCTCGTCACAAGTTTCCGGAACGGTTGAATCGTCGAGTCCTTCATTCGAGTTTGAGGACATTTACAGGATGTCGTACAACCTGTACCCCATCATTGGGATGTCGCTGACCATGATCTTGAGCGTCGCCTTGAGCCTGATCACAGGAGGATGGTCCGAGGTCACCGAGGCCACCGAGGAATACGTGCACCCATTGTCGTGGCGGCTGTTCTTTGACAAAAGCAATTTGAAAGCCTCGAGGCCGAGGTCGGACTCTTTTGACGACGCGATCGAATTAAGGAATTCAGTTTTATGAATTTCTAAATAATTATTACTCAAAATCTATTGCCAAAAATGTGTGACTGTCACTACAAAAGTGTGTTCTCTTTTTTGCCAATCATTTCACATCCACCTTTTGGAAACTTCTTAATCTGATTCTTATAAAGGAATAAATCAAAATTATGCTTTTTATTACTGGAGAAAAAATCTTCACGAAACTAAAAAAAAAAAAATGTGGAACGCTCAAGATTCTTGTCCACAATTCGAGTGTACAAAGAACAGACCATTTAAAAGATTGCAGACATGGACTGCCATTGAAAGCTGCTTCGTTTCTTTACTATAGGAAAACAAGACTTCAAAAGCGAAAGGGGAGGAGAAGGAGGGTGAATTTACATTATGGATGTGTGAGCAAGAAGAAGAAAAAGTTCTGCTCAATGCTCTGGTGTTTATGTTGCACAGAACCTACAAACGGCTTTCTTCGCAGCGATTCGCCGTTCGAAGCTCTCCTTCCTCTCGCGGACTCGACTTCGGGCGAGCGCACATTAACATTGTCAATTTAGCAAGGTACCCCTGGTGGTTAAAGCTTGCATTTTCCCGGGAATTTTTTAATATATTTTAAAAAAATCACATTCTGAAAAAAGTCGTGAAACTAGGCAGGATTTTTTTGACTGCGAAAAAAATCCGGGAAATGATTTTTTTCTCTTCATGAGCAAGTTCACCCCCGACAGACGAAAAACTAAAAGACCGTCTCGGGTGTACGTCAGCTTTGGAAAAAAGCGCAAAGCGCAGCTCCAGAACCTCGACAGCATGCATAACACAACATTGTATCTACGTGGATATTTCGAACACATGCCGGTTTTCCCGAGACCGACATCGTCGTCGCCGTCGACAACGAGGGTGAAGCCGGCAAAGCGCGAAACTTGTACTACAACATGATTGCACACTATTTACTTACTCAACCCATGTATGTATAGGAAGAAGCAGAATCAGCAGCTTTTATTATTTAGTTGCCTCAGAGCCGCGACGGACAAAGCATGACTACATACGATTTGATCATGCAAGTGTTGATTACTTAATCACATTTTTAGAGGTGGTGTAATAATCAATTCCAAGCAATCATTAAAAATGGTGGGCCACAAGAGGAAGCGGAGCAGCGGCCTCGACGGCCTCCGCAGCCTCAACTCGAAGGCCAAGCAGGTTAAGACGCCCATGGGGTACAACCCCGAGAGCCTGTTGGACTTGTGCGCGAGACAGGTGGCGGCGACGTGGCCGTTCGAGAAGATCGAACAACAGTACGAGCGGATACCCGAGCCAGTCCAAGAGCGGATCGTGTTCTGGTCGTTCCCGAGAAATGAGCGGCAGATTTGCATGTACTCGTCGATGGCAAGGATCCCGGCCTCGGAGGACGAGTATCGCCAGTCCTCCTTCTACCGGGGAATCAAGCTTCTCGAGCACGGTTGCGTCCGTGACGTTCTTCAAGTTGGTAAGTGGTTATATTTCAAGCTTTTACTTAGGTAACTTATTAGTTTAATATTCATTTTCACGGTCAATTTTAGTTTAGAGCTTTTTGATGTTTAGTCAGGACTAGAAAGAATGGAATATAATAACATAAGGTGAGGTGTGGTGTGGGCAATGTAAGCTTATTTTAATTAAGCAGTTCAATTTAAAAAGCAGGCTAATTTACACTGTCAATTCTGGTTTAGAGATTTCTCATGTAAGTTATTGAGTATGATAATATAGGGTGGGATGTAGGCGATGTAAGCTTATTTTAATTAAGTAGTTCAATTTTCAACAGGCAGTTTCATTTTCGCGGTCAATTTTGGCTTAGATCCTCCTGATGTAGGTCAGGACTAGAAAGAAGTTGAAGATGATAAAATACGGCGGGATGTTGGCAGCATAGTTGATCACGGGTCCCGAGAGGTTGTCCTTGTCCCTCATCAGGATGTACATGCTGGTCAAGATCTGCGAGAAGACGGTGAAGAGCAGGAGTACGCGAAAGATGGTACGGCCGAACATCTTGGAAGTGTCGACCTCCTTGACGTCGTAGACTTTGGTCAGGATGTTGGTTCCATCCGTGAGATACTAAAACAACAAAGAAACGTTATTTACGCAAGTTACATAGCTAGAAAAATACTCGTACCTTCAACACCAAGAAGAGCAGACCGAATGGCAGAATCAGTGGCGAGGTCGGGAACAGGACGACGACGATGACGTGGTTCAAGAGGATCACGCTGAGATACTCTCCGTAGAGGAAGCGGTTGTGCTCCTCCTTGAAGATCTCGTACCGCTTCTCGAGCTCGGGCACCGACTTCGACTTCAGCAGGTGCCAGCCCATGAAGGCCAGGTTCTTGCCGCGCAGGAGCTCGAACGTGTTGCCCAGGAAGGCCATGGTCAGCATGTTGTTGATAAAGTAGGTCCCGCTGTCCTCTGGAATAAAAGGCCAATTTTACATTGGCTTATGGGTTCCTTGGAGAAAAACTTACCGAGGTAGACGCATTCCCAGTTGATCAAGTACTCGGTTGCCTTGGTGATGGCGCCGATCACGGTCAGGTCCAGCAATGGCACGAAGAGGAGCGAGACGACCAAGTACCAAAAGTACCGACCAAAGACCCCTCTGTGAAACGAGCTCTCGGTCCAGTAGCCTCTTCTCCAACTAACATTGAACAAATTGAAAAGATGGCGTTCGCTTGTACACTCGTAATACTTACACGTTCATGCTGATGAAGATCCAGATCCAGGTCACCAAGAGGACCCAGGTTGTCCTGAGCTGGCCGTGGTTGTCAAAGAAGTCCCTCACCTCGTTCTTGTAGGCCTTCATGTCGATGAGCATGATGATGGCGTCGATGGCGTCTTGGGCGTTGGTCAGAAAGACGATCAGGACCAGGGTGAACACGTTGCTCAAGAACCGCCAGAAGGCCATCCACGGGGTCGAGAGCTGGTTGCTCGACCTGAAGACATCCGAGTCCAAGGGGGCGTAGTCGATCTTGACTCTCGGCAGCAGGCGGAACTTGGGCTGTTCGAACGATCGAAACTTGTGAAAGAAGACGATCTGCTCGGCGTAGTTAAGATTGGCCACCTCGACCACGGCCGAGTCCAGGGTCACGTCGTCCTTGGCTTCGAGCTCTCGCATCTCCTCGGCCAGTTTCTCCTGACGCTCCTTGTAATACTGGACTGGGTTCCTTCTCGAGCATCTCCTGCACGAGGTCGAGAAACTCAAACGGTGTTGAAATAAGTCGACGAGTGCCACTAAAATTATATTTCTATCTTACCTGAGGACAGTCTCCTTGAACCAGCCAAAGATGATCCCCTTCGTGTCGAAGTAGTAGCTCTGGAAATTCTCCTTCCAAGATTGCTTTTGAAACATCTCCAGTGTGTGCGTCAAGACTTTCTCTTCGTGACGTAGGTCGTTCGAAATCTTCACCTTCTTGTTGAACACAACGTCTTGAGGATTGATGCCGCACCCGGGGTAATACTCGCGGAGGAGCAGAGCCAGCATGTTGGGGTATCGAAACAGAACGGGGATTCCCGACACGATCAGCTTCGACTTGGACTTCACTTCGGTGACCTCCATACCGGCGAGGAATCTCTTCATGGCGACGAAGCTCGCCGGGAGCATCAGCATGGCCAGAGTGACGTTGACCCACGTCAGCTGGGACTTCGGGTCGACGTTGCCGATGTTTGTGGCATGAAAGGCGATGACCGGATGACTGAAACAGAAACATATCTTTTCGCAACGCAACCAAAGTCGGCAAAGAAATGCTACCCAATCACTTACCGCCCGCCCGCCAAATGGATCGGCAGCACCGTGCTCAGGCCAATCAGACACATGATAAAGTGGCACAAGATCAATTGTCGCGAGAACCGCAAATACTCGTATCCACTTGCATTCGTCATAGACTTGACCTTCCTCTTTGGAAAGTAGAGCCTGCAAGAAACCGGAAAGCATATCCTTTTAAATATTTGAATCGATGTGGATCTAAACTGAACTTACAAGGTTTTGAAGTGGTCGACGAGCACATTCCAAGTGGTCCTCCTGAAGGTCGGGCGAATCCAGATCACCGTCCAGAGCAGAAATACGAACGTGCTCACGACTATCATGAACCAGAGATTGGTCAAGATGCCTTGATAGCGGTAGGGGTCCAAGGAGGAGGACGTCGTCAGGCAGTCCTCCATGCTCTCGTTTCCGAGATGCCTCGGAGATCTGCCCATTTCAATTCGTTGATCTCGACTTTTTCGTCTTAATTTTTTCCAGATTCCAGTTTTTTATTTTTTCGATTTCGGAAATTCAAATTCGATTTTCGATTCGAATAATCGTTAATCGAATTCGAATTTTTGGCGGGAATTCAGCCGATCTAATAATTGCTTGTTTTGTTCTTGTTCCGTAGTGTCAAAGGTTAACCGCGAGCGTAAAATCTTCCTTTTTCAGACTTGTTTTAGTTTTTCTGCTTTTCAAAACACAACTTTTCGCGATTTTATTTTATTTCCGTTTCCGCCAACTTCAAGGGATTTCACCGTTTCACGTAAAATTGAAAATGGTGAATTTTTGGTGCTCAAATCCAAATGAGTAGCCAAGTTTCAAGAGATTTATTAAGGATTTTAGAGACTTCCAATTCCAATTCCAGGTCAACCATTCATAAAACAAGGGGGCTATCTTTCAAAATCAGCTGCTCGTTCTCATCATGGCAGCTTTCTTTTTTACACTGTGAGAAAAATAGCAGTGAAAAATGCCGGCCATTGCCTGGTAAAACCGGTGAATTCGAATTCAAGTCCTGTAGTTGCAGATAAAGGAATGGGCAGATGGGGTTCAGGCAGTTCAGCTCTCTGCAAACAATAATTTTGGGTTCCCACGGTGAAGCAACACTCCGGTCCAGCTGGATTGAAAGTGAACTATATTTATGTATAGCTCGAAAGTCGAAGCCATTGCTTTGCAATGCAACGGAGAATTCACAGAGCTTTGGTTTACTTTTATTTCAAGTGACCTGAAACTGAAAGTGGTCACTTACAAATATTTTACATAGTTCTGTATTCTACTTCGTGGAAATGCTAATGAAAGGAAGCCAGATATTACGAGAGATTGGAGTGCAAAAAAGTTTAAACCGCTGCAAATTCGTTTTTCCAACTTTTTAGCTGTTTAAAAATCGTTGCAGGAGGAGCCTGCTGTTGAAGTTCAAACAAGGATTTTTTGCTGTACGAGTTCTAAAAACAGCCGCTACACTCATTACTGAAGCTTTAAGTCCAACAACTAAATATGGGAGCTGAAACTGCCGAGCTCTCTAGATTTGATAAGCCTGACGAAAAAAAGAATATTTTTCGGCTAATTCATAGTATAATTTATCAAAAAGCTGGAGTGGACTGTAAGGAATGCAAAGCTATTTGCGTAGAAATCTGCAACCAAAAAAAAAATGAATTTCACAGATAAAGTTAAAACATATTCATAAATTCCCATCCAATCTAAATACTGCCCTCAGTGAGTCAAAGTGCAAATATAACGAATCAAAAAATAAACACTGTCTGTCATAAGTTTTATTAATAATGCTTAACATTCATTCTAATTTCCAAACAAGTATTCGACATATCATTTTTTGAGAGGGAAATCAAAACCCACTTCAATCTGTTTGAGATTATTCATTCGATCCCGTTAATTTATTGATAAAAAGTCTTGGGATCACTGCAATTACTTACCCTATGTATGCTAATCACCGAGAATAAATAGCGAGAATGCCATGCTTGGTTTCGGCTTCAGCAGAAAAGTTCGGCCTCATTAAGAACACTGATTGCATGCGAAGAGCTTCGGGGAGAGATGATCACAAAAAATTTGAATCCCCCTATTAACTTGTAGTGTATATTTTCAGCTGCTCCTGCTCCCCTACCCTATCTAGATATGTTGGAAACAGTTCTGTTCAGAATCACCATTGTATATCAAAAGCACCGACGTGAGCTGCAATTAGCCTTTTTGAATGGAAATTCAAAAATAGTGAGTAGAATGTATGAAGAGTTACAATTTTAGATCATATTTTTAAACTGACCTTTTGTTCTTAGACCAGTGCCACAAATGACCCAATTTCAGAGTACTTTTAATCCATTTAATCTATTTTAAGATTTTATGATACTGTGAACGAAAATGAGAACAACAATTGAACAAAATACGAAAACATGCCCCAAGCCACAGAGAGGACGACGAGCAAAATGGCTTCAAGCACAGTTTTGCCGGATGAATTAGCGTTGGCTGCATTGCAGAGTCTCACTTAACAACATGTGGAGAGTATGTGATGATTGTAAGCAGGTTGCATTTTTATTTTTTGGTTCATCGTGAACAACTTGAAGCTTGAACGGTTCATGAGCATGAACCATATATATTCTTTTTTGGCCCAGTGAGAAAACTTTTCTTGTGAAACTTGCCGGCAAATTCGAGACCATTTTGAAGCTTTAAGCACTTGAGGTCATAAGTGCAACGTGCAAGCTTAGAGCAAAAGCGTTGGGAGCTGTAGCCGACTGACGTTGGAGTGGCTCAAAAGATTTTGAAGTTTCACCAGTTGGAAATTCCTGAATTCGACTGAAGATACTTAACTTTACGTCGATATTTAAGCATCCTTAAAAATCGTTATTTGAAGAGATAGCTGCTGCCTATCCCTTTTAAAATAAGTATTTTATAGCCAGACAATACGGCTGCTCGTTGATTTGCAGACTAAAAGCTGAAATGGGAGCACCTAAAATTAAAGACAAAATATCTCGCAAATAAATAATTCGTGACAATGCACATAATGCATGGATCAATTAATGGTCAAACTTTTGCCACTGTTTTAGTTTGCATTAACAAAGTGTTGTGCACCCACAAAACAAGTTAGTTATTGCAATCATTTGCTCTGATTTTTCCACGAGCAGCCGGTTTCAAAAAATATACGGGAAATCCGGGTGATTCGGGAGAGTGACATGCGCAAGTTGAGTTAGTTAGTTTCACAGATTTTTTGCGCCGGAGATAATTTCTCTCTGCTTTCGTGCAGATAACCACTGTTTCATTTCAAATGAAGCCATATAACGAGCCACTTTTCGGGAACACATTAGATTTTCAAACGCGTAAAAAGGGGAGAAGAAGAAGTTCATGAGCTCTCCGAAAAAAATGTTACGTGATGGCTGGAGGCAAGGAAGTATCTAGATCACTCGTCTGAACTCAAAATGGGATTTAAAAACGCTTCATGAAGCAACACAAATTTTGCTACCCACAAACATCGGCGATTTCACACAAAAAAAGTTGTGGCAGTGGTCAGAAATCGGAAGCTGCCATCACGAAGAACATCCGAGCAAGACAAAAGATTTCGTATCTTCTTTGAATGAATTTTTGCCTCGGGCAATTGTCGTTGTTTTTGCTGGATATTTATCAGTTATCATCAGTGACCAAAAGACAAGTTGGTTTCATATTTTGGGAATTTTGCAGGGTGCTTCATAACAAGTGTTGTAATTTAAAGCGGAAGTGGGAGACCCTGTATGGTATAAAAGCTGGGTTTACTAACTTATGAAACATTTGGTTTGAGAATCATCGTCAAACTCTCTCAGGTGTGACAGCAAAGTGGCAAAACAAAACACTCTGATTTTTGCCTGGGGCCAATGTTTAAAATCACAGTCAAATGCCAAGAACACTATTTTTGTAAATGGATAATGTGATTGAAATGCAGTTCATGTCGATTTCACAAGTTTTTTTAACATTAACGTATCTGAATCTGATCCAAAAGACAGATCTATTCTTCTGATTTTTATAGCCCTTTGTGTGAGCTACATCCTCGGATATTTCAAAGTTTAAATGTCGCAGAACATTACTGGACCTTCAAGCATTACTGCAACTTTAGCTTCCCATGGAGAAGCTGTTTTGTTTGGTTTATTGAACCCAACTGCTGCAGCACTGGGTCTGGAGGAGCATAATTTCTGAATGTGCTCAACACCCGTGCAAGCATTGAATTGAAGCAACACAACACAAGCCGATGATGATGCGTGATTTGGTTTTCCTGTAGACATGATTTTTTGTGAAACCACTTGGATATTTTGACCATATTTCCAAGGGATAACTTAATGCATTCTAGCAAGATCAAGCTCGATTCTCAATAACACCATTAACTAAGTGAGAGAGGGTTGGTTCTGGTTATTTTATGGGGTATGCCGAGTTGTTATAGTTTCTGCCCGAGGCGATCTCATAGTGGAAGTCAAACCTGGCTGGTTACATTATCTAGAATGTGAGCTCTGCTCTGCCTCTCCTTCTCTGGTATTTATGCTTTTGGCTCCAAGGTGGTGATTTTCTGATGATATTGGACCTTTAAAAACACCCCTGTCTGCAAAGGTATGCTCAGGAAGTTGGAGTTCCACAGATCTATACAATCGTTGAAGTCTGTGACTATTGGAATTCTATTCTGAGCTCCACCCTGCCTATTATTTATACAAAAATATGTGAAATTAGTCTTGGTTTTCACAACTTTATTTTCTAGCTCTTGAATTTGGACGAAAAGAAATCATCATATTATCATCTCACTTTGTCTGCGCCTTTTGTTTAATGTTTTGCCTGGTTTTCGTACAGTTTGCATAATGTTGTTAAATGTTAACTGATAGCTAGAGTTAGTTTTGAACAAAAGAGACCTGAGATTTCTTGATTAAAGGGGAGGCACAAAGACTCACTCGAAAGAAATTCGTCAAAAACAAGAACTTTTTTGCATTTTCACGCAAAACGCTTCTTTGAGTTGCAAACTTTTTCCTGACAATGCGAGGAACTACCTCTGTATGCACTTGAAAGTTCTATCTGTATTGCGTTAAATAATATTCAAGGAACTCACAGCCAGTCTTGTCAACTCATTAAAGATTCCACCCTGCCCAGAAATAACTGCGAGCAATGGAATTTTCAAACTAGAAATTCCACAGAGTTGATTTGAATTTGCATTTCGGATAAGTAACAACACCAACATTTTACAAGATAAACCGGTTTTGAGATCCCGCAGCCTTTCACGGTGACCATATATTTTCGAAACAGTAATGCTCGCGGGTAAAAAAAACCTCCCTCAGTATGAACAAGACGGAACATTAGTTCCATCATTAACCCGCTCGGCAAGGAGGGGAAAAGCGATTTGATAATGCAATCAGCCGGCTAACAAAAATCCGGCGGAAAACGCCGGGCATGTATTAGCGGTGGAGGAATTAACGCACCCGAACTTGGTGAAACAATAATACCATACCTGCGCATGCGCGCGCTACGATACGAAATCTTAAACGGAAGAAATGAATATGCCATAACAACCCGAAAATAGTAGAAGCTAGACTCCGCGAGGCGAAGCCTCGCGGGTGAAAAAGGAGGT
>JAAUYL010104258.1_pt1 | contig 11573 bp, 1 predicted proteins | sample 7278011 | NCBI WGS metagenome assembly JAAUYL01 (sample SAMN14350225, study PRJNA611818) | marine sediment metagenome | isolation source: surface marine sediment (1.8m) | place: French Polynesia: Moorea | collected 2018-08 | reverse complement strand
CATCCAATTACTCCAGGAGCGACTCCAGTAAAACAAGCTACTTATATAGCCAATTCCCAGTAACCAAACTAGCCATTGAGTCCAAAATAATGTGGAGTTGTAGAAAGCATTCAGACTGTAGCGTTGTTCTATAGAAACGTTCATCGTCCAATCGCAGTTCAAATAAACCGTTTGGTTCGTCGTACTCCCCAATATCACCCAAAGCAATTTGCTGAGTGGTGCGCCAATCGCTGCGGATTGACATAGGCTCCTTACCTTTGGGATTCAGTAGGTATTTCACCGCTTTCACATCTGCTTCCATCACCGTTTTATGACGGAGTTGAGTTAAGGTGGCATTTACTGTTTTACCTTCCCCCGCTTCGATGGCTATGGCTATGGTTTTAACCTGTCGGTTATAGTGCCCTTGGAAGTCGTAATCGAATAAGGCTTCCGAGAGGTTGAACTCACATGTGCCTTTGGTTTTCAATTGAATAAAGGCCATGGGGTCTAGCTCCGCCAAGGAAATATTTTTCCCGATTTCTAAAGCACGGCTATTGGTATCAATATAAGCCTTCTCCATGCGGTCTAGGTCATGGCCTAGGGAATCACCACTGAGCAAACCTTTCCGCAAGCTGTCCCAATACATTCCGCCAATGAACGAGACCTCACTCTCTTTAAGACCGCGCTCGAATTGATAGGCTTTCTCGGCTGATTTGGCCATATCATGGGCTAGCTTATAGGTTTGGAAGAACAAACCTGAGAGCTTGCTGGTCATCCATTGATACAACTGTTCGTTGGAGAATTTGCTGGTCATAAAGCGTTTCATTGATTCATTTTGTTTAATCTCCTTTTCCGTTGACTGTATCTCAAGCCTTGCGACTTTGATTTGGAATTTCGCTCCTTCGATTTGGGCTTCCAGTTGCTTGATTTCACTTTCAGCCATTGCTTTTTGCAGGTGCCAGTCTTCCTCCATGCGTTGATATTGAGCCATAACTCCAGCCACTTCTCCGCCGATACTTAGTGTCTCTGCATAGGCTGATATGGTGTCTGCAAGAAGAGTCAGCCACTCGCTGGCTTTAGGCGAGTCAGCCTTTGAAGCAAAAGGAGGTCCTATACTTACTTTCGGCACATATGCGTTATATGCTGCTGCCGTTTTGACGATTGCCGTTGTGGCGTGTAATCCTATTGCTGTACTCATCAACACTAGTTGTGCGTTTTCATTTGGAAGCATCCCTTCTTCGAGCAAATTGGTGTAATGCTCAAGTTGCCCCTCAGCACTTTTCTTGTTCTCTTCAAGGGATTTCAAGTTCTCCAGTGCATCATTTAATTGGGCTTCCTTAATCCGGCTAGTAACTTCGAGAATTTCCTTTTCATGACGATTTTGTAACAAACTCAGCGCTTCGCTATCTTTCTTTTCGATAGCACCCAACAAATCCCCACCGAATTGATTGAGTTTACCCACCAACTCTCGCGCTTTATTCAGCATAAAGTTGAAGCGATAATGAGGTACAGGAACAGACAATCCGGCGATCGCTCCTCCTATTCCACCGCCACCAGCTACTGCGCGAACTAAAGCCATGGGGTCAATGGGTGGTTGGAACAAAGGCAAGGGTTGCTTAATGCCCATAATATTCAGGCCATGGCGAATTTTATACATCCTGTTTTCAATGCGATCCCAATAGTCAATTAAATTTTGATTTTCGGGGATATAGAAGTAGGGTTGAGTGACTGAGCTATGAATATTAGCCGCGAAGGTTAGACTCTTTTCATCTGGGTCGTTCCTACTCACATCAAACAAAAAGTCATATTGACTGCTATCTGCCTCCGCGCCTTTATCATGTATGCCCTCAATTTTATTGTTGCCATTACGGCCATACGGTAAATCGTCAGACATGTACCTTGTGCCCGTATTTTCTGGTTTTTGTCCGAGGAGATCGTAAGCTAAGATATAGTGCATCCGGGCTTCGTTGATACTCTCCCTGGTGTACTGACGGAACAGTCGATCGCCCCAGTCGATCAGATTATCGATATAAGCCATCACTGTCGTGCGTCGATAGGCAATGCGTCTGAGTCGGGCGATCGCATGAGCATCGGCGGGGTCTTTCAGATAGGCTTGGATTTGCGGCTGACTGCTGTTGCGATCGGGAACCATAAATCCATACCTGATGGGAAGTCGTTTGACTATCTCCAAGGTTTCGGCTAAGGCTTTGGCATTAGCTTTGGCATTAGGGTTATCTTTTACCAGAGCATCAACTGTATCTTTCAGATTGGTAATTGCTTTTTCTGTAGGCAAGTTTTCCAACTGAGTCCTGTCTGTACTGGAAAGCTCCCGTTTACCTTCAAATGCTTCTTCAAACTTTTTATCCTCCTGTTCGGGTTGAAGCAAACCAATGACTGCAGTGGCATCCAGGTTTAATGCCGTAGAATAAGCCTCGATCCGAGTAATCAAAGCCTCAATATCCACTGACAAGAAAGGCAAGAACTGCCAATATTCAAATTCATCAGTCGGGTCAAAGATGTACTCAAACCATTTCTTGGCCTCGGCAAACTTCTGTTGAGTATTCAGAGATTGAGCAATCAGCAAAGGCGCGTGGAAGAATAGTTCCCAATAGTGAAGGCCATTAGCACCCCGAAACTCCAAGTGGGAATGCAAGGGAAGGGTTTCGACCTTTTCTTGGTTAACTTGAATTATCGAATCACCGCTTACTTTTTCTTTAGTAAAAATCGGGAGTTCATCGATTTCCTGATTCTGTAGGCTAAATAAGTCATCGATGCCATTAGCAAACAATTTTTGACTCAACTTATTGCCCGTCATCGAAGACAAACGGATGATATCATACTTGACATTTTCCGCCGTGACAAATTCTTTCACCCTCACATATCTATTTCCTGATACTAGGTAAGCATAATTATCATCTTGATTATCATCTTGAAAGGCGGTATTGAACAGATAGAATCCCTGAGGCCATTCCCAGTTACCTTGGAGATCTAGGTTTTCGGAGTTGGAATTGGAATTACTCGGATCAAAAATTGCGTATTGATTCTGGGTAAACAGATAAATCTTATGAGCTAATTTAAATGCAGCTCGAACCTGCCCATTCCATCGAGGCAACCCTTCCGTATTATTACTCAACAATTTAGGATATCCCTGTTCAACATAATCAAACTGAGTACCGTCATAACGATAATACTGGTCTCCTGAAAAGAGGTATGTTTTCCCTCCGTGAGTAAAAGCCGCATCAACCACCCCCGTTTCTTGGATATTATTTTTAATTTCTTTAACCTTTCCCCAGGTGGAGTTAATCTCTGTTAGTTGCGTCGGTTTACCTGCTAACTGTTTGATTTCATCATCAGAAAGGGCGCGATCGTAGACTCTGACTTCGTCTATCTTTCCGTTAAAGTAATTACTATCTTCCCAACGTCCAATGTTTAATTTCCCTGGCCCTTCAAATGGATCATGCCCTGTCTCACTTTTATCGTTGTCGCCATTGATGAATAATGCCTGTTCCTTTTTGTCCTTATCATATCTCCATGTCAGGCAATACCATTTACCGCTTTCAATTTCTGTCTGTCCCCAGGTATCATTCTGGAAAAATCCCATATAGGGTTTTTTATTACGAATAATTAAATGAAGACCTCTGTTTGTCTGGCGATGATTTGCACCCAATATTGTCAGATCGCTTCCCGACGGAAAAGAATTTACAAAAATCCAAGCACTTACCGTAAAACTCTGATTTGTTAACTTCAGGGAAGGTGCGGTAGGTAATTCTATGTAGTCATTGTTTCCATCGAACTGATACGCACTATTGGCATTGCCAAAGCGATCGCTCGTCAGTGTTGATCCAACCATTCTGCCATGATGTCCGTTGCCGCTTTCATCATTGGCATTTCCATTGAAGGGATAGTAGCCTTCCCTACCTTCAAGTACGTCTTCTCTTGGAAATATAAAGTATTGACCGTCTTTAAAGAAATACGTCTTGTTCTCAGCCGAGGTAAACGCAGCATCGATACCTTCTTCATAGGGAATACCTTCCTCCAATCCTTGTGAAATAGGTTTTGGATATCCTGAATCTGGATTATCTAAACTTGCACCGCTATATCTGATATACTGGTTACCGCTGATTAAATAAAGGTGATTATTTTTGGTGAAAGTATAGTCGATCTGGGAAACGGTTGACCATAATCCCGATAGCGGTTGCTTGTCATTTAAATTATCAGAACTGGTGTATTGGTCACCACTGATAAAATAGGATTTACCCCCGAACTGAAATGCCGCGTCGATACTATCCCAGCCAGTCGTATCTTTATGAAGTTTGGGATAGCCCTCATCTACCAAGCCATTATACCCATTAGAATAACCCACATACTGGTCAGCTCGGAATAAATAGGTTTTCCCCTCAATCACGCAGGCGGCATCGATCCGGTTATCTTGTTGGATTTTGTTATCAACCTTACCCCACTTATCTTTCGTTTTGCTGATGGATGAAATATTCCAAGTTTCTGTTGGCTGAGGAACATCAGTTTCCGTATATCCGCCTTCTTGGGAAAATGCGTACACCTGATTATTAGCGACAAAAGCCGCGCTCATAGTAAATGTCTCATCACTGGGAGTCGAAATACTTCCTTGCTCATGAGAAGTCGTTGCCCCCGAAACTGGTTTACACAGGAAGCTCGATCCTTTGTAATGAAAACATATCCAACTGAGTGACTTATCTTCTGATGATGGATTACTCACCAGTACAGGTGGTTCAAGCTTATTGATATCTTCATCGGGGAATAAATTCTTAAACAGTTTAATGCCAGAACTGTTGACATCAATAGTTTCCTGAACGCTTTTTTCATTTTCTACAATTCGCGTTTCGGGATAGAAGCGTAACTTACTTATCCACTGCCTTTTCTCCGCAATAATTTGAAATGTATCACGGCGTTTTTTTTCGGCGTCATCATTTTCATTAAAATCCTCAACACGTATTTCCCCTTTATCATCAAACCGCATTACTCTTTCTTTGTCATTATAGGTGTTATAGAAGGTATAGCCTTCCCCAAGCCGTCCTTCTTTGATCTTAAATGTATAAACTGAATCCAGCTTTCCTTCAACACCATCTTTACAGTGATCTAAGCGGAGTTTGTAATCGTAGTGCCGGAAGTAGTGTTTTTGCATATTCTTGGCAGTAGCCTTGAGAGCAATTAGTTCAGCTTCTGGTTTGTTTGCCGAAAGGTGAACGATTTCAAACTGGTTATGCGGTTCTTCGATTTTATCTCCAGCAATAAACTGTTTAACCTGAAGTTCTATAGGATCTTGATTAGGTGAAGAAGCTGTTCCTGAACTTACTATGTATTTTTTCTTTTTTGTAGTTGCTGTCAGATAAATTTTATTGACTCCACTCGTTCCATTAATTGATTTAATCAAGTCATCTAAATCTACATATCCATTGTCTTTTATTTTCGCGTATACCATTCCTTTGTCTGTCATGTAGCGACAGTTTATTAGAATGCTATCGAGATCCATCTCCTTATTCTTTTTTAAACCACTAAAATCCATCAAATAATCTGTAATGGTATCGGTTGATTTAATCTGGTAATTTAGTTTCTGAGCAGGAGCCCAGGTTTTATTCAAATCGTAATAGGAGTAATAAATCTGCAAGACAGATTCAAAAGTAGCATTAGAATCGACTTTAGTGTTCTGATTATTCTCATCTGAACTAATATTGATCTCTGTATTAGGACCGATATCGCTATTCTGTTCGATTTCAGCCCAGAAAACATAAACCCGATCCAGGGTATATACGGGGTAAACCCGCTCGGAATTAATTTGAATATTAACCTCTTCCCAGGGTTGCCAATTTACTGAGTCGCTTTTGCCATTGATCAAGGTAGCACTGCGATAATAATAGCGCCTGGGTTCACTGATGGTATGACCAAATAAAACCATATTTTTATCAGCAGGATTTTCAGGATTGTCATACACATAACCCCCAGCCACCTTCAGCTGCGATAGTTCGATATATTGATCGATAAACCCATTAAAAGCTTGGGTGACGTTAACGTCATTCAGTTCTCCTTGCAGGAGTTCTTGCTCTAAGGCTTTAAATTCTGGGGTTTTGGTATCCCTAAGTTCCGCTCGAATATAGTTTTCTGGATACAAGAAGACTTTACGGTTGGCTTCCCAAACCCGATAGTTTTTCATCCATTCCCATCGTTGCAGCAATTCTTGACGGCGTTGAATCTGATTTGTATCTCTTAGTTTGGCATCTTCAAGATTAATAAAGTAACGGTGCATATACAATTGAACTGCGGCGATCGCTTCCTTTATCTTGGAAATGGAGACTTCGCTGCCCATTTCCACATCAATTAACAATTTCTGATAAAGTTCACGAGCATTACTTACCCCTTGATCTTGATGAATGGCATAAGGTAACAGTGCATCACGCTTGAGCAGATTCAACTTATCCCGGATTTCGTTGTGTAGCAACTCGACCCCTGTTGCACCACAGTGGGTTGTGGTCAACAGTTTGCGTAACTCTTCTTTGACGGCAACGATATCTGAAGCCAATGAAAAAGACACATCTACTTGGTCTGCTGGCAGTGGTTTTTTAGAATCCAATTGAATAAATACCACTGGCTCTTGAGACTGATGATCCAGTGTATTTTCATTATCATTGATGCTTTCGATAATGTAAGGACCTATCACCTTATTTTTATCCTGTGATTCAAAATAAACAGAATCCCCAGCTTTTAGCTTTAATGCACTATATTCCTGTTTATTGATCCAAAAATGGTCGCTAAACTTTTCACCATTGTAATGAGATTCATCAGTGGATTTTAACCGAGATTTTAGCTGAGGTTGTATACCATATAATTTTAATCTTGTCAATACTTTTTCGTAGAGTTGTTTTGGTTCAGTGGAAATCCTGTGAGCAACCTCAAAGAAATCAAACATTCGTAGGATCAGCTCAATATTAAAACGACTCTCAAATTGATTATGCTTTTGGAGAAAGCCATTATTTTTCTTGAGCCATTTGAGTTGATCGATATCCCAATCAAATAACTCCGCTAGGTCAAAATAAGGTAATTTGGTGTAGCCTTGTTTCGGATGCAGAATATCCGTCAAGGTGGAATCACCGCTAGCATAGGTATCGTTAAGCTGTTTAAACTTGGTGATTACTTTAATATCGGATATCAGGTAATCAGCCCAGTCTCCCCATCGCAGCTTAAACTCATAAGGTCCCATAATCTTAGGACACTCATGGCTGTTATTGATGAACCGAACATAGTGGTCACCCTTAATAAAATAGCTATGACCTTCAAAGCCGAATGCTGCATCAATACCACTTTCAAAGTTATTGGGTAGATTACCCCAGTTATTGGCAATGGACTTCGGATAACCAGGGTCAACATATTTCTGTAATGGCTTACCATAGCGGATATATTGATCGCCTTTAAAGACGAGTAAAGCGCCTTCATGGTCAATAATGGCAGCATCAATTGATGTAATGTTGGCAAACTTATTATCGGTTTTTAACCAGGTTGTTATTTCCTTAAGTTGAGCGTTGCTATCGATAACCCAAAGATGCCGATCCTTAATCAGATGAATTTTCCCATCTTTGTCTATTAGTGCAGCATCGATGCCATCAACTAATTCAACGGGAACAGTAGAGAAAATAGATTGAGGTAATATCGGCTCACCTTTCAAGCCAGAGGCAATCGTTTTCGGATAGCCACTATCTATGTATTCGTATTGGTCACCCGAATAGCGAATAAAACGGTTACCAGAGAACAAATAGGTTAATTTCTTGTCGGAAGAATCTTGATAGGCGATCGCAGCATCGATTTTACCATTGGCTAAAAAGGGTTGTTCACCGCAAGCCAGTTTATTCAGCTCGTAATTAGCCGCCAGTTTCATTGAGGCAACAAACAAGGTAGTATCCATCACGAGATACACATTCCGTTGATTGATGACCACTGCCGTTAGCTTGGCTTGCGGTTCAGCCATCTTCTCTTCAAATTCGTCTGGTAGATGTTTAAAGCTGGCCTCTTTCCGTAAGTTGATCGCGATAGATTTAGGATAATCTTTATCAATCTGTCGATAGTCATCACTAGAATAACGTACATATTGGTCACCGGAGAATAGATAAGTTATCCCTTTAGTATCGACAACCGCTGCATCTACCTTCTTCTCTAAAACATTCTTAACCAGCCCCCAATGATCTCGTGTTCTGTGGATATTAGGCTCTGGATTAGTTGAACCAGGGGTAATGGTTAAGAAACACTCAGGGTTGAAACAATGAATAGCACCGTCTTGATCAACAAATACAGTAGTTAACTCTTCAATGACGTGATTATCACAATCAATACCCTTCCACAACTTATCTAGAGACTTAGGATAAGACCAATAATCATTTTTGCGATTGTGTTCCAAGAATTTACCATCATGGATCAAGATCAGATTTTCACCGTCAACATATACAGCATCAACCGAGTCAAAACCCTCTTCTTGATATTCCTGGGGAATTTTCCAAAAACTCTGGTCGGCCTGCATCGGGTTTTCGGTATCCGGTTCTGTGTAGTCATTAGATGAGTAACAAACATATTGGAACTCGCCATCTTTATTAGGGGGTTCTAGTAGATAGGTCTTACCATCGAGAACATAAGCATGAGCCACACGAGTTAACCCACCCCACTTATCTTTGATCATTTCCGGTAGTTCCGACGCTGGGTTATCCATGGGTTTATTATTTTCATAGGTAAAAAACTGATCCCCAGAAAACAGATAGGTTTTACCATCGCGCCCCACAAGTCCAGCATCAAGCCTTCCAGATTCATAGATGCGGTTGGCTACGCGCCCCCATTCTTCTTTTATATCCCTCGTTTCATCCAGCAATCGGTTATAAACCTGATTACCTTTAAATAGATAGGTATTACCATCGGTGCCCTTGAGTACGGCGTCTATATCTGATTTGAAATTATCAGGAAGTTTAGTTAATAATTCAGGATTTTTTTGAGGGCTTTCCCAAGTTACCCCTTCCAAACTCGTACTATGCTGCCAAGCAACGTTTTTGCGCTTAATGTAAACTGATCCATCTTCAATAAATGCACAATTAATTTTTGAATTTGAGTCCGTAAATTTATCGTAAATCTTTGAGCTGCTATTAGAAATTACGCGAAGCTGTTTATCAGCAAAAACATAAAGATTACGCTGATCGGCAAACGCGGCAGTCAATTTTTCTACAAAGGCGAGACTGTCTTTATCTTCTTTTAGCTTTTTAAAGCGCGGCTCATCGGCTAGAGAATCTTTGATTGACTTCGGATAACCAGAGTCAACATGATCGTAATTGTCATCTGTGTATCGGAAGAATTGTGAACCGGAAAATAGATAGGTATGAATTGCGCTTTTCTTCTCAGTATCAGTTTTACCCGTATCGGGATTTTTAACTTTCTCCTCCCATTCAGAATGCAGTCGCACCGCTGCATCAATCTTGCCGGTTTCTAAAATATTATTTTTGATGTTGCCCCAGAATTTCTCAGTTTTTCTGGGATAGCCGTTGTCCAAATGACAAAACTCTTTGTCGGAAAAACGAACATACTCATTGCCAGAAAAGAAATAGGTTTTTCCATCTTTTCCAGTAAAGGCTGCATGTACTTTGTCAAAGGTGATATCATCCCACTTATCAGCGATAGTTTGGGGTTCAGACCACCAACGGTGCATATCATCAGAGTAGATAAATTGGTTGCCAGAAAATAGATAGTGGTTGCCATTGTAATCAGTAAAAACCGCGTCAACGGTAGTAAACCCGGCATCAATTAAGTTCTGAGGCAGATTCCACCAGTTATTGTCTACATCTCTGGGATAATCTTTATCTGCTTTTTTGTAGTCATTAGTTGAATAGCGAATATACCTTGGTTCTGAAGGAGATTTGGGGTCTGAAGAAAACTTTAAACCGAATAAATAAGTCTTCCCATCCAACACGAAGGCTGCATTAACTTGTTCTAATTCTCCCCAGTCGGTTTTGATAGACTTTGGATACCCTGCATCCACTTCGGAATAGTCATCGCTGGAATAACGGAAATACTGATCGCCACTGAAGAGATAGGTTTTGCCATCAAGACCAACAAAAGCAGCATCTACGGAACCATTGGTCAGTGGGTTTGATGTTTTACCCCAATACTCTTTGATTTCGAGGGAGGTACTCGGATTATTGCTTGAATCAATGGTTACATATTTATCTCCCTTAAATAGATAAGTTTTATTTTCAGGCTCTTCTGTTCTAAAAGCCGCATCAATATCTTGGTGGAACTCAGCAGGAAGATTGTTAAAGTGTTCTTTAATGAGTTTAGGAAACCCTTCCGTCGGCATCACCCCATCATTTTCCAGGCAATCCTTCAAGCTAAATATCTGATCGCCACAGAAGATCATAATCTGACTACCATCAATATAAGCTGCATCCACTTTGCCGGTAGTTTTCAGATTATTTTGCGTCCGCCCCCACTTAGCCATAATACTCTCGGCTTTAGTCAAGTCGTCTGAGCTAACAAATTGATCTTGCTTAAATAAGTAGGTCTTACCATCATGTCCGACAAAGGCAGCATCTATGGATTCTTGAAATGGTTTTGGTAGTTGTTCGTTGCCTGGTTCATTTTTCCAGTCTTGGGCAATAGTTTTAGGATAACCTTCATCAATATATTCCCTGCCATTTGATTTGCGAACATATTCTTCCCCTGAAAAGAGATAGGTGTACCCACTACTATCGGTATAAGCAGCATCGATTTGATCCAGGTTCTGGAAGTTATTCTGGAGCTTACCCCATTCTCGTTCTTTTAGTTCCCAAACTTTACTATCTTTGGCTTGCTGATAGTATTTTCCCCCTGCGATAATCACGTTGCGCTCTTTATTGTCCACAAATGCCGCATCAATGGTGGTTTTACCAGCAAAATGAACAGAAAGTTCTTTAAGTTCCTTTCCTTCTTCCTCTTCTAATTCATAGGTTACGCCATCATACATCCAATATCGGTCCCCTGCGAACAAGTAGATCTTGCCATCGGTGCTCTCCAGTAGAGCATCAAATGTGGTAATAGCTGTAGGTTTTTGGGGAAGTGCCAGCTTTTCAGGAAACTTCTCCACTAAACTTTGATCGTAAAAGACAAGCTCAAGATCTTCTGTAGTCAGTTTTAGTTTATTGGCCAGCAAGGCAAACTGTTGAGTTCGGCGATAGGCAGTATTGAACCGTTGTTCTTTGGGCAGTTTGGTAATATTGCCCAGAATATCTTCAGCGTTTAATAAGGGTAACAACCATTCAGATGCAATATGATCACTGCCTTTAAACATCTCAGCAGAGATCACTCGCATACTATCCACATTAAGGTTAAACGTCTGCTTTAACTGTTTATAGATAAAGGTTTCTTGGTTTTCAGCTAGGGTTTTAACCAAGCCAACTACCTGATTAACCATCGCCGACTGTTCTTTAGCAATGGCATGCAATAAAAAGAACACGGAGAAAGTTCGGGAGTTTGGTAGCCCCGTCAATTTAGGCGCGGGGCGGAAAAACGACGCGGCGGTTTCAACCGCCGTGGTGAGGGTCATTGATGTACTCCAAAAT
>JAAUYL010078909.1_pt1 | contig 11589 bp, 9 predicted proteins | sample 7278011 | NCBI WGS metagenome assembly JAAUYL01 (sample SAMN14350225, study PRJNA611818) | marine sediment metagenome | isolation source: surface marine sediment (1.8m) | place: French Polynesia: Moorea | collected 2018-08 | reverse complement strand
GCCTTCAAACTAGCCCCACGAGCACAGAAAAGCTCAAAACATCAACGGAAAATAATGGAACTTCATGGGGGAAGGATTCCAGATATTCAATTTTGACTGTGTTGTTTTGTTTGATTTTTTGTTCAGTCGCAGATCAGAGATTGCGGAAGAAAAGTGCAAAAAATTTGGGTTTGGGACTTACAAAGAATCTTTGGGACAACGATAAGAGAGCATGTTGCATTGCAGTGGTAATTTTTTGCCATAGATTTCCTTCCGACAAGCTGCGTCAAGAGCACACTTCAATTGATCTCTGTACCCGATTGAGTGGAAAACCGTACTTTCTAAACCTACATATGTAGGAGTAGATTGTCCTGCAAAAATACTTACAAAATCTACTTCCGGTACTTTTGGGCAGACCATGGATTTGACCTCTTGTGTCTTAGCAAACAAGCAGGGTTGGACTGGACTGATGATCATCTACTGAAAAATTGCAAGCTGTCAGCTTTTGAAAGATGACCCACGAAAGGCCCACACCACCAAGAGCCATCGAATGAGTTATGAAGAAAAATAACCAGGACTCTCTATGGAAGAAATTCCTATGGAGCCACAATTTTGAAATGTGTTTGACCATCAAAAAGATGGCATTTTGAAGCTTTAAATCCCACATGGAAACAAACAACTTACATATCACAGATGGGACCTGGAATGCGAAGATGCATTGCAAAAGGCATTGTTGCAAAACTATAAACAATCTATTACCACAGAGAAAAGCTGCCGTCTCTGCATCTGGCGCAGCAGAGGCCCATTTTGCAGGCCTATTCTTTCTGGTTCTGGTTCTTCGGGTTTCGCATGGTTTTTTGCAGGTTTTGCCAATCGTGTTGTAGTAGTTGTCAAAATGTCCATCCATTTTCGTCCGGAGTCTGCCAAGTTGCCGAAATCAGATGCGGTTGCCAGCTGAAAGTGGTTCTCCTTTCCCCGGGGAGAAACTGCTATCTATAAATGGTTAACGCCGGACATGATCGCGACATCCCCGCGTCAGAATAAAGGCCTTCTGGAGCTTGCCAAAAACTTTCAAGGGCTCTTTTTCCTCGCCTAGCATCCCGGTTCTCAGTTTGAGTGTCACCTTTTTCTCCCATCTAAAGCTTTGTTTATGTAGTAAACCCGGAGTCTCACGGCGGGGAAGTGACGAAAGTCAATGCTGAGAGAACGAAGGTAGGGGTATTTTCTGGCATGCACCATCGCCATCAGCTTGTTGAAGCGGACGCATCAAAATTCTCACTCAAGTTTTAAAACTCGATCCCCTCTCCGTTCGCATTCTTTTTCTCTGGGAAGCGGTTGCGAATTTGCATAGAGTCGACTATTTTTAGCGTCAGACTTTGGGGAAAAATTAAGGCTTTTCTTGTCATACTAAGTACTTATTTCAAAACTTTTTTCCTGCATTCTCGAGATGCAAGCGTTTCCGGAACAAGAGGATTTGAGCTACATTAATATGTCGTCCCTGGAGTTTTCAATTTCCATTATGGTCATAATGTAAGCAAAGCTTGCAAGATAAGAAAGGTAGGTTTTGCGACTAAGCGGGCAGCAAAAAATGCGCTCTATATAATGGCGGAAAAGCCTCCAAGTAACTACTTCAAGGTCAGGCATCCAAAAAGCTGTTACGTGGCTCTGAAGGGAAAGGCATCGCGGGAGTACAAAAGTGCTATAAAAAGATGGAGACTCGGGACTCAGCTCTCTCTTTTTATTTTGAGGTGGAGCCGAGCAATTTCTTGATGGTAAGGAGAGGAAGATAGATTTTCTCCCATAAAACTGCATCATGGCGCCAAAAAGCACAGGAATCCTTTCCTTTCTCCCACCAAAAAAATAACCTAGACTTTCTCATTGATGAAGCAGGCTATAAAACTTCATTAATTTTGATATTGAGCAAAAAAGTCTCTCCCGGCTTCATAGTTTTTTATGGGATATCAATCATATATAAGGTAGGTAAAAATTCAATTTGAACTGCCAGGTGGCACCTAGAAAACTTTAGAAATATTTACTCACGTGCTTGTATTTCCCCCATGATGTAAGCATATGGCACAATTCTAATCCATCAAAACGGAATATCTTGAGAGAGTTTCCGACTTCAATGCATGATGCCCTGTCTTCTTACATGTCCCGAAAATGAAGTACATGGGCATTTCAAAAATCGCACCGTACTCTCAGTAAGGTTAGCATTGAATGGGGAAGCAGTGATACGTTTCAATCCATCATATTCAAAAAGAAATATTAAGCTCAAACAAAATTTTGATGTTTTTCCCATACACTTTAACACTTCAAACAAGACATTGCACTCCCTACTTTCACAAAGCTTTCTTGTATTTTCTCATTGTCTTTGTACGAGAAGATACTTTTGAAAACAATAGAACGACTGGTATTGCGTTTGAACTCTTCCTTGTCAAGGCCCATAACTCTTGATTCTTGGGTATATTGCAATATCTTTAAGCCATAAATTCCATCAGCCAATTGTTGGTCTCTAGCCCGGTTCATCTCTCTTTCATTCTTTGAGTATTTTAGATTGACTTGGCATTGGATAAACAGTTAAAGGTCTGAACGCAGAACGGATCGAGAAAGAGAGAGAGGAAGGAGGAAAAAAGATTTGTATCTGCAACCATTACTCATGTCCTTCAGCAAAAGAACAACAACAACGACGTCGAGCGAGAAAGACAGTTTTAGAGTTTGGTTGTTAATTTATCGCACAGTCCGCCAATAGCAAATTGCGAAATAACATAATACTCTTCCCATAGTTTCACACACCCTGTAACATGTTATTTACTGAAAAAACAGGACTCTAAAAGAGGAAGTGAACAATACAATACTTTCTTTTTTACTTTCCATTGTGCTGGCGATTGCACCATACTGGGCTTTTGTAAGCCATAGGCACTATTTCTTAACTGGGAGCGAAACCAAACCAACGACGACAACGTCCAATTAAATGCCTTTATCGTGATGCGTATGTGTGCTTTTCTATGGAGAAGTAAATCTTCTTCTTGAAGTTTTGGCAATAAAGCTAGATGTTTATCTTCAGTATTTGGAAAACTGCTGAAAGGCACGTCGCAACTTATCTCCCGTTTTTGTCTTGGATATATTGACTGGTTTCTGAGTATTATACTCTGTTTGGGGATTTCAGCTTGTGATAGGCCGGGCATCGAGTTTGTCTTTCGAGTTGTTATCAATTAAACGGACCATTTGGCTGCAAGACGAGCTGGAAATAAGTTGAATGCAGTTTCCTATTTTCCCCCTAGGGGAAATCGGTGGCAAATAATAGCGCAGGACATTGTTTTGATGATGTTTAACAAAACCAGAAGGAACGAAACAATTCAAGGTTCCTTTATCACAAAGAAACCGACCGAAGGTAAAAAATCGCCCTTCAAAAGTGAGCATTTCTCTTTATTCTTATCGGCTCTCTCCGCACACAAAAGTGTCGCGGGATGTGTAAGGCCTGATTTATTGAGACAGATGACCTCCATGTCACTCTCTTGCACTGGTAAATACCAATATTTCCCCCACCATGGCCCCAGTCATCTGCAGGCTCTTTTAAAATATTTATTTCCTTCTCTAATGTCAGCAGTCTGTTCTTGCTGCTTTCCAACGATAAAGCCCAAGAGTCCAAAATAGTTGACGTAATCGCATCGTTACTTTTCATGATAGCTGTCGTCTCGTATCTTCAAGGAAAAGTTATTATAATTTTGCCCGTCCAAAGCTATAGTGGTTACAAGGAAAATGACATTCCTCCCAGCAAGTCGCAGTTGCCACAACATCAGCTCATAAATGAAGCATTAGGCAAAGAAAGCCCGTCGTTCTTTCTTCAGAAGTCCCATGGGTGCATCGGGCTATTTTGAGCCTACAACATGTACCCAAAGTTTGTTGTAGATATCCCAGATTAGGAACCCACAGGTACTAAAATAGTCGTATCAAATTAGCCAAATGTTTCTCTAAGTACTTGTAATATCCGTAATTCTGACTTTGACGGTATTTGCATGTACATTAGAAAGCATACATTGTAATGATGCTTTCACTTTTTGTAAGGACTGAGCGTGAAAGCTGCAAAATATGGAGCGATATAATATGGAATTGGCAAGGCTTGCAAGTTTTCCCAGACCAGATCAGGCCGTTCTTTTAAGGCACCAAAAAAGTTATGCATGTTGATCAGCTGCCAAAAATTGGGAGACACATCGACCAGTACTGAGGTTGGATAAGTGCATTCCTGACTTTGATGACATTGAAATATTTTAAACTAAAGCATATATGACGACAGCCCCCTCCTCGCCTCCTTGCAGAGTATGTGATCTCTAAGCTCAAGAGGAACCAAAAACCGTTTTATAGTCGGTTAAAAGCTTTTCTGCCAGGGCAAGAAAAGCACATGCTCCTCGTCAATCATCCTCCCTCTTTTGCTTTTGCTCCGGCTTCTGTTGGTGGCAAAAATCTCTGCTCCGCTCGCAAAACCTTCCCCTTAAAAAAGGCTGTGAAATCGCTATTATGGCCTTCTTTGCTATAGATAGTATAGTTCTGTATAGCTTCATATTTTCACGACTATTTTACGGCGGAGTAATTTTTGATGCTGTTTTTGTCCCCTTCTTGATAGCCACTTTTTACCAACTTATGGCATCATATTGAGCCCCGCTCAAAAAACCGACAGAAATGGTTCTCACCTTTTTTGGTAATTTGTCTCTGGAAATAACAACTATACTGCAGACAAAACACGACTAGATTCGAAGCATCCATTAGTAAGATGAAAACTGCGGCTTGCGTCAAAACTTTTATACGGCAGACACGGTCGATCATTCAAACTGAACCGCTACTGTGAGAAACAGTTCTGTCCTTGGCTATTGTTAAAGAAATGGTTGCATGAAATATGAGTGTCGGTAAAAAATACATCTTATTCGCAGCATGAGACTATTGGAAATCATCATTATTCTGTCATTTTTCTGTCCTCAAATGAAGGCTTTCGGAAAACGATCGTGTCAAAATTAACGCCGTTTGCCAAGAACAAATGGCTATTTCAGTACACCGAAAATGTCATACATCAACACGCAAATGGATTGAAAATCATTTTCTACGACCATTATGGCGATCATGAAACCAACACGGGAATACTAAGTATTTACTTGTTTAAAACAAGGTACTTTTGGTATTTGGAACCCCCTTGAAGGAAGGAAGTTGCAGTACGTGGACGCATGTGATAAAATCTTGCATTAATGCTTACGTTTCGGATCACTGAATCTAGGAGTGCATGCCTTATCTTGACGCTACTCTCCAAAGACAAAAAGAGGGGACATATTTGGCTTGGAAGCAGCAAGCCTTTTCTGCTATTGTCCAAAGCATCAATGGCAGCAATTGATTATTATTGACATACTTAGATGAGATATAAACATATGTGTTTCAGGTTTTAATGTTATTTGAGAAAAGTTTTAGGCCTAAACCTAGTCAAAAAATGCAACAAAAACGCCCACGGGTTCCGATTTCTGAGCCCCCAGATGATAGATGTCCCGCCAGATTTCCGGAGAACTGAAAAATTCCCCTTCTTTTTTGTTTTGTTGAATCTTTTTATGGGGGAAAAGTGTGTTTTGGTAGACCTATGGCCAGTAAAATAAACGAAAGGATCAAGTGCTTTGCCAAGTCGGAAGGAGCGACGAACGGCCGCAAGTCGTGGATTTGCATTCAAAATGATGAGAACCCGGGGGATTTTTTCCTAGGGGGAAAATTCCAGGCCCGGTTTGTACTCTTTTTTTATTTGTCAAAATACTATAGATATAAAACGCTAAATCACCTGTTGAGGTGTTGAAATGCAATGTTTTAAAAGGTGTTGCAATCGAAGTGGTAAAATAAAAAGAATTGACAAGCTGTTTTGAGCCGTTAACACTACTGTTAAAATTGTACCAAAATGTACAGGTTTTTTGGCAAATCAGACGGAGGCCTGAAATTGACATCAAGTGTCAGCTTATATGGAATAGCAATAAATTGCTTTTTGCAGCTGGATTTCACAAATATTTCAATGTCTGTTTCGACATGTTTTAGCATTTCTTAGAAATTCCGATTTCAGGGTCTGATAAATTGATGCAAACAACTGTAGAGAAATCTTAATGCAAAACTTCTGTTCATGTCAATAAACCTGAGCAATTTCCAACAGGACGTGCGCAAAACAGATTTTTTTCAAAGAATTCAAATAATCCTAAACAAATATTTTTCTACGAAAAAATCTTCTGAAAGCAAACCTTTTTCCATCTGAGGGATAAATACTCGTATTTGCTCGCAAAAGTGTCAGAAAAGAAATGGACCTACCCCGCGTTACATTGTTCAACCTACTTAAGTTTGTCATTTATGGATGTGAGCGAAACGGGCTGAAATTCTCTAGCTCTACCAGATTTATCTCAAAATTCCTCATATTTTTTCTCCCAAATGGGAGGGTTTTAGCGGTGAAAGCGGCATGTTTTCAGCGAAAGGGAGCTTTGAAAAATGAACTTTTTTCTTGATGAACATCATGCGTTCGAGAGAAGAAAGAATGAGGAGGCTTGAAGCCTGGAAAGACATGTGAAAACAAGATGATAAACCTTCTGCTGTCTCAACTTTCCAAGCAGGGCCATTTTTCCCGCGGGTTTTTTCCTCAACCATGCATTTGGGTGCATAGGTTTAATGAAATGGAAACAGTAGTTTGTTGTGGGTGCATTTTTGAATGTTACCTCAAAATGACCTTTGAAATGAGCCTTGCACAGTTGTTATTTGCCTTCGCTACCGCCATTGTGCTTTTGTGGTCTTGCACAACAGCTCAGGTATATTTGAGTACGACAAATCCCCTGGCGCTCTTTTTCGTGGGTGGGGATAAAATTACCACTGGGGAACATTTACGCCGGAGGCGTTGCTTCCAACCTAGAAGTTCACTTTTGAAAAACCCGTTGTAAACCCTATAGATGGCAATAAAAAAAACACGACGATCCAGTGTTGATAAAAAAGCAATTTTGTTCAGCATAAATACGTCCTCCTTGTTGTTTTTGTCATTGACAACTCTTTTTACGAGCGGGCTTTTTACTTCTGGTTTAAAAGCGCGTGAAGAAAATTAGTCCTGCCAATCTAGCCATCTAAACACGAAAATCACAACGGACAAAAACACAAAACATGAAAAACTGTGACTGTGACTGTGACAAATATAGAAATACTTAATAAACGCAGGAATACTAACAAAAGTTCTTCTTTTCAGGAACTATTAACACATTTTCCGTTTTCCTAACACTTCAGCTGACACGCAAGAATCACATCATCTCGTTTAGTAAAGCTTATTCTACAGGACACAAACTTGGCTGCTGAAATAGGCTTTATTTCGATATATTTGTCGCATTCCGTTTTGATTAAGCAGAAGGTTGGTTGTCGATGTTGCCATTGCAATTTAACATCTAAACTTTTGTAAACATAACCGAAAATGTTGTTAACAAATGTTGTAAAAACAATACTTATTCGCTTTCCATAATTCAATTTTGCTTGGTTTGTTGGATGGAATAGGGTGTTTTGTGTTGATGCCGTTTATTTTCTGCAGAATTTTGTAAGCAATTCTCATTTCAAAATATGTAAATATATTAGGGGCTAGAGATTGAATCTTGGACAAAGCCAAAGGAAAGAAAAAGTTTGCTAATTCCTTTTTTAATTCCATTAAAATCATAGTCGGCTCATTAAAATTCAGTTGAGAATTCTTGAATTTCATTTTAGAATTTTAGCGGATGAACGCACCAAAAAAATAAGAATTGGCCCACTATAGTCCTCTTCTCATAGAAGAGAGGGAAACGTCAAGTGAAAGCCGCCGTTTTCGAAAATGTCCCAAGGGAAAATTATGCAAAAAAATCTACTAATGCTGCCAGGCACTCTTTGAAATTAAAAAAGCTATTTCGGTTCGTTAATCCATGGTAAGTAAGCAATAATCACAACACACGCAAAATTTTGCAAGCAGAATCTAAAAATGGTTTGTTTGTTATTGGTCAAATACGACCGGCTCGAGTAAGTTCATCTCTTCCTCGCCCAGCCTCCAAGTGTAGAGGCTGATCCAGTAGCACAGGTTGAAGGCCGTGAATAGCAGGGGAAACACCACCAAGAAAGTCAGATCTGTCTTTGCAAAGTTGTCCTTCCGGCTGGCGATGGCGTGACCCAGGGTTAGGCTACTGTATGACCTTGGTGGGCTGATCACCTCCGAGGCCGCTGAGGCCGACGCGCACGACGCGGCCGTTGTCGTCGTCGTCGTTGTCATGAGGGTCAACGGCACAGCCATGGCCGACGTGGTGAGCGCAGTGGTGGCCGGCATGCCCAAGGGCGGGCCGTGATTGTTCTGCAGTCCCGAAGCAGCTGTTTGCGCGCTCGCCGCGCGCCGCGCAGCCCTTGACCGGCGCGGCCGTGGGTACAGCTTTGTGAGCTTGATTTTTAACAGTATCACAGTGTACTCGCCGAGAGCACCGAACACGAATATGATGCAGGCAATGACCCAGGCCTCTGCAAGGAAAAGGAAGACACTGTCTGTGTCATTTTAAATTCTGGCACTACAGGACTTTTTTACCTATAGCAGTGAGGCCCTCCGCCTTGGGCGAGTTGGTCTGGATTGTATTGAAAATGTTGATGAGCACAAGGAATATCGTGACCAGCAGGGTCATGCGGCCGGGTATAACCTCGGGGTTGACCAGGAAACTGATCCACGACACCACCACGAAGAGGCCCGACGGCAAGTAGTACGTCACTATCAAGGAGTAGAACGGGAGCTTTGTGAGCTTGTTTTCATAACATAAATAAAAGTGATAATTACCTATATAGAACGAAATCTTCCTATGGAGGATCATTTGAAATCCGGCCACGGAGTAGTTCATTCCCAAAGCCATGTAGTGACGCTGATCCGGGCGCAGGTCAATGATCTGGATTTGGTAATCAAGGATTGACTTGATCGCCTCCTTCTCGTCCGGCACGAATTCGTTGAAAAAGACCATCTTCGACATGTCGTAATTGAAGCTTCCGACCTGGGAAATATATAGAGTATTATATGCTTGAGAGACTTTTTTTAATCACTAGCCATTGTCATTAATATCCTGCCTGCTGTAAGATTCTCATTAGGAGGTGCCATGCCTTACCAACATATTTTGCCGCTGCTTCGATGTCTTTGTGTTCCTTTTATACACCCACCCATAAGATATATCTCTCTCGTGATTTACACAAGTAATTAGGCGGGCATGCAACAGAACCAAAAGCCATTCTAGTTTTCTAGTCCATAAGGTTATAAAATAAGTTTCAGGCTGTTGCCCATATTTATGATGCACCCAGCTAACAAAGTATGGCAGTAGACTAATTTAAGCCCAGAGCTACTGTTAATAGTCAAGGTTTTTCCCCGCAAAAGTTGGCCCCAGGTAGTAGCAGTATAGCGGTTGGACACCTATTATTTACCTACCAAAACACACAAGAGCAAGAGCAACATTGTGCCTGTAAGTTGTAACATACTGGTGGGTGTGTTCTTAATGGCGTCATTCCTGTGATAAAATATGGGTCTCAGGCTTCGTTTTCAGAGCAAGAAGTGTAGCTCGGGAAAGCAGTACAAAAAGTCTTGTTCGTGTCGCCAAAATATTAGCAGACAACACCCAATTTTTCACCATCACTTTTTAGATGCAAAATTGCGTACTTCATTTTCTAGATTTTTATACTCTCAAAATCTTACTGGCACTCTTAAAGTTGGATTCCAGAACGAACAGGACTTGAGAGGAAGCTTAAGTTGCGGTCGTCAGGCACAAGTTTAACTTTTGGCCCACAAATTCCCCCTGGGGGAAAAGTAAAAGGAAGTTAGCATCCCATTCAGAGGTTTGCTTTCTCAAGCTATTTCAGGTAGCAACGAGCAAATAGCCGCACTGCTTTACAGAAATATGTTGCAGACTTTGCAAAAATTATGGGGAATTAATGCAGACTCATATGATTTATCGTTTTGATGGAGGTTAATGCAGTTGGGTGCAGTTAGTTACTGCACCACCCTATGGTAAGATGACCCAAAAATATTGTACCCAACTCTCGTACATGTTATTCTGAGCAGGCAAAGGTAAGCGTTTTACTTTTGTAAAAGAGAAAAGAGGGACGAAGGTGCCAAAAGAACTCATACATTTATTTATGGATGTGTGTTAATGTTTTGGTGCATTAAGCATGTAAGCACATGTGGTTGCTTCTGCTTCCTGGTAATCAATAGCACTTTCTTTTACAGTGCATAGAAAGAAGCTGGGCTGTTTTGGGTGTTCAAAGTCTACTCGGAAATGGTCCATATTTTGGAAAGCCTCGCTCAGCTCCGCTAACGGTGTACATATGTTTTTGCAAGACGAAACCAAAGCCAATAAGAACAGTACAACGCGACCAGATTTAAGCTAGAGAAAGATAGAAAGAAAAGCTGCAGCAAGATGCGAGGGAGGTAACAGGAAAAAATGATATTGGAGACTGCGCCGGCCTCTTTCTTATATATTTTTTCTAGGGATGCTTTATAACCTTCTAGACACGTACTACGGGTATAAGACATTGGAGTTGGACAGAAGTCGACTATTGATTATCTTGTCCGTGCGCGTGTGGTCAGAGTTGCCAAAATTTCTGAACATTTTTCCCGGTTTTCCCGCTCCCTTTGGAAAGTAATTGCTTCGTGAACTTTCAACCGCCTGTCTTCTAATTACTTTACGTTGGAAAACGTCCGGGAGCCAGCCTATTTTTTTTGCTCTCGGCCCGCATCCTTTTTGTCCAGTGGTGGTCAGTTCTTACCAAAAAAGGATTAGATCCCGGAAAGTTTCTTTTTAGGTCTTTGATTTGGGGAGTCAATTAAACCATTACCATTACGATTAATTACATTACAATTTCCATAATTACAATAAGCTCCAATTCTTACGTCATTGATACCCCCGTCGGAATTAATGAAATATATTATGATTCTATGCTTTAGGGTCCTGCGCATGAAAATCAAAGAACTTGTGGAGATCTGACGCCATTGATGTTTTCATTGTGCTTATGTTGGTGGGAAATGTTTTCACCTTCCACTCAATAACTACGACTGAGTAAATACTCTCAGAAGTCGATAATTTTGTACGTCAAGATAAACGAGAACGTCGGGCTAGTTTTGTATGGTCAAGCTCTATTGTGCTTTGTACTGAGATTAGAGGCCGCCTCCTTCTCTTCAGAAATCGACAGCCAGCCTTAGTTTTGTGGATGGAGACTGGAGAGTATCTAGTGCCCTATTTATTTAAATACCAGTATTTGCGAGGAATAAAACATAGATGGACAGGGCATTTTTAAGATAGATGGGGCCTATTTGTTTGTTGTTCTTGTTCAGTCCAATGTTGCAAGTCTTTATATGACGGACTGCTTTCTTGGCTCTTGGGATAAGGATCTCTCAGACAGCAATTGCATGTTTAAACAGTCTAGTCTTTACTTTTTCATGAGTTACTGCTTGTGAAAAACAAATACGTATTGATCCCTTTGTTGAGTAAAACAAAACGTTTTTATGCTAATTCTCTCGTAAAAACGCCGTTGTTCTTTTCCCAGGAGGCTCTCTTTAAGATGACAGGTTTTATGAACGCCATGAATTTTGCAAGCTGG
>JAAUYL010011602.1_pt1 | contig 11593 bp, 9 predicted proteins | sample 7278011 | NCBI WGS metagenome assembly JAAUYL01 (sample SAMN14350225, study PRJNA611818) | marine sediment metagenome | isolation source: surface marine sediment (1.8m) | place: French Polynesia: Moorea | collected 2018-08 | reverse complement strand
TCAGAAGAGGACCACGAAATATTGCCTGGTCTGATGGCATATTTCTTTGCTCCAATTGAAAGACGTCTTTGTCGTGGAGAAAAGGTAAAATATTTATTTATTAATTTATTTCATTGATAATTATTTTTTTTAGGTTCGCGAGGCCAAGCATGATTCCAGCCTCAAATGCGTTTTGATAGATAGAAACAATCCCTATTTAAAATTGGGCCCGTTCAAATTCGAGCCTTTAAATGCAATTCCACTTATTGGAGTATTGCGCAATTTTGCGACCACATCTGAGAGAAAACAGATGATTTCTCAGGTAATAACAAATTAATTACAAAAGCAGAAATTCGCTTGGCAACCCAAATTTATTTTAGGCTACTGGAAAAATGAAGTCCACTCCTCTGAAACATGGAGATGTGGTTGAAGGCTACACTAGATTTCGATCGAGCAAGGTCATCATAATAGAATAATTAATTCCATGTAATTAAAGTACTTAATTACTCAAGTCCATTACAGGTCATGTACATGAACGAGGCCGATTATAAAATAGCGGACAGGCTCAGTGATCGCATCAACTTGGCGATGAAGTTCAACGTTAAACCAAAGTTTGGAAGCGAGAACTATCAAGTTATGAACTATGGCCTCGGTGGCAGCATTGTGGGTCATATAGACTCTATCGGTAATTACGTTTTATTGCCATTAATTACGTAATTAATTTCTCTGCTCAGGGTATCCTCAACCGCGAGACAAGTCTGAGCATATCAGATTTGGAGCTGAGAGGTTGACCACTTTCATGATTTATTTGACCTCAGTCGAGGCTGGAGGTCACACCGTCTTTCCCTCAGTTGGTCTCTATACAAAACCGGAAGCTGGAGACGCAATTTTCTGGTTCAACGTAGATTCTGCCGGATCCTATGATACCAGGAATTTTCATCTAGGTAAGAATAAGTAGGCAATTAAGACATTAAATCTAATTAAATATGCATGAAGGTTGTCCGGTTGTCCATGGCAATAAGTGGATTGCGAACAAATGGGTCAAAAGATCTGACCAGATGTGGCACTACCCTTGTCTTCTTAACAAAGAACCCTTTACAATCAACATGTTTTTGAAGTCGAGTTTATTGTAATCAGGGTGCAGTCACAGGATAAAATAAAGAGCTTTTTTTCATTTACTGTCAGAAAATTTAGGAGTTTGATTTCTTTTTCTGTCGAAAAGATCCGCCTTGTCCTTTTCGAGCTTTGGTCGCCTGTGTGCCGGCGGTTAACCGGTTTAATTTTGCCGCCAGCTGCGCCTCTGCTTGCCGGCGTTTCTCCGCCTCTCTTCGTTCTGTCTCGGTCTCTTCCTTGGATTTCGAAAACTCGACCGCCTAAACCAAAGAACTCGTGGGTACATCAACATATATATTTATTGTTTGTGAAGCTTACCACGTCTGTACTGGGCTCGCCATCTTCCTCAGCGTAAGATCCCAACTTGTATTTTCGTAGAAGAAACTGATATGCTTCATGTAAAATCCGGACCTCGTCGTCAACTGAGAATTCTTTCCTCTTTGCTGCATATCTCTTGGCCGGAGGCTGAGCAGGGGCTGAAAGTGCCAATGCTGTTTTTGGGTCCTTGGCAGCCTTCTTACCCTCTTCCTCTTTTTGTTTCTCCTCTTTCTGAAAGCAAATTTTGACCCAAATTCTATTAAAATGGCATTGTCAACTTACCTTTTGCTGCTTGCGCTTCCTAGTTATCTCCATCATCTGGTTGAAATGTGCTTTGTCAAGTTCTTCTTTTGGGTCAAGACCTGAACTCTGATCTAGCCATCGGGTGCTGGTGAATCCCAGGATGCCGAGGGCTTTGGCGAGGTCCATCTTGGTGCTGATGACCGGCACGTTTGATCTCTTCTTGGTCGCGGCCGCCATGTGACCGGCAGCCTTGGCCACTTTCTGAGGATGGATACAGTGACATTCAACTTCCGGTTCATGGACTGGACATTGATAACAATCACCTTGAACTTGTTCAAGCCCAGTTTTTTGGGCTCTGGCTTCTGCTCTCCATCCTCGTCCTCGTCGGCCTCGGCCTCCGCCCTGAGGTCAATCGGCTTCATGTTATTATAAGATGGAAAATTATCCGCAAAATCCTCTTTTTCATTATATGGAGTGGCGGAGGCTATCATGCCCTAAAAATTATAATTACCATTAAAATACTTAATTACCCACCATATATAATATCAACTTACTGCTAACTCGTGAGCTGCAGCCATTTTGAATGAAAACTTGTTCACAGCTCCTAATGGACAGGGAGTACTTATAATAATAATCACAAAAAAGGAGGTGACTGAATGCTTCCACGAGTGTTGTTCGACTGCATAAGACCATGACAATATCATAATACAAAAGAACAACTTCTTGCCCTAAGAAAGAATATCAAAACAGAAACACTGATTGCTTCAGTTGCTGGTACAATGGCCTTATCCTGTGACCTGAACAGTTATGCTTTTCATGAACAAAATATTGTCGACGAGCTTACTTTTTACCGTGCTACCTCTTAAAACATAAGGACATTCTGGCCGATTTCATCTGTGATTGCTTGTTTCTTTTTCAACTGTAGATAAATAAGAATATGTACTCGCAGTCCCAGCAACAATACCGAAGCAAATTTGGTTTCCAGGTATCTAAGAATATCATTTTCTGATTGTGGTTAATGCAAAACAGAGTTAGTCCAAGACCTTGATACACCCAAGGGACTTTGGTAATTTTGTAAAAAAGTTTCGTCACCTTGGATATTTTGCATTTTTCCTGTTCGGCAATTCGACGATTGAAAAGAATTCAAGATCTTTTAATGCAACCTTTTTTGCTAAGAAGGCAATTGTGAAGGCCAATGTCATTACAGAATAGTTAGCTTTCAAGTGTACATCAGGAGGATATATTTTCCCGGGGGTAATAGAAAGTCACAAGAAACAGAAAGTACGAAGAGGAGTCACTGTGCGCCGTGTCACAGTGGCTTAGAGCTATTTTTGTCACAATACAGCTAAAAAGTGCAGACCAAGGAATCAAAGTCAATCATATTATTCTGGGAAATACTTAAAGCGAATATCATCAATTAATTTATTCCATGCTGTTTCCATTTTTTTCAGTTTCACAAGAATTTTTATACACAATTTAATATGGGTTGAGCGCCTTGGCAGCAACGAGTGAAGTTTTATTTTTGAAGGAATGGAGGCTATATTTTATGCGTTTTTTAGGGAGGGTATAATTGGTGTGCGGTATATGTTCACCAGTGGTTTTTCTTCATGGATCGTTGGATCTGGATCTCAGGCGGCAATCCTGGAGCTGGACTCGATCATGACCTTCTTGGACTTCTTGAAGCTGGAGGCCATGTTGGCCTCGTCTTCAAGCGTGGCTTGAGCAGCCATCTGTTTCGCTGTCTTGACAGCTCGCACCTGACTGGTCATTGCCTTGCGCGTGATCTCCTCAAGCTCCCTAAGAAAACAATCACGTGGTCATCAATGTCAATGACTTCCGGTTTGGAGGTTATCCTACTTTTCCAATTCGAGGATGCGCAGCCTCGCCCTCGCGGAGGCCGCTTGGGCCTCGTCCAGCTCCTGGCCGGGGCTCCATGGGCTCATCCTGATATCCGCGACCTTTTTGCAAATATCATCATCGATCCTGCGCCTCGACTCCGTGATCTAAAACCATTGATTGTCAATGTCAATGACATTGGACATTGACCGAACATTTTTGCCAATCACCTGAGTCTGCTCCTGTCGCGACGACCTCGCGGCGGCCATCCTCGACCTCTGCGTTTGTTGTTGTTGCTGCTCCTGCTGCATCCTCATTTGCCTCTGCTGAATGGAAGTCTGTTGGGCTTGGCTCCTAACCTGTTCCTGAAAATAAAGGCCACCATTAAACCATCAAGATTGTCAAGGTATTGAGATTGTTGTACCTGTTGAGTTGTCTGCCTCGAGAAGGCCGACGTGATGAGCTGCTGTTTGGAAGCCTGAGCTGAGGCTTGGACGGATTGGGCGGACATTTCAGCCCGTTCGGCAGCTTGTTGTTGTGCCAGTTGCCGTTGCTGGATCAGTTGTTGACGCGTCGAGGCCGCGGCCGACGCGGTGGCGGAGGTCGCGACCTCGGAGGCAGCCCGAGCTGCTCTACGTTGAGCCATCTCATTTTCCAAGAACGAGGCTGAAGCACCGCCATCCCTGGCGAGGCTGGATGCCCTCGAGTAGCGGTCGCGCAATTCGGTCGACTCGTATCTGCGACCATAGAGCCACTTCCGGCTCAGCCTCTCGTCGAAGGTCAAGGCCCCCGGGGTCTCCCCGCGGGTCCCCCTCTCAGCGTCCAAATAAGAGGTCATCGGCTGGTAGTAGTGCTCTCCGACCTCGAGGTTGTACGCGTAGGTCCTGGCCGTTGGCCTCCGCCAGTAGCCTCCCTTGCCTCCACGATTCACCATCTTGATCAAGTCTGGTTTTATCACTGATGCAAGATTCGCACGAAGGAAATTCCTACCGACACCCACCTCTCCTTAAGTGATTCTAGAAGTATGCGTTGTGTATGTCAACTGTTAGCTGGGCAAAAGTCAGCCTCTATAGCCTCGATTTCTCGGCCTCGCAGCCTCTAGAAAGAAGATCTCGCAGACACAGCAAAGCAATAGTACTCTAGTAGTACGATTTCTCCGTGTCTCGCGGTTGTTGAGGAATATGTGACACGCGTCTAAATTTTTTTTTGTGCTTGTGCGCAACAACCGCTTTACAACGAGCGACGGTTACTTCATAAGGAGGGCGCGTCTTGTTTAGCGGACGTAAAGTACCTGCGCGATCAAAAAACAAGGCGGCGCGCTTTCATGAAAAAATGGTCAACACTGCACAGACCTACGTCAAATTTTGAAATCAACCTAAAACGGCCAAATATTGACCGATTTTATCACTTTAAAAGGCTGTCTCTATGTTTTTGAGGTTGCTGAACTCAATTTTGAAGTCTATTTTACTTTATCTTGCAATTTAAGATGGATCGAAAAAAGATTTTTTGACTGTCAAATTACCTAAAATTGACCAATTTTGACCAATTTTCACTTTCAAAGGCTGGCTCAATGTTTTTAAGGTTGCTAGAGTCGATTCTGAGATCTTTTTAACTTCATATCTCACTTTTAAGGCAATTGCAAACGAAGTTAGTTTTTGTGTTTTTGTTGTTTTGACACACGCACACTTTTCCTAGATTACGAAAAAAAAGTGAGCAACAACAGGAGAAACACCCGCCATACAACGAAGCTCCCCCCCACCAGTGTATCGCGGTTGTCGCGGAAAAATCGTACTACTAGAGTAGGAATTTCGCCTGACTCCCCGATCTCAGTGAAGGCCAAGACAGTTCATACTTATCTAGAAAATGTCTGTTAATACTTATAGTATAGGTATACCTACATTTGGGGATAGCATTTTGAGTTTTCTAAGCTCTAGATATTCCCTAACACACGCCCACCTTGGAAAGCAATATAGAGGCTGGCCTCAGGGTCTATAATGTCCATTTGTTTCTTCTCTCGTAAGACGATGTTCCGTCTTGTCCCATCCGCGCGGCCACTCGGCTTACTCATTAAAATATGCATTTGCTCTGTACTTATCCCAGCTCATGACTTGTATACAGGACTTACTAATTCTAATTTTAAGGAGAAAGCGAGGCCGGCGTCCTCGCAGCCTCTACAGAATGCAGCCCAGCCTCGGCTTTTATTTAAAACTTATTGTTGGCCTAAAGTGAGTTTGACTTCTATAGGCGGTTGTGCGTTATATTGCATTCTGTTCAGTTTAGGCAGTTAGCATGAGTTTACTGTTTTTGTCAGCTCGTCAGTAGACTTGATACAAAATCTAAGAAAGCTTAGATTTTACAACATAGCTTGGCCACCTCCCAGAATGAAAACAACCGGCCTGGCAACTGCAATTCGATGTGACAAAGATTACCTTTTTTTCTCTCCTTCTATCCTCTAAACAATTCAGAGTCAGGGTCCAATAAAACTGATGGGAAAATGCAGGCAAGCAAGGTTAACGATTTTGAAAGTCAAACTTGAATCGAAGCCAGACAAAACACAAAACATCAGATCACATTGAGCTAAAATAATATACTCGGAAAAAAAGAAGCTGTTTTAGAAATAGCCAGAATTTTTTTCGTGTCGTGGTCTATTCTTAAAATATTTTGTCCTGACCCTTTAATGCATTTCTTTTCTGGCAAAATATCTCGAAGAGGTGTTGAGAACGAGCTCCTAAAATATTTTGTTATTTTTCAAAATATCAAAGATTATCATTTGACTAACGACCTTTCCATTTTCAAGATCCTAGATAGAAAGAAAAATGTTTGCCTAGACTAAAGTAGCGTTCATAAAAGAAATCTTGTTCAATTTTCAAGAAAATATGCGAGGTGAGCAGTTTTTGTGTGTCAGTAAGTTTGATCGTGGAATGTTGCTCTCACCCTTGGGAATTCGGAAATGTTATGAATACTGCGAGAAATATTTCTGTGAAATCTAAGTCGAATCAACCTACATATGATTGCCCAAAAATATCCTTTGTAGGCCGACATTTTTCCCCAATATTTATTGGAGCATTGAGTTTTTTATTGACAGGCCTGCTTCTTTTCTTTGATAAAAAGCCAGAATCCATGCAGAATTTCACGGATTTTTTTGAGTTGCTTTTGAGAGGCAGAGGAGACCTATTCAAAAATTTAAATCCTGAAATCCTCGCGGCAGCGGCGAAAAAAGTGAAAGCTCAAGCATTTTTGGCTTTTTAAATACGATCCCCATCTGTGTAGTTACATAAGGAGACTGCCCAACCTCTTTGCGTTTTTACTTGAGGCGTTAGATTTTGGCAATTAGCCACAAAAAAGTCCTGTGCGAGTTCAGGCTCAGCAGGGAAAACAAAGTTGTCCTTAGTGTTAACAACATCAGCATCATGATCTTCTTGTCAACCATCCTTGTTTTGGTGGTCTTGTCAATGACAAGTCCAATGCTGGGAGAAGAAAACTCAATCCCAGTCTGCCAAAATTCAGGTAAGGAAAAAATATTCAAATAAGTTTCAAAACTCTCTTTGAGCTGTCAAAAAACCAGCAGTGCATTCAAGCATGCCTGCTCAGTAAAGAAGCAGTGACCGACACGTCGGAAATTCATCTGATGTTGCCACGCAACCTCGATTTCTATTTCTTTTTAGAGGCCACAACAAGCAAGCAGGAATCGCCGATGTTGGAAGTAAGAATAGATCCTACGGCAGAACTATGGACCTCCCCCGGGACCTACAGGGCTGTCACATTCTATGTCAGTTTGAAAGACAACGACACTAGCGCCACCGTTCCCGCCAAAAATGTTAGCATTATTGATGCACCCTCCGACTCTGGTGTCTCGCTCCTGGTTTCGCATTACGAGCGGTTTCCAAGGGCTCCAAAAAGGCACGCACAGTTCGTGAAATCATTGAGGCCGAAATCTTTAGATTTGAGGTCAAACTCCGAGGCTGAAAAAATCACCCTTACAATTTTCGCTCCCGATTACGTTGACAATGGGACTCAAGTCATCATCACCCTGGTTTTGCAAGTATGCAAACAACTATTGGTTCTTAAACCAAATCTTAACATATTTTGTGTAGGAAAAACCCTCGGTGATACCAGTATTAAACAAGGTCAGTGTCAAGGCTGAAAAGGCCTTCTACTTTACCGTTTCGTCGATCCCGCTCAATCAGCTCGACCGGAATCCTCCCGTCTGTGAGAAGCCCTTGATTTGCACAACATGGTACACATCATGTGAGCAGGTAAGCATTTCAAATTGGAAACCGCTATCAAAGTCTAGATCTCCATTTACATAAATAGGAACAGTCTTGCGCCGAGAACCGGAAGTGGGAAGCAGTGGTGAACACAGTCGACAAAGTCTCCGGCCTCAAGTCCGTGAAGTCCGTGAGCGAGGACGACGCCGCCGGGGTCGGACGCGACCATGATCTCAGGTTGATAGGCGATTTCAAACGCCACCCCGTGGGCTTGTCGGGATCCTGCTGCGAGCCCAAGACCATCTTGAACCTGACCGACTCGGCTGGCAACTTTGCCATCTGCGAAATTTTCGCCAATGATGCGAAATCCTTTACTGTTGATTCACGCTTCCTCATAATCGTCCTATCCATTCTGACAATAATATTTCAGTGATTAGCTTTAAAAATGTTATATTTTTGCAAATAAACTTTATTTCTCTTTTGTCCTGGTCTTTTAAAACAGATCTTTTTTGTGACGGAACACTGAAATAGCCTTATTTTAGAATGTTGGTACAAATCTTATTTTGGTTTGGGAGCATATGGGGTTTAGTGTCATTATTGCGTGGATAGTTTTTTAAATACTTGCTTCTTCATTTTTTTGATGGAGGGTACAGCTAATATTTAAAATTGTGTGGAAGCAAATTCAAATAGAACTACATTGAGATTACAATTTCACATGGATTTATTAAAATGGTGATGGTATTGCCTAGTGGTGGACGTAATTATTTCAAAAATTCTACTCTAATAAAAACTTCTTGTCTGAGACAATATTTAATGATTTATCACTGGAGTTGTGGAGTGAAGATTTTTTTAGATAAGCGTGAGATTTACTATTTACTATTAAAATTTCTATTCTATAGATGAAGTTCATTAAGGCTGAAAAGGTACCACGTACAAAGTAAAAACATAGAGCCAAGTCTAGTTACCGAAGAGCAAATTAATTAATGAACATTGATTATTTTCTTATATATTTTTAATTAGTGCCTAGAAACAGCAAGAGCCTGCCATTCTCAAAACCAAAATGAGCAGGCATTTCGTCAAAATTATTTCAGAACAGTTGCCACAGTAAACAAGAATCTCTTCGTCATCGATGAAAAATTGGCAGAAAAATGTGGCATTTAGGTAACCTATTGTATTTTAGGACATTCACTACCTGCGATTTTCACGGAAAATCGACCATAATTTCTCACTATCACATGGTTAGTTATGCCTGTTTTCCTTGTAAAGCATTTTGGTTCATCTCTTCGAAGGTCCAAAGTTGAGCTTAAGCGCTTCTAGACGCATGGGCTCCACAGACCAATCCGTTTCAATCAGCGTCTCGATAGTTTCATCGGCAGAAGACTCGCTGTTCCCGGTTAGCGTTGTTCTCCGAAGGCTCCTCACTCTTAATTCATTATCGGCGAATTTGGGGATGTGAGAGGAAACGTTATCGGAAGCTCTAGCACCTGAAAATTATACACGGTCCTTATAATTATCCAATTACACTCAATTATCAATAAGAAAGCATTTTCTTTTCTGTTGTGGAAAAAGTGTAGGTTTACAACGGAAGTTACTTATGTTCTGACCCCACAGATATGAGAGTCGAGGCTGCGGTCAGATTTCAAGTGCTTGGCCTCCACATGAGAAGATATGGTAATTGGTAAGGTACATTCATGGTTTTTTTGGGAGCTCACCTGGAACATTTGACCTGGCGAAAGTACAGTCACCCAACTGGTGATGGAGGATAAGGAGCGCGGAGGCCGACGGCTTCGAGTAGGCGTCAGGATCGGAGAGCGACCTCAAATTAAAAAGATGGAGGTCGTGAGGCAAAGGTTGAGCAAGGCCCCTGGCTTGCTTCCGGAGGCTGTCCCGACATGACGGCGAGCTGCAGACGAACTGAGCAGGGGGGTAGTTCAGCCTCCGCGACATGTGGTTGGCCAACGAGGTCGGGATGGACACGGTGTCGACGTTGTCATCGGTGAAGGTCTTGTTGGGGTCGACGGCCTCGAAGAGGAGCCAGTACCGGTGCTCCGTGTCGCGGCTGTCCAAGATGCCCTCGCCCATCCCGCGGGCGTCGTCATAACTGGCTCGCCGGTCGACTATGACCTCGAGCCAGCCTTGTTTCTGACTCGACGCTCCTGTCGCGTGATCCACCAGAAGTGTCAGTCTGGCATCGTTGTCCTCCAGGTAGATTTGACTAGTGATAGGATAAGTGTTGCCTTCGAGGCCACTGGCATTGACGGCCGGCACCCTCCGCTGCATGCTGAGGCCGCTCGAGTCGCTATACCAGACGTTGCCCGGGTTCCTCAAGCCGGAGGCCAACCTCATGAAGATGTCGACGTCGCGGAAGTTGTTCTGGTCGCCGAGGTTGAAGTTGTTCTCCATGTAAATGCCCTGGGTGAGCGGACTGTCCAGCTGGGAGTGATACAGCCTGACCGTGTGCACGAAGGAGCCCTGGTTGGCGGCCGAGGAGCCGGCCTCGTAGATGACGGAGATCTCACTGAACACGGGGCCGCTGATGACGACAACCTCCTTGAGGTCGTCCACGGGGTCGATCACGGTCAAGATGTCGGGCTGGTGCTCCGTATCGGGCTTGAACAGGTAAGCTCCGTTCCTGAACGGAACCGTCGGGTAGCCACCGAATTGAACTTGGACGTTCTTCAACTGGCCGGTGGACTTTTCCTTGATGGTTGACAACAGCCTCGTGTCCTCGTCAAAAACAAGCTCTAGGTTTGCGTTGCTAATCACTGAAAGAAAGAAAGGCATTTCAAAAGACACTCTCAAAACAGATTTTGATTTGTTCATACCTATGTCTCCGTCGGGTATTCTGTCCAAGAGGATACCCGCATCAGAGGACTCGTTGTCTTTGGTAGCTTCATTCTTGACATTTCTTGGACATCGCATGCAAAACACTTTGGTCGGAGGAGTCACGGCCCCGGTGTCGTCCTCCGGTTGAGTATCACCATTGAAAGCATCACTGAAAAGTTCAAAGTCTTGTAAGAAATCCCGCCAAAACCTGTGTCGGATATACCTATCGTCACAGATGTGGATTGTAAATGTGGTTACGGACAAGGCTGGCAACCTCGACAAAAATGAGGCCTCAACAAAGTGAGTCTCCAGCCGGACGAAGCCCTCGACGCTCCAGGTCGGGCTGAACTGAACGTTCGTGATCCTCTTGCCCTCGCTGTCACGAACGCAGATTTTAGAACGAGCCGAGACCTAAATAAAATTACAATAGATAGATTAGCATATTTTTCATTTCCTCTAGGACTTGACATTGTTCACCTCCGAGTCGAGGAAGAAAGAGATGACTTCATCCTGATCCTGCCCGAGGCTATTCACAACAACCAAGTATTGAGGTCCCGGCTTCAAGTCCAACGGCAACGGTTTTTCTCGACTCTCATAATCTGGACGTTCGTAATCGCTCTCAAGCATTCGTCTTTGGTAAACGCCTCGATCCTGATAATTAATTAATTAAAATTAGTATGGATATTTTTTTCGTGAAACCTTGGCGGATATTTACTTTTGACAGTAGGAATTGCGAGGCCGTCTTTTGGACGTTCCTGGCAGCGATGATGCCCTCGAACAACTTGACGCCGTAGTCGTGAGTGACGAACTGCTTGGCTGTACCCGTGATGGCATCGTGGTGCTGGAACAAGGCCAGTCCTGTCCGGGCCTTTATCATGCCTTCATAACCTAAAATAGCCAAAACAATTTATTTCAAACTGAGGTTATAGATTTTCCAAGCAAAACACTTACCAGCTTCTAAATGGCGAAGAGCGGCGCCATTTTCTACCGTCCTTGCAGAATTGTATGCCCATGTGAATAAAATTTCAGCCATTCTGAAAACGAGACCAAATAATGCTCTTTACCTTTTC
>JAAUYL010024043.1_pt1 | contig 11595 bp, 8 predicted proteins | sample 7278011 | NCBI WGS metagenome assembly JAAUYL01 (sample SAMN14350225, study PRJNA611818) | marine sediment metagenome | isolation source: surface marine sediment (1.8m) | place: French Polynesia: Moorea | collected 2018-08 | reverse complement strand
GGACTTTTGACTGTTGGCATGCTGGGTGGACAGGGTGAGGAGGCTGGTCACACCGAGGGTGACGCGAGCGGGGACGGCCTCGGGCTTGATCCAAAATGAAATCCACGACATGATGACAATCAAACACGTTGGCACGTACGTATGGAAGAGGTAGTAGCCCAGTCGCCTTTTGAACTTGAACACGACCTCCAGGCAGGTGAACTTTCCTGTAATTAAAATGAGTTTTCAACTAATTGCGTGTTTACACCCCAAAAGTTTCAGTAACGACATAATGAAGGATGGCGTACTGAACCAAATCCATATGCTAATTTAATGCCTATCTGAATAGTTAGGGTATTTGCATATATTTTGCAAACGGAAATTTATGGGCAAAGTTTCCTTTATCCCCCTGATGATGGAACAATGTCAATTATCAAAGAAGTTTGAGGCATGAATACCTGTGGAATAAACGGTTGTGCAGTCGTCGTTCTTGGTCGATATCAGTTCGAGTTGTGGCAACTCAATTCCCTTGTCAACATCTAATGGCATCTGGGGGTCCCATGTGAATATAAGATCGTCTGTCGTGTGCGAGACTGAAATAGATAGGTTATGACGTCTATAACATGTTTTCTTTTAAAATAAGTTGATTTCAACTTACTGCTCTCGATTTCCAGATTGCAAGTTTGCGTGTCATGTGGATAGTTTTTGAAGTGCATCGGGCAGGACAACACCAGGGTAAGCCTGTAATAGACAGATAAATATAGGAAAATTCTATCATTTTTTGCCGAGAAAACGTACTGCTTATAGTAGACCTAGTAGACCCTACTTAATTCGACCATGCTAAACTCACAAATCAGCTTTGCCAGTCGTCCTTCCCTCTCAGACAGGACAGCATCGTCGAGCTTTAAGCCGAAGGCATAGTAGAGTGGCTCTATTCGTTGTAGTTACTTAGTACTACTGTGACTACGAGTAGATATATATAAGGTCTACGCATCAGTAAGCCATTACTAAACTCTAGCTCCCCTCCAAGGCAAGTTTTCAGCGAGTCCGTCGACTCGCTTCGTAGTTCGTTCCCATCGCTAGAATTCAAGTTTCAAGTTCAAACTTTCGTTAAATCTCGGCTCAGCCAAAGCCCTTACTAGCTCCCCACTTCGGCGGTGTATAATCGTCTCTTTTGAAATTAAGTAGACCCCCTCTCTCTCTCATTCTATACTTCTTTTGGATGCTGACTGACTTCAAAATACAAAAAGTTGGTTAGGATAATCACACACTAACGAGATCTTTGAGTACGTGGAATGTGTAAGAAATGCTCATAAAATTACTTTGAACACTTTTCTATACTGACACAGATTTGAATTTACAATAAGCTCATTTTTTACTCGACACGGGTTCAACAATAGAATTCTTCTCTCCAATTCTAACGCAGAGCACAAAATTATGCGCTAAGGAAATGAACATTTCAAGGAAAGTGAAATGAGTTTCTCTCGGCAGCAGCAAAAGAATTGTATTGTGCTCACACGTTGTTGTCAAGTATTTTGTGTTAAAATCTGATGAGATTTTGCTTGTGTCTGGGGGTTCCAGCACTTGGGCACACACAATATATATTTCCTTCTCTCTCCCTTGGGACTTTTACTTTATCAATCTCGGGACTCCCATTTGGCTACAACAGTAGAAGGGTTTATCTGATTAACACTATACAACACGTCTGCCAAGTATTACAACAAAACAAAAGACCCTCTAAAGGCTTAAAGCTACACATACTGTTTCTTGTAAAATATATAGTGGATATTTCTTACTTGACCATATACAGAATGGTTTTATCCTTCCATAGCCAGATATAGTGATTGGGTATCGTCATTGTTTGAAACGTGACGCTTTTGGCGTTTTTGAAAAACGAGTCGGGTCGCCAGATTTCCGTCAGCCACTCGATCGGGAGCAATCTGTATTCGGAAGTCATATTGTCTGGCAGGCTGAAAATAAATTACTTTAAGTACCATCATTAGACTCTAATTAATGCATTAATTAATTACCGTAGCCGATTGTCCTTCCAGCTCTGAGCGAAGAATACGTCACAGGTATAGGTCTGAAAATGAAATGAATAAAGGCTTAGACATCAATGACATTGTAAACCACTGGCTGCATTTTGGGTGCTTTAAGGCTTGCATGTTTTCTCAGGAGATTAGGTTCTTGAAGTTTCGTTTCCAACGTCATTATTCTATCTCTCTTAGCAAAGAAACTGAAACTCATCTTCTCTTTCTTCACGTCGTGCGCCTAAACTAAACACTTGAAACTTCCCAGCTCCCAGCTCCTTGCTTTCCCAGGTTCCCTGGCATAGCCTGTAGTCCTAAGGGAGGCTTTGGTTGATTAGCAATTCTATGCCCACATTATTCTCAGACAGTATAACATACACTGTTTATCAGATGTAGCTCCACAATCATGCTGGTTCTTCCCTTTTAAGTAAATAGATCAAGGAAGCTGAAAATGTGGGCGGAAGATAAGAACTTTGAGCTCACGCAGGTAGGTGAAAACTTTTTGAATGCCATAATTTGATTAATTACTCGCTGCTCCGCACATCCTACAATCTTTCCAAAGAAAGTGGAATCAAATCCAAGCCATTGCCAATGCCATAGCAATGGGCCCTATTATCTACTAGTCCTTCTTACTCAAGGATGCTTCAAATTGCACTACAGCTCAGTGTAAGTTCTTGAAGAGGTACTGCAAAGCTTCTGATCCTACTCAGAGGCACCTCCTTCTTTTTTAAGGCTGTAAAAGTGATAAAGTAAAGAACAGGTTGAAGGATTAGTGGAGGAGAAAAGGGGAGCACAATGGATGCGTCAGGGTGATCTACTTTTTTAAGATTCAGCAGCAGACACACGACGTTCCACTACCGATTTTGTTTACTCTAGCGAGCGTACTCCAACCGGAAGTCCAGTCATTGAGTCTACTGAATGAAAGGACATCAAAGAAGCGAGCAGCGATTTGTCGAGGTCTCGAGCTCTAAGGTTGTAAGAGTATCTATGCAACCAAAACTTGCTTCTCCCTTTACAAACCAATGTGGTCGAGCTCCTTCCTCTAATGAGGTGCATTTGCTGTTGTAGCAAGTTTAACTTTGCCGTTGCCAAGACCAAGAAATGTATTTTTCGTCACAAAAATGTTTGTGCAGAAAGTTAGTTGTCAGCCGGCGGAATGCACTTTTACTTTTCAAGAGAGAAAGGCCTGAGAATGAAAATTTATTTAGGCTGCAACATTCTGGGGACAGAAGGAAACTGCAAAAGTGTCTCTTAAATCAGTGCATGGCTATCCCTTCTCATTCCATATTCTTGCCGAATCTCTCAAGATCAAGATGCGATTAAGTAATCCAGTTGCAAAGCCAACAACCTAGAATTTGAATTTAAAATTAAATCGTATAGGTAGTTGATTTTCTAATCTATACTACTACAAAGCCCTCGAAGCTTCTGCCTAACCCACTTTTAGCTCGAGGGGCTGCGGCTATAGTTTGGTATCTAGAATATACAGAGCCTAGTCTAGGTCTAGCCGAGCTTGTCAATGTAATTTGCATGACAATTCGGAAAGCTAAAATTCGAAAAAGGCCAATTCAGAGGCATTTTTCATTACATAAACATAAGTAAATACCTAACAACTTTTTAGCAAAGTGCATCATAAATTGTTAAACAAAGCTCATTTCTGCAAAGAAATGCAAAGTTATGACAGGAGAAAACAAAGTTTTAAGTCCATTTTGGGCAATCCTCTTTCCTTACATTCTTGTTCAAAATGAAATTTTTCTTGCTTTCACGTCTCAAATTCAGGTGCTTCTATGGAATTTTTTCATCTTTTTCTCAAAACGAAACGGCGGGTCGTCTTACAAAAATTCGGAAAATCCAGCAGAAAGGCTTTCAAATTTTCCAAAGCAAACTTTTCAGACTGCATCCTTCTTTTGCGCCAAAGGCGACGACATGGTCAAACCTCAGAAAAAACCTTCACCAAGGCCAAGGCCATACTATCATAAATATAACGCTGGAATTTCATTCATTTTGGTGGCATGCAAGGTTACATATTTCCACGGTTCTGGCAAATATGCCATTTTATTGTCTCAAAATTCAGCGTACTTTTAAAAATTCTATATTTCAGTTCGAGGCTTAAATATAGAATTGACATTTTTTGTTCTTGGGATTCAGTCATTAATGGAGAGTTTTTTAACAGACACAAACGCACATCAAGGGTAATTTCTGCAATTTTTCAAAAGCTATTCGTCCCTAATTTTTGTGGTAAATGAAGCATAAAATGAGCACAACAGCTTCTAGGTTTTTGTCCTTTTTTTTTTTTTTGCTTGTCTCGAGACGAGCCTTAACTTCTTGTTTTTTGGCCAACTGACAATTAGGAGGACACGTGCAAATTAAATTTGCGAACGTGCTCTACTTTTCGCGACAGAGCATTAACCTCTTAACCAGCTAAGAAGTGCAAGTAATGCTAGATATTTGCAATGTTGGTCTACTTGTTATATAATGTGATGCTGGGAAAATAGAAGATAAATATCTGAATGTACTCGATGTAAACGATAGGGCACGTATTGTTTTGACAGCTCGGGGACTCCCTCACTTCACAAGATAGCTTATAGAAAGTACGGCAAAAGACATTTTTGATGACCTTAAAGTTTCCTCTATAGAACTTATATAACACTAGACAAATTAGTATCAACTTTGTTAAGGAGCTTGCAAGCTTCAGTGTTTTTGTCTCACTTCTCCTTCTTTAATCCTTTTGGAGGCCTGGCTTAAATCGATACACAACATTCGTTCCGCTGTCTTTAAATGTGCGCCATAGTCTTAACTTACTTTTTCTTTAACCATGTCCGTCTGTTCTCCTCCTACACAACATACACTAGGAGTCGTCTATGTAGGAACCTAGTTCTTTTTTTGCTTTTGTCACATTGCAAGGGCCTAAGGCGAAAAGAAAGATACAATCCGTCTTAGTCGGGCATGTACTACATAGTTGGACACGTTGTAATGCTTGTAGTTTCGACCACTCGTCGTTGTAAAAAGAAAGAGAACCTATTTACCAAGACCTTCATTCAGGCATTTTCTACCTTCGCATTAATGAGAAAATCCTCTGAAGGATATTCCTTGGTCAATAGGCTTTGATTTGTCTCAGCCACGTTTTTTGGGCACACTCCAGAACTAATATTTCAGCTTCAATCAGCTTGTATCAATGTCTAAACTTATTGGACTGGCTGTTTTAATGACAGGTTCTGCCAGGTCTTGAAAACCCACAAGTGTGCAAAAACACCAAGGAAAAGCTACAATTAATCTTAAAGCTAAACCTCAATTTTCTATCTATTTTTATACGAAGGCCAATCATTGAAGTATCTAAATAGGGTCTGCTGTTTGATCCTGGGGTATCCATTTCTCCCTAGGTAAATGTTGCAGCAGGTGGAGGAGGTGAAGATGTGCTTTCACATCCCCATATGCATGAAGGTCTTATGTTAGCTTCTCAACTGCACCCAAGGTGCTCACAATTGTGTGCACAGAGTCTGGTAGTTCCTTAAGGTTTGAATTCAGCTGCATCAAGTAACATGAATGACATTTCCAAGGATCAGATGACCACCATCTGCTCCGTTTTTGGAATGGGCATAACCAGGTGGGGCTCCACTATCTGTCATCAGATAGGAGTTTTTAACGACCTTCCATCATAGGTCATGGTGGGGAGTCCAACATTGACCTTGTTGGAACACATTAGAATATTTTTGTATAGAAGAAAGGAAGAGTGTTTCTATTTGCTAGCGCCGTACTATGTCCCTCAGATCTTTGCTGTCTTCAAGCCCTTTTTTTCGACCGACGGACGGCTGGAGATTTTTCTTTTTCTTTCCTTTTTTCTGTTTAAAAAGGCACCAGACAGTCGGACTAAAGATCTAGGCGGGAAATGGCAAAAGGGCCTGCGAGTTAAGGTCGTATGCATTAAAGAACGACTACACTCACATGTGTGGAAAACTTTTGTATTGAAAATCTTTTCCTTCCTTGCACTCTTTGCTTCTTTTTTAAGATATGGATATAATGACATTTGGATTGATCCTTTATAAAGGGAGTCTTTGAACTCATTCTTACGCAATTTGTACATGTCAAGACGTTGATTTCTTCTGAAAGAAAAGAAAAGCAAAAATCCAATCTTACAGCTAGCACAGAGTTTTTTGTGCGCCCGTTTTGATTATCGGAGATTGGACCTGAAAATGGCAGTGCAAGAGTAGAGACCTTGTACCAAACTCAACTCTGCTGTGATTGTAGACTGCAGACGTAAGAAAGAGGTGGTCTAGTGGTGCCGTACATTTTCAATTTCTTTGAGAAAAGCAGCGCCGAGAAAATTGGAAAATAATGGGCCTTTGTTCGTCCAGTTCTCCTGGCAAAACCACTCTTTTTTTGCTTTTTTGAGCAGTACTTACACTACTTTAAAAGGGTATAAGTATCAAATCAAATCAAATGCAACGCGGGAAACCTTTGCTTTGGCCATACACCATGTGTGCACTTCTAAAACTTTCCTGCATTGATGATTCTAATATTGGTGCTCTATGTAAATTCTTTTATCCTTGTTTTGGGACGGCAGCCGGAGGCTCGTAGTCGTATCTAGATATAGGTAGGCATGCACCGTCAAATTGAATTTCCACTACTTTTCGCCACAAGGTAACACTCGGATATTCAGTAGGACCATTCCATTCTTTTTCTAGGTTGGAAAATAAAATTGAAAACTGCAACACTCACTTTTTCATAACCTAGAAAATCGACTAGAGTGCCATGAAATTGCCTGTCAGCTTTAATGTTTGGTTGACTAGACTTGCCTTAAAATATCCCCCTTCTAAATACTTTTTCGTCAAGCTTTTACTCACGTTGAGGAAAAAAGAGCGTCTCCTGAATGCTGAAGGTAAGCCACTTTAAATTGGAAATGATTTGGTACAAAATGATGTTCACTTGCTTTTAGTCACATGTATGAAGTATCACGTGTGTGATCATTTTTTCTCCCTTTTTGCCAATTGGAAGTAGGTTAGAAAGATCAAAAGTTTTCTCGTGAAAGGAGTTGAATTTGGCCTTGGCTATATAGCGGAAGCAAAAGTACTCCAAAGAAAGTGCGAGGCTGTATCGAAATCGAATCATCCCCTTTTTGACCTCGAGCTCCAGAAAACTTTTTCTTTCCGCCATCCATTTGATCTCTGTTGACTGTTCTCTAGCTAGAGAACTTTTCTTTACTTTGCACTATAGCATTATTGTCACACTAATGAACATGATTCACCAATTCAGGAATGCCTAGACGTCTAGCCAAACACACAATTGCATCCAAAAATGTTCTCGTCATTGTCGCCCAATCTTAAGATCGTCTGGAATTAATTCCGATTTCGTTACTTGCTAGCTTCGATTAATGCCGCTCTAGCTCAGAGATGGCGCTGCGTAAAAACAGTAAACAAAATGTGGACAATCTGTCGACTTTATGTAGCGCACGCAGCTGAAGCGTCCTCTGGCGGATCAAAATAGAAACAGCGTTTTGCAAGTAACTAAATCGGAATTGTCATTGTCACCATGATTCAACTTTTATTTCCAAACCCACTCGGGGCCTGTCGCATAACTTGTCCTTATCCAAGCGCGAGAAAAGCCCTGAGCCTTTTAAAAGTACTTGCTTAAGCAGTAAATCTTCCCGAGGGGACATTTGAAAGCAAGTAAATATTTGGTTCACCGTGAGCAACTCTTTACTGCCCTGCGGTTGTCTGGGTGTTCATGCAGTCAGTTGGTTTTAGTTCACGCCTCACTAAACACGCGACAACTTGCGGAAGTTCTTACAATCCTGGCAGCAGTTTTAGGAGACATGTCTAATGTTGCCCTCCCATGAGATCCTGTACAGTACGTTCAAAAATGACCAAAAATCATTCCACATATTGGTGTTTTGTAATATTTAGCTCTTGAATTTTTGTCTACGAGGCAAAATTATGTTTTGTTTTGTTAACAAATAGGGATAAAAGCCGAGTAATTTTTTTCCCGCTGACGAGACGCATTTTTTCTCGAGAGGCCTATATTTAGCGTTTTATGAAGACAAATCATGTAATCATGCTTAGAAGATGATGTAATTTTCTTAGAAAAATAGTCAAACTTAACAAAATTGCAGTCTCTTTTTTGCTGAGCACCATATGCTCTTATTAAGAAGAGAGGTTTTTTGGCATCAAAAATACAACAGAACAAGTAAGAATTGGGCATCCTTTCGGTATAATTTGTAGCCAGTCACATTAACAAAAACGGCTGAGAAGAAGAGAGTAATATCCGATGCTATTTAGCGAGGGTATTGCAGCCAGTGGTTGATTTATTTCTGCGTCAAACAGTGACCACCCAACAATGCGAGAGATATTTTTGTATCCCCATTTCCGTTACTCCTCAGAAAGAATTAAGAAAGAATTATAAAACAGACTTACCATCGAGCTTTCGTCAATCGTATCCAAGCTCATGACTGTCACATGAAAAAGCACTTCGGTGGCATTGCCTGCGGGAAAATAAGAAAGCCTCTATTAGTACATTGGGGGATTATTTATTCAAATAAGAGGTTGACATTTTAAAATTGTTTTGGATTCGAGATGTACCCTAGGAAAAAAACAAAGCCTTTCTCTGTGATTGCGCTATATATAAGTACAAGTAAATATTACATGTTAACCCAATGCTCCCAAGAGACGTTACGATTGCGTTTTGCTAGGCTACAAAATATACTAACGTAGCTGTATGCGAACCGCGATTGTGTTTGTTTTTCATATTATTCCACAGAGATCCAACCAACCCAGTTTCTTTTCTAAATTGGCAAAATAAACCGCGGGGGGCTCTGGCTCAGATACATATTACATACTCAGGGTTCTGAATTATTAATACTTCAATTTCTCAGGCCATGTCTATAAATGACTCCTAGACTTCTTTTTTTAAGAGTGCCAAAAGCTAGTACTTGATTAGCAAGCAACGCATGTACTTGCAAGCTTACACGTGACTTATGTAGGACCTGGTCATGTTCTTATAACATATGTAAGTAGTTGCATTTGAGAAGGCTCCAAACTGACTGCTGTTAATGCTAATACACAAAAAGAGTGGACCTACCACGGCCACAATACTGGTACACAAAAGCAGGACTTTTGTGGTGGTCTACATGCAGTCCGAGATTGAAGGAGGCACTTTCGACCAAATATCATTCCCTATTGTGCATTGACCAAAAAATATTCACTAGGTGTAGCTTCCGGTTTCCCTTAAAAAGGCCATCCTTTTGGCTTGAGAAATGCCAATAATTTCGACAGCATAGAGAAGGTGAGAGAACGTACTACGAGCTACCATCAAATGGCCTGGCTACTTTCTCGGAAATGATCCAGCAATATGATGCTACTATATAGGGAGGAGAATCGTTTTGCCTAGCATACAGATTCCATTACGCACACATGTGTAGGAGGAGGTGTTCTTGGAAATCACCGCCTGACAAAGAGTCAATACGGTATGGACGCATCTTACTTAGTGGGGCTATTTTGGTCTCAATGCTTCATACGGGCATGATCTTATCTTTTTGTTTACATTGTTTCCCCAGATGTACTGCTGAAATATTCTTTGCAGTCAGACATAGCTTTAAAGTGCAAACACTCCATAACATGGATGGCGACGCTGACTGTTTATCAAATAGAGAGGGAGGTTGTCCTAGAAAACTGATAGGCCTCTACTGTTAAAATCCCTCCCTGGGGAAACATAAATCAAGCTCCCCGACCGCGTTAAGCCACTTGCCTTCTTCCTACTCACCTTTTCTGTAAATAAGTAAGACGATTGCTCGTCAAGGTGGGGCAGTACAACCAACCATGTTCCACGAGGATTACATTAGATCTCGGTTTTGATAGCGCGCACGGAATGGTTAATTAACAGCACCACCTAAAACAACTAACTTCTGAACTGCTTACTGCAGGTTAAATCTTTTTGCCTTAATGGCCATGTTTGTAAGTGGCAATTAGACTGCGCATAAAAACTATTTACTCGGTTAACAGGGACTTGCATGACATTGTACCTTGCTGAGTTTTGTTGGTTTGTTAATTGAACTTTCACTTGAGTGGCACCTGTCCCAGTTGAGCAAAAAGCATTGTGATTTTATTTTTATTTGCTCTACGAAATTGCCTGTGCCTACCTAGTTTTTGTCCATCTAATGGACGTAATAATAGTTCTTTTATGCTTGAAGTTTGACAATGGGGTGTTGTCGAGTTTCTCCTAAGTAATTGCCAATTTCATGCGTGTGTGTCCATATCAAGCTCCTGCAAAATATCCCCGCAATGCCATTGAATGATATGGCACAGACAGGCATTTTTGCAAAATATCCAAAAGTATTTGGTCAAAAATGTCAATCATCCTTCATGGGTCTCCCCGCCAAAAATGCACACCCACAGCAGGAATTCGGAGATTGCCGTCAATGTCCAGTCCATTAGATTACAAGTGTAAGTATTAGTGTCTTACCTTTGAATTTGGGCGGCCGCATTTTATCGTAGGTCTTGGTTGCCAGAGGCATTATGTCACTCAGTTCTAGGGGTGTCGTTTCGTAAGGTCCAGTATCTTGAGTGTCCAGAGCTTCCAGAGGATCTTCTGTATCAAGACTGATTTGACTGCACAACACGCATGATAGTAACCTGAAATACAAAAAATATACATGTAGAGTGCATTGGCCCATGAAATTAATGTGGTTATAGGGTATGTACCCAGTAGTCTAATTTTTGATGCAGCTTTCTCTGCTATATTCAACATGTATTTTATTAAAAAACAAACGCCCTTGCAGCAAGAAAGATGCTCAAAATCCCCCCAGGGGAAAAATAAACGATGCATAGCTTAACACACATAAAGTAAAAGAATATTTTGGGAGGAGGATCTGTCTTGAATCGACGTCCTCCTTAACTTTGTTGCAGGGAAATAATATTGAATACCGAAGCCTGAGCCGAGAATTCTTTTGATGTGAAGCTAGGCAGGCAGGCATTCAAACATACATAGGTAGCTCTGTTGGGTTTAAGTTTTGGCATCTTCCATCTCATATTTGTTTTTGCCGTCCCCTACAAATTCTTAAAGGAAAGAACTAGAAGTTTTTCTCCAACCCGCATCAATAGAAAAAGCTGAAAGATGTTGTGATAAGAGCCTCTTTTCTTTGGTTGGGAGGGTATAGACAGATAAGGCTGAAGTTAAAAGCGGATTTCTTCTGCTCAGTTTATGGATAACTTTATTACCAAAAGCATCAGCAGGCCTTCGCATTCACTGTTTTGAATGGACGCGTCCCAATAAAGTTTATGTGAAAATTGACTGTCAATTGTTTTTTCGCTGATCTAAAAGCCCGGAGCCGGGAGTTTATGTCGTCATAAAAATAAGAGTTACTCATTCAAGACATTGAGTCGTCTATTTATATATGGGCCTTATAACAGCGCATTGTACTAAACTACTTAGAGCCAGACTCGTAGAAATAGTGGTAAGTCTCTATGTATATTTGTGTGCGGTCCCTCAGAAGCGGTAATGGATGTATCGTGTTTTCTCACAGCTAAGTAGCAGTGCCACTGCCATTAAACACGTACTAAGAAAGGGGTCTCCCTTTTCCCATATAGGCCACAAGTCGTGT
>JAAUYL010088157.1_pt1 | contig 11619 bp, 8 predicted proteins | sample 7278011 | NCBI WGS metagenome assembly JAAUYL01 (sample SAMN14350225, study PRJNA611818) | marine sediment metagenome | isolation source: surface marine sediment (1.8m) | place: French Polynesia: Moorea | collected 2018-08 | reverse complement strand
GTACTTAAGTTTAAAATTCATAGTAAATTCCTACATCTGAAAATTATCTTCCTATCCTTCTAATAATTTTAAGTAAAATGTTTGAGATAACCTTTAAGCCCACCAATATAAAACAGGTCTTTTAAATAAATATCTGTATCAGGTTCTAATAAATCTGTTGGCTTAAACCCACATAATATAGAAATGTAACTAACATCTATTAGTCCATTAATCATGTCAAAGTTATGACATATCCTATCTACTACTACCTGATTTAACAAAAGAACAAAAATACAAATTTGGTTCTTACTTAGTTCTTGTTTATTTATTTGCCATTTTATTTTATTTTTTAGAACTTTCTCGCATTTATCATGTTCTAGGTTGCGATAAAAATCCTCTTTAAGATCAAAATAGTCATCTTCAGAGAATCCACACCTATATAGGTCAGAATAAAAAGTGTTCTCCCAAGTTCTATCAAAACAAGTAGTTTTAACTTGTAAACCTACTGATTTATTACTTGCTAAATAGAAATCCTTGCCATCATCTCCCCATTCATATAATTCGTAATCAATATCACTAATTAATTCGCCTAAATATTGTTTTACAGATTCTTCCCCTATTTTACCTATTTTATAATTAATAAATTCATCAGGAAAGTAATTCCTATTGTATTTCCATGTTAACTCCCCACAAAACCAATTCATTTGTTTTTCTTTTTCAGCATCACCATCAAATACAGAATATAAATGAGTAGCCTCATCAAAGTCGCATCTTACTCTTGTACTTGTAAAATCAGGTATCTTGTAGTTTAGTTTAGTAATAAATTCATCTTGTTGTGATTCTAAAATTGTCTTCCAATTAATTTATGGCATAAGATAAATTGTCAATATTTGACCCAAATTGATTATTTTTTAAACATTAAATTATACAACATTTTAATCAATCCGGTTAACAACTCTTCACTCAAGAATTTAAAATCAATACAATCTATATCTTAATAGTCTAATTCTCAAATGAATATGCTAATAGTCCAAAAATACGGTGGCACATCAGTCGGCTCTGCAGAAAGAATCAAAGCAGTGGCCCAACGTATTGCAAAAACTGCCAGCGATCGCTCAGTAGTAGTAGTCGTTTCAGCAATGGGAAAAACCACAGATGGTTTAGTCAAACTAGCAAACGAAATCTCCTCCAACCCCTGTCGTCGAGAAATGGATATGCTACTATCCACAGGCGAACAAGTTACCATCGCTCTAATGAGTATGGCATTACAAGAGTTGGGAGTGCCAGCTATTTCTCTGACGGGAGCGCAGGTCGGAATAGTTACGGAAGCTGAACATTCTCGCGCTCGTATTTTACATATTCAAACCGAACGCATAGAAGAACATCTGCAACTAGGAGAAGTTGTAGTCGTTGCAGGTTTCCAAGGTATTAGTCAAACTCGCCACCAAGAAATCACAACATTAGGTAGAGGGGGTTCGGATACTTCCGCAGTCGCTTTAGCAGCAGCACTCCAAGCAGAAAAGTGTGAAATATATACAGATGTACCAGGAATTCTCACAACCGACCCCCGGATAGTACCCGAAGCGCAGTTAATGTCAGAAATTACCTGCGATGAAATGTTGGAGTTGGCAAGTCTGGGTGCAAAAGTGCTGCATCCTAGAGCAGTTGAAATTGCTCGAAATTATGGAATGCCATTAGTAGTCTTATCCAGTTGGAGCGATGCACCAGGTACTCGCGTAGTTTCAGCAATACCCAAACGTCGCGCTTTGCAAGATTTAGAATTAACTAAACCAGTAGACGCCATAGAATATGACACCGACCAAGCAGGAATTTCCATGTTGCGGGTTCCCGATCGCCCTGGTGTGGCAGCCCAATTATTTTCTGGTATTGCCGTACAAAATATAGATGTAGATTTGATTATTCAATCTATTCACGAAAGCAATACTAATGATATTGCTTTTACTGTCGGGAAAGATACTTTGAAACAAGCAGCAGCAGTAGCGGATGCTATACTACCAGCTTTAGGAAAAAATTCTGACCCCAGTTTGGGGGAACCGGAAGTCAAAACAGAAGAGCGACCTATTGCCAAAGTCAGTCTTGTGGGTGCAGGAATGATCGGGCGACCGCGAGTAGCAGCCAAAATGTTTGAAACTTTAGCAGCAGCAGGAATAAATATAGTAATGATTTCGACTTCGGAAGTTAAGGTCAGTTGTGTGGTTGATGCAGAAGACTGTGAAAAAGCAGTTAATTCTTTGTCTCAAGCATTTGATGTAGATGTTGCAGATATTTCTAGTAGTGGCGATTTCCTGCGGAATGCTACGCAAACGCGCATCGCCACTACTGAGTCGTCGGAAGAAGTTCCCCCACCAGTGCGAGCGGTTGCTTTAGACATGAAGCAAGCAAGACTAGCAGTACGTCACATTCCCGATCGCCCAGGAATGGCAGCCAAAATATCTGGTTTGTTGGCAGAGCAGAATATTAGTTTAGATATGATTATTCAATCCCAACGTTGTCATAGTGTGGATGGAGTTTTGACTCGTGATATTGCTTTTACTGTCTCTCAACCAGAGGGAGAAACTGCATATCAAATTTTGGCAAATGCAGCATTAGAGTTTGGTTGGGGAGAAGTGGTATTAGAGAGTGCCATTGCGAAAGTGAGTGTAGTCGGTTCAGGAATGATTTCTCATCCAGGGGTAGCAGCACAAATGTTTGAAGCATTGGCAGCAAGTCAAATTAATATTTTGATGATTGCCACTTCAGAAATTAAAATTAGTTGTGTGGTAAAAGAAGAGGATGGCGTGAAAGCATTGCAAGCTATTCATAAAGCTTTTGGTTTGTCTGGAAATGAGGTGGTTAAAGTTCCAGCTTAAGGGACTGAAAAATCAAAAATCCAGTAGGGTGCGTTACATTTCATTAACGCACCCTACTAGACTGTACGGATGTTGCATGCAACGTCCCTACCTACTCGCTTTTTTAAGGTATTATGTATTAATTCATTATGTACCATTCAGCAATCTGTTATAAGCTATTGCATAAATCCTGAATGTTCTAATCCTCAAAATAGTGGCACTCCTTTATTTTTTGACATCCTCTCTTGGCTAAAGCACAAGAGATTCCCATCCATCAATCAAACAAACTAAGTTGCTTGAATGACTCAGGGCGGGTTGACACATCATTGCTGGCTGCTGGCTTTTTACGACCAGTCTGACGCTTGCTCCGTGTCCGTTTTTGTTGAGTCTCCGGCGGTCCGTCGGCGACTATATTGAAAAGGCTCAATTGAATTGGGGTTTCTAGTTCAACAGTTTTTTCAACTTTGGTTATCAGTTGAGGTTCTACTGTTTCTACTACAGATTGACGTGCTTCTAGAATATTGATAGCAGCATTTACATCCCGGTCGTGAACTGTACCACAATTTAAGCAAGTCCATTCTCTTACATTTAACTCTTTCTTACCTCCTTTAAAGCCACAAACTGAACATTTCTGAGAAGTAGGTTCCCATCTATCAATAACACGAAATTCTCTGCCGTACTTTTCACATTTATTTTCTGTTAAAGTTCTGAATTGCTTCCAACCTAAATCTGAAATAGCTTTAGATAATTTACGATTCTTAATCATACCAGAAACGTTAAGGTCTTCTAGTACAATTTCATCGTATTGTTTGGATAACTTAGTCGATAGCTTGTGTAGAAAATCAGTTCTAATATCCTTGATTTTTGCGTGTAACTTTGCAACTCTTAATCTAGCTTTTTCTCTACGCTTGCTGCCTTTTTCAGTATGGGCCAATTTACGTTGAAACTTAGCTAATTTCTTAAGATTATTTTTGAGAGGCTTAGGGGCAAAAATCTTTTCACCATTAGATAGAGTAGCAAAAGTTGAAATACCTAAATCAATGCCAATAGAATTATCAGTTTTAGGTAATATTTCAGCAGATGTTTCTACAACAAAACTCAGAAAATATCTGCCAGCACTATCCTTAATTATTGTTACTGAACTAGGTTCAGATGGTAAAGGTCTTGACCAATGTGCTTTAAGTTTTCCAATCTTGGTTAGATCAACTTTATCTTGACCAATCTTAAATCCTCCTTTTCTAAATCTAGCAGTTTGCTTTGACCTACGCTTTTTAAATCTTGGGAGTCTAATTTTTGCTCCTTTACGTTTACCTGTGACTGAATTGAAAAAATTTTGATATGCTTGATGCAAATCATTTAAGGATTGTTGCAATGGAATGTTAGAAACTTCTGCTAACCAGCTTCTCTCAATTGTTTTTTTAGCTTGAGTAATAAATACTTTTTGCAAGTCTGAATTGCTAGGCTTTTGCTTGTTGGTTTTAAATTCCTGAATACAATGACTTAAAGCATCGTTCCAAACTACTCTACAACAACCAAACAGTTTGGCTAATTGTACTTGTTGTATTAGATTTGGATAACATCTATACTTGTACCTTGCTTTCATGTTTTGTTGTCCATAAATTCCCTACTTTTTGACCGCGTAGCGCTTTTGCTATATGTCTATTATAATATAAATGGTTACACATTAGGGATAAATATGAAAAATAATCAATTAAGATTACGGATGAATGATGAAAGAATGGATAAGTTGAGATTATACGCAAGAGTGAAAGGGAAAACAATGACTCAAGTAGTAGAAGAATTGATTGATAGTTTGCCAGAAGTTGTTGTTGAACAGACTGAACAAAAAAGAATGTTTGTTGAATAATTAAAAGTCCCCCTTTTAGGGCTTTAGATAATATTATTCTGATAATTCCAATGGTGTTATTAGGTACAATAATTTTCAATGACTATTCAATATATTTTTTTATATCTTTGATAGATTGGGTATCTTTATATATAACCACAGGAATTTTCGGTATTATTTTGAACTCTTATTTTTTTGGTGGATTTTTTATACCTTTATTATTTGAATCTATAAAATTTCTAACGTTTATATTATTCATTACTATATTAAAATGGTTTTATTTTACGCGACTTGAAAGTTTACCAATAAAAACAACTTTTTGGAAAAAAATTATGGGAATTGTCGTCACAGACTTAAATGAAAATACCATATCATTTGGTCGTGCTAATAGAAGGTATTTCGCCAAAAAAATTTCGTTAATAACTCTACTAATTGGATTTATCATGGCAGCTTTTACCAAAAAAAATCAAGGATTACATGACATGATAGCTGCTACTTTAGTTGTTAAAAAAAAGCCATAATGAAAAGTCAAAAGTTAAAAGTTAAAAGTAAGATTTTATATAGAATTCTTTTATATAACATTACGTTTATAATTCTATCTATACTGTAACATTCAATCTCCCCATCTCCCCATCTCCCCATCTCCCCAAACTCCCCACACTTCCCTTACTCCCCTACTCCCTACTCCCTACTCCCTACTCCCTACTCCCTACTCCCTAATTACTTCTAAAAAGCACTACCTAATAATGCCTGCTTAAATTCTTTAGCAGTTTTAAAATAAATTTCTGGTTCATCAATTAATGCTAAATCAATTACTTCTGCCAATGATTGAGGAATAGCAATATTTCTCTTTCTAATCGGTACAGGTTTAGTTTGCAATACAGTCAAAATTGGGTCTTTACCAACAAAATCACGGGGATATACACCAGTTAACATATTATATAAAGTTGCTGCTATTGCCCAAACATCTACTTCCGGTTTTACATATTTAAAATCAATCATCTGTTGTCTTGGCATAAACGGAAAAGTACCCCCTTTATTTCCCGTGATTGTTTGCCCACTTAAACCAGCTAAATCAAAAGCTTTGGCTAACCCATAATCTGCTATTTTCACCACTGTTGAACTATTTATATTACTCAAAAAAATATTAGCTGGTTTAATATCCCGATGAACTAAACCTTTCCCTTTACCAAAACTACCATCTGCTTTTTTAACATAAGGAATTTCTGCATTATGAGCATAATCTAAACCATCTAAAGCTTGTATAATAATTGGCACTGCCATATTAATAGATAATCGATAACCACAACGCTCCAACAAATTCAAAATACTACCACCATTGCAATATTCTAAAGTAAAAAAAAATTGGCGATCGCTATAACTATAATCTTTCAATTGTACAACATTCTTATGATTTAAAGCTTTAGTATTTTCTATTTCTCTTACAAAACGATTTATAGCCTGAGGATGGGTAGCAACTTCTGGCAACATTGTTTTTAAAGCTATTAATTTTTGAGTAGAATTATTTCTGGCTAAATAAACTTCTCCACAACCACCTTTACCTAATAATTTAATTGTTCTATAGCCAGGAATTGTCATGAGATTATTACTTCCTAATCTTGGCGGAGACACAGATAATTCAACAGTTTCTGCCAAGGAAGTTTTGGGCAGAGAAACCATCTCTGGTGGCATCTCTGTTTCAGCTTCAATACTCACCTGAAAAATAGTTTTACCCAATTTAATTTGGTCTCCTGATTTTAAATCATATTCAGGAAACTGAATTTTTGCTGCTGCTTCAGGAGTATGGTGTGGTTGACGTTGCCCAATTTTTTTACCATTAATATAAGTGCCATTTCTACTGCCAAAATCACGCACTCGCACATCTGGAGGATTAATATCAAGTATGCAATGATAACGAGAAATAGTACGATGTTGTTGATCACTTGGTAGTCTAGGATTACAGTCTTTATGACGACCGATAATACAGATAGTTCTTTCTTCAAATATAAATTCTTTGCCGATCAGACTTCCTTGAATAATAGTCAGTTTGACTTGAGCAGACATAAGATAATTACAACTTTAATATTTTCTGGATTGGTTATATTAATTATCTTTTGACATCCTCCCGACGCTGCTATACGCGAGACAGCGCGGGATTCCCTAACATTGCTGATAGGGGCTTTCTGTTTCATAGCACCTGCCCTCGGGGATTTACTCCCTTCAGGTCTTACGGTCGCTCCACAGACTGACACTGCGAGTCCAGCAGCCAAGATATTTATACTTGCGTTAATATCTCTATCATGGTGACTACCACATTCTGGACAATCCCACTCTCTAATATTTAAAGGTAATTTTTCAACTACATGACCACAATTAGAACAACGTTTAGAACTGGGAAAGTATCTATCAATTTTGATTAATTCCCGTCCATACCATTGAGCTTTATACTCTAATTGCCTGACTAATTCTCCCCAGTTAGCATCACTGATAGCTCTGGCTAATTTGTGATTCTTGACCATGTTTTTAACTGCTAAGTCCTCAACTACAATAGTTTGATTTTCTCTAATTAGTTGTAGGGGAGCCGTCGGATTGGCGACGTATGTTAGCTTATGAGTATAGTCAAGCCTTGAATCTTTGATTTTTGCGTGTATCCTAGCTACTTTCAATCTAGCTTTCTGGTAATTATTAGACCCTTTCGTTTTCCGGCTGAGTGATTTTTGAGATAATCTGAGTTTCTTATACAGTTTATTAAAATACTTAGGGTTGTTGATTTTTTTACCATCACTTGTGGCGATGAGACTACTAATACCAACATCTACACCAACTCTTTTTTTTAGTGGTTTGAGTTTTAAATCTCTGTTGTCGTTAAATCTTAAAGACACTAACCATCTATTAGATGGGTCAAGCATAACTGTTATTGTAGTGGGGCTACATCCCTGTGGTAGTTGTCTACTCCATCTAATCGGTAATGCTTCACTACATTTAGCTATGTAGATTTGACCATTTTTCCACTGGAATGCGGACTTTGTAAATTCAGCACTACCACCATTACGTTTTTTCTTAAAGTTAGGGTATTTAGTCCGTCCACTAAAAAAGTTAGTAAAAGCTGTTTGTAAATGTCTTAAACTTTGCTGCAATGGTACGCTGCTTACAGATGTGAGAAAGTCTAAATCCTCCTGTTTCTTCCAATTGGTAAGCATGGCCGAAGTTTGCTTGTATCCTACACGCTCCTGTTTCTCATACCAAGCTTGAGTTCTGGCAGCTAAAGCTTTGTTGTAGATTAGTCGCACGCAGCCTATTGTTCTCCTCAACAAGTTTTCTTGTTCTGGAGTAGGGTAGAATCTAAATTTATACGCTTTCTCAACCATCTACTACTTACTTATCCAACACTTACAGTTTAATATATTATGTGTAAAACCTCAATATGGTTGCGATTCATCCCGACGCTTCCTTTTCAGGAAAGCGCGGGTCTTCTCGCAACATTTAGATAAATTATCTTCTGTGAATACTACGAAAGTCTGAGTGGAAGATGATATCCTGGTAGCTTTAACTGTTATCAGCGATCGAATCTGCATAATATATATATTGAACCTTGGAGTGAAAAAAAACATACTTTTTGCATCAAGTAGGCAAGAGACACTTATGCAAGATATCTTCATACCAATTAGCCATGAAAAAAGATTGAGAGAGTGAGGAATACAAAAGGAGCTAATTTAGGTACAAGGTTGCTCAGGTGTGGCTGAGAAAAAAGCTTATTTATTTTTTGAAGGTTTTAATTATACCATTTATCATGCATTAATACTTTGGCCTGACAATTACTTTATATAGTTTACAGGAAATTTCCCTGGGACTAATAAGATAAGTTCTGAACTAATAAATGGTATCGAAGCTATTCATTCTGACTTCCCCTAGCTATTTGTAGCAAATATTTATCACGCTCGGTATAATCTGGCTTTTTTATTACCTGGTTATTTTGGAGAGTTACAGAAGAAGGTTAAGGTGGGACTTATTAATTTAATTATCTGTTTATTTACTCCCAGCAAAATTTATACTAAAATTCTTGCCAGAATAATTTTATGATGACAAATTTTTTGTCCATAATTTGTTAACAAAAAACTTTTGACTGTCCACCCTTATGCAGGAAGAAAACAATGCCCCCACAACTTGTAAAAATTCTCAATGATAGCTATCAAGCTGTCAAAAATGATGGACAAGATGTGATTACTGGATTAACTAAAAATCCCAAGACTTTACCCCCAAAATATTTTTATGATGATTATGGCTCTGAATTATTTGAACAAATCTGTGTATTACCTGAATATTATCCGACTCGTACAGAAGCTTCAATTCTAGAGGAGTGTGCAGATGAAATTGCCGAACTAACTGGTAGTAGGGAATTAGTAGAATTAGGTAGTGGCAGTTCTACTAAAACTCGCTTATTATTAGATGCTTATCAAAAAATAGGTAATTCGTTTACATATATACCAACTGACGTAAGTGGGGGAATACTCAAAAATAGCGTACTAGAGCTACAAGAAAAATATCCAGATTTCTCTATTGAGGGATTACTTGGAACTTACCAAGAAACTTTAGCCTATCTAGAGTCAACTCCTAAAGCATTAAGAACAATTTGTTTTCTTGGAAGTTCTGCTGGCAATTTTTCTTCACAAGAATTTGATAATTTCTTGACTCAAATTTCTAGAATTTTACAACCAGGAAATTCTTTTTTACTTGGCATTGATTTACAAAAAACCAAGGAAATTTTAGAACCAGCATATAACGACCGTAAAGGAGTTACGGCTGCTTTTAATTTGAATATATTATCCCATTTGAATTGGCGTTTCCAAGGAAATTTTGACCTCAATTTATTTAATCATAAAGCGATTTACAATCAAGCTGAATCTCAAATAGAAATGCGTCTATATTGCCAAGAAAATGTGACATTTTCTTTGGAAACTCTAGATTTAAAAGTGAATTTTCAGGCAGGGGAAAGTATTATGACTGAAATTTCTCGCAAATTTGATTTGGGAATTTTACAAACAAAACTTGAGGCGAAAGAGTTGAAAATCAAGAAAGTTTGGACAGACCCTAAAAAGTGGTTTGGATTGATTCTTTGTCAAGCTTAACTTGAAGGAAGAAGAAATAATAAAAAAGAAAGAAATATGTTCAATAATTAATAATTAACAATTAATTAATTCGCGCCTTGAAGCCTCCCCTTGGATAGGGGAAAAAGCGGTCCTTAGATGGCGAGGTTTCCTCACCATATCCAATCTCCCAAAAGAGAAAAGTGCTCTTGAATTTCCCAATATTCAATTCCCGAACGGTTTTAACCTTCTTGTAATTATCAATTATCCATTATCAATTATCAATTAATGAACTCTTCTTATAACGGATAGGATTGGTTAAAAGGAATTTTTCTTCTTCTCAAGGGGAGATTGGATATGGTTAGGTAACCCATCCATCTCATCCTACTCATGCTGCGCTTTCCGACCGCTTTTTCTCTTGAAATAGAAGGCTTGATACCTTAATTTTTCGGTAAGCATTTCCTGCATAATGCTGCCCCAACAGTCGTCATATTTCAGCCATTAGCTGCTGAGAAAATGAATTCCTCTGGCAGTTTTGAGAGACTGAAATCCAATTTTTAACTATGGATTAAAGTACATCAACTAACCTTAGCTATCCATACAAAACAAAAAAAGTTGAATATGACTACTAATAGTTCAATGTTGACAAAAGCAAATGTGTTTTCGCAATTCCCAAAAAAGGCTGTTTGCTGACTGCTAATAGCTGAATGTGTACTTGCTAAGTCTCTAAATCAGGACTGACGCAGAAACCGGGTTATAATACGAAATTTCATGGTTTGAACAATAATAATCAGGGCAATAAACCCGGTTTCTTATTTAGGTGCGTAAGTTCTGTAAAGATTAAATATCTTGCAAAAATTACAGATTAATTTTTTTACCGTTTCTCACACTATGAACCAGATTAAATCTACTACTCCACCAAAACTTGATAGTTGTCAGACTAACAGTAACCTCCGCCAAGATATCCTTGAATATTTTAAGAATGCTTGGCAACTTGAAGATATTTTGATGAATAGTTTAGTGGGAGAAGAAACATTTTATTTCAATCCAGACCCTTTGAGAAATCCGCTAATTTTTTATCTCGGACATTCAGCGGTTTTCTACATCAATAAATTAATTCGTGTGGAATTATTAGAAAAACGTATTAACTCTAACTACGAAATATTATTTGAATTGGGAGTAGATCCAGAAAAACCAGAAGAGTTAGATAGGGCGATCGCTCACATTAATTGGCCGAAACTTGAAGATGTTTGGCAGTATCGAGAAAAGGTTTATCAAATCATTTTAGACCTAATTGAGAAAACTCCTCTAAATCTTCCTATCCATCAAAATCATCCTCTTTGGGCATTAATGATGGGTATTGAACATCAACGCATTCATATCGAAACTTCTTCAATGTTGTTTAGACAATTACCTGTAGAAAAACTCAAACATCCTAGTAATTGGAAATATGCTCCTACTAATAATCAGATAATTAATAATGAAATGATTGAAGTTTCTGGAGGAGTTGTTAAACTAGGAAAACCAGAAAATTATCCAACATTTGGTTGGGATATAGAATATGGCGATCGCCAAGTTGAAGTTGCACCTTTTGTCGCTAGTAAATATTTAATTACTAATGCAGAATTTATAGAATTTGTCAAAGCTGGTGGTTACGAAAATCCAGATTATTGGACTCCAGAAAGTTGGCTTTGGAAAACTGAAAATAATATCAAACATCCCAAATTTTGGATACCTGAAAATGGTAATTATAAATATCGAGCTATGTTTGATGAAATGGAATTACCTTTAGATTGGCCTGTGGAAGTTAATAATTATGAAGCAATGGCTTATTGTAATTGGAAAGGTGAAAATACTCGGT
>JAAUYL010050126.1_pt1 | contig 11627 bp, 10 predicted proteins | sample 7278011 | NCBI WGS metagenome assembly JAAUYL01 (sample SAMN14350225, study PRJNA611818) | marine sediment metagenome | isolation source: surface marine sediment (1.8m) | place: French Polynesia: Moorea | collected 2018-08 | reverse complement strand
AGTTTTGTAGAGAGTAGATTCCAAGTATGTCAGATACAAATATTTAATGTTAAAACCTATCTAGTCGAGGTATCTTACCCACAGATACTGTAGCTAACTGAGATAAAATTTACTATACCTAGTTTTTCCAACTCATACCTTGCCTAAGTCCTGTATAAATTAATATTAGGATTACCCCTCTAAATGGTATGATTAAAACCGCCAATCAATAACCATACAAATGTCAACCTCTCAAGAAACTACAACTGATTCGATAGCCACCACAGAAAATCCTCAGACTCAGCAAAATCAAGACGCTGCAACTACTGAGGCAAATATTCTGACCATCGAAGAGATTCACAAACTATTACCCCACCGATACCCCTTTGCTTTAGTAGACCGCATCATAGAATATATACCTGGAGAAAAAGCAGTTGGAATGAAAAATGTTACTTTTAATGAACCCCATTTTCAAGGACATTTTCCCGGAAGACCAATTATGCCAGGGGTGTTAATCATAGAAGCATTGGCTCAAGTCGGAGGTATAATATTTGCTCAAATGCCCGATATTCAGGAAGGATTATTTGTATTTGCAGCTATGGATAAGGTAAAATTCCGCCGTCCAGTAGTACCAGGAGACCAGCTAATATTAACTACAGAATTACTATCTATTAAAGGTGGTAGGTTTGCCAAAATGCGAGGTATTGCAGAAGTGGATGGTCAAAAAGTTGCAGAAGGGGACTTGATGTTTTCAATGATGGATTGAAATATGCCTACTCTGATTCACCCAACAGCAGTTATTTCTGAAAGTGCTAACCTACATCCCACTGTACAGGTGGGTCCTTATGCTGTAATAGGGGAACAGGTCAAGGTAGGTGCAGGAACTACTATTGGTGCTCATGTTGTGATTGAAGGTCCAACAGAAATTGGCTCTGGTAATCGAATTTTTCCAGGGGCAGCTATTGGTCTAGAGCCACAAGATTTAAAATATACAGGGGCTCCAAGTGGGTTAAAAATTGGCGACAATAACCGAATCAGGGAATTCGTTACGGTTAACCGTGCTACTTATGCAGGAGAGAGTACCGTTATTGGTAATGGTAATTTGCTTATGGCTTATGTTCATGTGGCTCATAACTGTATTATTGAAGATTCTGTGGTCATAGCTAATGCTGTATCTTTAGCAGGTCATGTCAAAATTGAGTCTAAAGCTGTAATTGGTGGGGTTTTGGGTATTCATCAGTTTGTTCATATTGGCAAAATGGCAATGGTTGGCGGTATGAGCAAGATAGTTAGAGATGTGCCTCCGTTTATGTTGGTGGAGGGAAATCCTTGTTTGGTACGATCGCTCAATTTAGTGGGATTAAAGCGTGCTGGTTTGACCAGTTCAGATTTGGCAATATTGAAAAAGGGTTTCCGAATTATCTACCGTTCTGGCAAACCTCTGACTGAAGCTTTAAAGGAATTAGAATTATTTTCAGATAATAAGTATATACAACAATTACATCAATTTTTAAGTATGTCTCTTGGGTCTAAACGTCGTGGACCAATGCCGGGAAAAATGTTGAAGGGAGTAAAATTAGAGGAGCTTGATAATTGATAGAGTTTTTGTTGATATAGAGGGATAAAATTGCTGGAACTGACACAGAGCAATAATTCCCAGACTTTTTCTTGCCAATAGCTAGAATCCTTAGTTTTTGATAATTTTTACTGACAAATCTAAAATGGTGTGTTACGACAGGTTGTTAAATGCCTTTCACAGTCTAAATTTTAGCCCTTTAACGCATCTTACTGGACTATTAGCTTTATCGCTGTTGGGTTGAGGAACGAAACACAACCTACGCTTATAGAAATTTTGCTGATAACTGATAATTGATAACTGATAACTGATAACTGATAACTGAAATGACTCCCGTCAAAATTTTTATTAGTACAGGTGAAGTTTCTGGAGATTTACAAGGTGCCCTGTTAGTTGAAGCGCTCTACCGTCAAGCTCAACTTCAGGCTTTAAATTTGGATATTGTGGCCTTGGGGGGCGAGCGGATGGCTGCTGCTGGTGCTACTTTATTGGGAAATACAACTAAAATTGGCTCTGTAGGAATTATTGAATCTTTGCCTTTTGTTTTCCCTACTCTGAAAATTCAACAAAAAGCTAAGGAATATCTACACAACGAATCTCCTAATATAGTTGTTTTGATAGACTACATGGGGCCGAATCTTAGTATTGGTAATTATATTCGTAAAACTTGGCGGAATTTGCCGATTATTTGGTACATTGCTCCTCAAGAATGGGTTTGGTCTCTGGGAAAGGATAAAACAGCTAAAATAGTTAATTTGACAGATAAACTTTTGGCTATTTTTCCAGGAGAGGCAAATTATTTTCGGCAACAAGGAGCTGAGGTTACTTGGGTAGGTCATCCTATTATTGATAGAGTAAAAATGGCTCCTACTAGGGAAAAAGCTCGTAGAATTTTGGGAATAGCTCCAGATACATTGGCGATCGCTTTATTACCAGCATCTAGGCAACAAGAGGTTAAATATTTAATGCCTATAATTTTTCGAGCGGCTCAAATAATTCAGGAAAAATTACCCCAGGTTCATTTTCTGATTCCTCTATCTTTAGAGACTTATCGTTATCCCATTGAAGAGGCAATTAAAAAGTATCAACTACAGGCAACAATTTATCCAACTTTGCCACAAAATACTCAAGAAATACTAGAGAATAATAATTTAGAAATTCTGGCTGGAGCGGACTTGGCGATCGCTAAATCTGGTACTGTAAATTTAGAAATAGCTTTGCTAAATGTGCCTCAAGTCGTAATATATAAAGTTAATCCCATAACTGTTTGGATTGCTAGGAATATTCTGAGGTTTTCTATTCCATTTATGTCTCCGCCTAACTTGGTACAAATGAAGTCTATTGTGCCAGAGTTATTCCAAGAAAATGCTACTCCTGAAAATATTGTCTCTGAAGCTTTGGAACTTTTATTAAATTCTCAACGCCGAGCTAAGACATTAACTGATTATCAAGAAATGCGTCAATCTTTGGGAGAAGAAGGAGTTGGCGAGCGGACTGCTAAAGCAATTTTAAATTTAGTTTTAACCAGAAAATAAAAATATTTTTCAGAGTAGGGGGTCAGGTATTTCAAGTAATCTCATTTGATCAGATATTTGATCTTAAAAAAGCAATCAGCAATCAGCAGTCAGCAGTCAGCAGTAAACGTTTAGAAGGGGATTTAAACCCCTCCGCGCACCATCCTGCTTATAGAAGCAGGGGATGTTTTACCCAAGCTCAAAAAGCTGTTAACGCAGTTCCTCCGCAGGAGGCTAGCGTATGGGCTAAAAGCTAATAGCTAGTTAAAGTCGCCCTAGTGGTCTGTAAGAGATTGAATGTATAATGTATCAGGAAATATAAAAAAAGAAGATAGGGAACAGGGAATAGGGAATAGGTGAAGAAAAAATTATTTGTCACCTATTTGTACCATAACTTTAGGAGTATGAATACTTATACCCGCTAACTGCAAACTGATTTCAATCCCTGGCCTTATTCAAGCTTTAAGATTTAGTTGATGACAAGTTTCTTAATAGTTATTTGACAAACACGGGACTTACGCACCCAAACAAGAAAAAACAAGAAACCGGGTTTATTGCCTTGATTATTATTCTTCAAACCAGGAAATTTCGTCGATAAACCCGGTTTCTGCGTAAGTCCTAAAACACTCTCTCAAACTGATTATGAGGAACGATAAACTCTCAAAAATTTTGATTGATAAGCTTTTCAATTTTGAAATACCCATCATTTTTATCTTGACAGAATACTAGAAGGGCGAGACTTTAAACCCAAAATATTTGGTAAAATGGTTGTCTGTAACTCAAACAATATTTTGGCTACATCGACCTTTCATAAGTATTAATTAATATTATGTTCAGTCGAATACTTATACAGCATATTTCGGATAAATGATGTACAAGGCGCGAATAGTAAAATTATTGTGGTGTGGGCATCTTGCCTGCTAAATGTATACCTCATAACAGAGGGAATTGCTGTAAATAATTTTTAGTATTTTAACAGAAGTTTAAAAGTAGAGATTCGGAGTCCAGGAATCAAACTCCTAAAAAGAAAAAAACTGTCCAGGATTTAGAGGATAAGTTTTTTTTATTATTAATTTTAGTTGCTTTTTAATTGTAAATATTATCAATAATTATACCTAGTTTTTCACATAAATATTAATGTTTAATCATAAAACTAGCAAAAATATTTTATAAGCTTATATGAATAGTATTTATTTCTGGTTTGGGTTTTATTTAAAACATATTTACTTGTTAGATAACATATACTTGTTATATAACATAGAAAATAAAACTAAAAAAATATTGTATAAATTGTTGATTGTTATTGGCAAAACATTTCTGTTACTGAGTTCTGTAATAGCTATTGAAAAACCAATTTTTGCAGGAGAAATTAGGAGTAACATTGTCTCTATAGAAACAAGAAATAGCCTTGAATTTAAAGGTTTTTTTGATGGTTATCAAAGGTCTAAATCTGGTTTGGGTGAATTCATAGAAGTAGGAATTCAGAAACGAAATATAGTAGAAATAATAGAACAGAAAATTTATGCTGATGCTTATCTGCGCGGTTATCTACAATTTAAAATTGACTTAGGTGAGTACATCAGTATGAATGAAAGTGAAATGTATTTGCAAGCTATAGGGTTTGAATATGGTTGTTTGACAGCAAAAGCTGGATTAAATGAATTTCCAGAAGTGGGAATGAATAAGTTAGGTTTAGCAGAATTAAGACAACAGTTAATTTATATTGATGCTTATCAGCAAGGTTATGATAGATGGCTATTGACTAATTCTTGTGTACCTAGACCATATAATTAGGACTCAGAAGTTAGAAGTCAGAAGTTAGGAGGAATTATAGGGGAGGTAGTAGGAAGAATTGTGCCTCGATTTTTCCACCCTTGTCTGCTCAAAATCCTTACATTTTGAGCTTAAAAGGAAATCTGGTTAAATTATTTTAATTACCCTGATTATTTGTAACATTCTTTTTTCAAATTGGTATTAGCCTTTATATGTAAATGCTTTTAGATTTAATCAGCAAGCTCTAATTATTTACTCCTGATTCCTGATTTTTTATACTTCGTTTTGAAGTGCGGAATGTAGGTTAATATGAAAAAATACAGAATTATTATTTTAATATGTTTGATTTTTACTGTAATTTTAGGTTTGGCAACTAAGTTCTATGAAGGAATATTTTCTGAATGGCTGAACAATTCTTTTAGTTCGATTTTTTATGAAGCATTCTGGATTTTTTTAGTTATTTTTATTCGACCTCAACTTCCACCAGGTTTGGTAGCTTTTTTGGTTTTTCTTGTCACCTCATTGCTAGAATTTCTCCAATTATGGAAACCAGCTTTTTTACAAGCTATTAGAGCTACTTTAATTGGCAGGCTGTTGTTAGGAAATACTTTTGTCTGGTGGGATTTTTTGTACTATATATTAGGCTGTACATTGACTTGGATATTTTTACGTTACACCATGTCTGAAAAGTAATACTAATCCTGTATTTATCACAAATTTGGCGATTGCAAAAACCAGAAGTATTATCTGATATAGGTTTGAGGACTTGAGCCTCTAATTGAATTAATGGACAGTCTTTTTTGTGACATATATAATAGATAATAATGGTGAGATGACGGGGTTTGGAATTAGTACCCGTGGGCAACGGGGGATGGAAACTGTCTGCTAATAGCTTACTGCCAGGTGAGCGTCAGCTCATAGGTAAGTGCTACGCAGAAATGCTTAACTGCGAGGTTAAAAAGCCCGCGCCGTAATCTTTGATTCGGCCTCGGGACGTCTGCGCGCGAGAGTTTAAACGTTCAAGGGATGATGCAAAATGGTAAATTGGCAGCATCAATAGCAAGGCTTGGATTGTATCAATTTAGACAACGATTGACAACCAAAATCGTAAGCTCTGGTGGAACTGTAGTGCTAGCTGACCAGTGGTTTCCATCATCCAAAACTTGTCATAATGGCGGTCGTATTAATCAACAATTAAAGTTAAAAGACCGTACTTTTAACTGCCCTCACTGTGGAATGAGAATAGACCGGGACTTAAATGCGGCACTGGTGTTATCTCAGTATGGGGAAATTAATCAATCAAGTAGGGTAGGCTGTACCCGAATTTACGCTTGTGAACTGGAAGAGGCCGATCGACCAGGTTGAAGCAAGAAGCAAACATCTTTGACTGGCAAAACCCAGGTTTTACCAAGTTTGGCCGGAATTGTTTAGGTATTGTACAGCAGAAGTCACTACCTTCTATCCTTACAGATTTCATATTTAGGACTAGCGCAGTTATATACCGAATTCGTCAAATTAATTTCAAAAGGAGCAAAATTTATGTTAAAAGGAACCAAATATATCATCCTCCGAAGCCGAGAAATTCTAGTACCGACAAGAGATAATTTAGGGCTCAGAAGAGGTGCTGGGACTTTTGAATTGGCTCCTGAACAACTGGAAGTTGAGGAAACTGAACTTAGTCACTCCGAACACAATGACCTACGGCGTGACCCCCGAACTCTTGCTCTCGCACCAGCTTTGCCCTTGAAACTGATTGCACCAGTAGAATCAAAGGACGTAGCTACTCCGACTGCTGGGTCTACCTGGGGGATAGAAGCTGTTGGTGCAAATAGTTCTCCCTTCGATGGCAGCGACATCACTGTGGCCGTACTTGATACAGGAATCGATCCTTCTCATCCAGCTTTTGCCGGGGTTGCTCTGGTTCAAAAGAACTTTACGACTGAGTCGGATAATGATCTGAATGGTCATGGAACTCACTGTGCTGGGACAATCTTTGGTCAAGATGTTGAGGGAACTCGTATTGGCGTTGCTCGTAACATCAAGCGAGCCTTGATTGGTAAAGTCTTAGGAGCAGGAGGAGGGTCATCGCTCACCATCGCTAAAGCGATTCAATGGGCAGTCAATGAAGGGGCTCATGTAATCTCGATGTCCCTTGGTATTGATTTCCCTGGCTATGTAACATATTTGACTACAAGAGGACTGGAAATAGAAGCTGCCACCTCAATTGCTTTAGAGGAATATCGTGCCAATATAAATCTTTTCACACAACTATCCCGCTTCGTCCAAGCTCATGGATCGTTTGGCCAGGGAACAATTATTGTGGCTGCATCAGGAAATGAAAGTAACCGTCCCAGTTATGAGGTTTCGGTAGCTCCGCCTGCTGCTGGAACAGGGGTAATTGCGGTGGGAGCTTTACAAGAAAGTGCTAGTGGTTTTTCTGTAGCCAGGTTTTCTAATGACCAAGTCGATATCTGTGCTCCTGGGGTGGATGTAATATCAGCCAAAGTAGGTGGTGGGTTTGTTAGCTTCAGTGGAACTAGCATGGCTACACCTCATGTTGCTGGAGTTGCAGCTTTATGGGCACAACGTCAATTAGGGTTCACAGGGCGGGTCAATAATCAAGTATTAATGTCACGACTGATTTCCAGCGGAACACTTAAGTCTCTTGCTTCTGGTCAGGAAATAGATAATATTGGGACTGGAATAGTACAAGCTCCTCAGAGTTAATTTAGCTGGGTCGGCGAGAAGCTCTAGGTATAGAGTCTGAAGGACGAGCAGTGGAAAGGGAGCTGAAAACCTAAAAATAGGAAGTGAGAGTTAGCCATTGATTTTATAGCAACTGCCAGGGCAGTTAGGACACAGAAAAATATAAAATTATTAGACCATCTTATAAAGGCGATCGCTATGTTTCTCCTTTATGTCCTAAGCACCTTGGCGACTGCTATAATCAATGGTCATCGAACGACACGGGTTTTAACCCGTCATTATTCTTAATAAAAAAAAAGCTGATTTTTGGCTAATCTAAAACTAAGGAGGTGATGTAAATTGTATGGATGTCAGCAAAATTTAATTAAAGAATCTCCAGATGTAACGGCAATTCTTGAATATATCTGCTCTGAAGCCAATAAATTGACAAATTGTGGGATTTATTATTGCCGTCAAATGCTGTTCAAAACCGGAGTTTTTCTGACTAAAGCGGCACTCGATCGGCAACTAAAAAGTAATATCCACTTCAAAGCAATGCGGTCAGCTTGCGCTCAACAGACATTACATAGTGTGATTGAGTCGTTTAATTCTTATGGAAAATTATTGAAGCTGTACAAGGAGGAAAAATTACATTTTCGCCCTAAGCCACCCAGTTATAGAAAAAAGGGCGGAATGGCAGTTGTAAGTTATCCAGCTCGATGGGTTAAATTGATTGGAAATGACTTGAAATTCTCTCTAGGAAATCAGCTCAAAGCATGGTTCGGAATTGACCATTTTCTCTTACCTATGCCCTCAAATCTAGACTTTAGCTCAATTAAATAATATCGCATTTTTCCTCGAAATGGATGTTTTTATATTGAATTTGTCTACAAACAGCCCGAAATTGAACCTGTTAAAGCTAACAGTAATGTTCTTGGTATAGACCCCGGATTAAATAATTGGATAACTGGAGTATCCAACACAGGAAAATCCTTCATAATTGATGGGAAAAAGGTCAAATCTCGTATGGCAGTGGTATAACAAACAAGTCGCCAAGATTAAGACGGAAAAACCTCAAGGATACTGGGATGAAGAACTTGCAAAGATAACCGAAAAACGGAACCGTCAAATGAGAGACAACATTAATAAAGCCACAAGATTTATTATTAATTGGTGTCTTGCTAATAACATTGCAAATATTGTTTTTGGTTGGAATCCATTCAACAAAGATGGGATTAATATTGGCCACAAGAATAATCAGGAATTTGTGCAAATTCCTACAGCTAAATTGAAAGAAAGAGTTTCTCAATTATCTCAACAATATGGGATTAACTTTATCGAGACAGAAGAGAGCTATACCAGTCAAGCTAGTTTTCTAGACGATGATTTTCTACCAAAATATGGTGAAAAACCCGAGCGGTGGAAAGCATCAGGAAAGCGGGTTAAAAGAGGTTTATATTGCTCTTCTAATGGCAGTTTAATTAATGCTGACTGTAATGGTTCAGCTAATATAATCAGAAAGGTAAGCGCACAGTTGAATTTCGATTTAACCAAGGCGTGTAGGGCAGTTTTGACTCTGCCAAAACGATATTTTTGGGATTCTCTTTCAAAACAATATCGAAAAGATTGCGAAGCAGCACGGTTTCAACCTGCTGCGTAGTATCCTTTGAGAATCCCCGTCTTTTTAAAGCGGGGAGAAGTCAACAAAGTAGATCCTACATTCTCCAGGACAAGCTTTTACTTTCTCGCTCCCACCCACTTAATAATAGCTTCAGTCAACCCATCTAAAGTATATTCTTTAGCTTCCACATCTACTCTACCTAATAAACTTTGACAACTTTGAGAAGTTTGAGGTCCGATAGAAGCAATACAAATATTTTCTAACCAATTTTCGGGTAACTTATCCTTATTTTCTGAAATTAAATAACAAAAATTTCTGACAGTTTTAGAGCTAGCAAAAGTAATAATATCTATCTGTAAATTCTGTAGTGCTAAGAAAGCTTCGGGTACAATATTTTCTGGGCAAGTAGACTCATAAGCAGCTACTTCTATTACTTCTGCACATTGACTATTTAATTCCTTAACTAAGACTTCCCGACCACCAGTTTCTACTCTGGGAAATAAAACCTTTTTTCCACTCAATTTTTCAGGAAAATTTGCCACTAAAGAATCAGCAACAAAATTAGGTGGAATAAAATCTGGAGTCAAACCACAACTCTTCAAACTTTCTGCCGTCTTTTTACCAACTACTGCTATTTTTACCCCAGCTAAAGCACGACTATCTTTACCTTTCTCTGTCAATCTTTTAAAAAAATAGTCTACTCCATTTGTAGAAGTCAGAATTAACCAATCAAAACTATCTATATTAGTAATAGCTGCGTCTAGATCGTGCCAACTTGAAGGTGGAGTAATTACTAAAGCTGGCATTTCAATTACTTTTGCCCCTTCTTTTTTTAGAAGTTCGGTAAACTTACTCGACTGACCTGCTGAACGAGTTACTAAAATAGTTTTATTTGCTAAAGGTGCTATTTCTGCTTTTGCTTCAGACTTTTCTCTAACCATATTATTTGGATACTTTCAATAATTAATAATTAACAATTAACAATTAATAATTACCTCTTCTGTAATAGAAGGATTGAGTTAAGTTAAAAGGAATTTTTTTCTTCTCTTGGTCGATTGGATATGGCAAGGTTTCCTCCCCATCCCATCCTACTCCAAGCTCCGCAATTCAAGTCTGTGACAGCCGAAGTGCGAAGTTGTGCGCTAGCTAAACTACCACTTTTTCTCCTTGAATGAAGAGGCTTTATACCTTAATTTTTCTGTAAATAATCTCTTAATCTAACTACTTCCCCCACTATTATCACACAAGGGGACAAATATTCAGCATAAGTTTGTTTAGCAATATCGCTCAAATTACCAATCCAAATTTGTTGTTTAGAAGTCGCACAATTTTGGATAATAGCTACAGGAGTTTGAGGTGTTCTTTCATGTCTTAATAACTGATATACAATTTCACCTAAATTTTTCCCCCCCATCAAAATTACTAAAGTTTCAATCTGAGATATTCTTTCCCAGTCTAATGCTTCTATATCGTGAGCAGTTAAGACTACAAAAGCTCTACTCATTACTGCATCTGTCAGAGGAATATTTGCCAATAAAGGTGCAGCTAATGCAGAAGAAATTCCTGGTACAACTTCAAATTCACAACCAGCTTCAATTAATGCTTGAATTTCTGGAGCAGCACGACCAAAAATAAAAGGGTCTCCTCCCTTTAGTCTAATTACTTGTTTACCTAAACGACATTTTTCTACTAATAAGTTATTAATTTCTGACTGAGAGATACTAGGTTTACCGCCACGTTTACCCATCTCTATTTTTAAACAATTTTCTGGTGCTAATTCTAAAATAGACTCATCAACTAAGGCATCATAAATTAAGACTTCTCCTTGAGTAATTAAAGAATGTGCTTTGACAGTCAAATATTCTTTACTTCCGGGTCCAGCTCCAACGATATATACTTTTCCTAGGGATAGATTCATCTGACTATGAATTGCGCATGGACTTACACTAATACACTATATATAGTAAAGCAAAACTATACAGCGCTTTCTATTATGTGGTTCATTGACCTGGAAACTGCAATATCATCTTGATTATTATATACTTACTATTGTCCAATAGTTTCCGAAAAAATCATGCGTACTAGAGAAGCATCTTTTTTATTAGGTATCTCCCGTCAACGTTTATTAGTTTTACTAGCTCAAGGAAGAGTCAAAGATGCTGAAAAAAAAGGTAGATTCTGGGAAATACCAGTTTCTGAGACTGGAATGCCTGTAATAATTCCGGCTCGGCGGGGTCCGAAAGGTATCTGGAACAAGGAAAAACCCACCGAACCTAAAATGATTCATGTTAATCAAAGCAAGATTAAAGGTAATAAGGGTAAGCCTCCAGAGCAATTGGAACCAGTCCTTTCTGTTAAGGACGGCAAGCGCAACGATTATGGTTATGAGTTATATATTCCAGGTCCTTGCCAAATCGTCTATGAACCTTACAAACCCGCAAAATGTGGCGCTCACTTGTGGATTAATACTTATAATTCT
>JAAUYL010085536.1_pt1 | contig 11635 bp, 13 predicted proteins | sample 7278011 | NCBI WGS metagenome assembly JAAUYL01 (sample SAMN14350225, study PRJNA611818) | marine sediment metagenome | isolation source: surface marine sediment (1.8m) | place: French Polynesia: Moorea | collected 2018-08 | reverse complement strand
CCCAACGTAGCAGTTTGAAGCGATAAGTTCATGGACATGGCGCATGGGCGAACCATGGGATATGGTCGCTAAAAAAGGGCTATTTCCATGACAAATTTGTCATGGGCCCCATGGACGCGTAAAAATCAGCTGCCACGCTGTGTACATGAACGTCGCATGGATTGTCCATGTAATATGCATGAACTTGGTTTGTTTTGATTTTCCAGTGACGCTGACGCGCAACAGCTGACCCATTGAAATTTAGCGATTAGTTCATGGACACATTCCATGGTTTTATCGCTAAAATTGTCCATGAACACATGGAAACCTATCGAAAGGTTCATACACGCACTGGATCCTGTACCCTGGCCCCTGGCCCCTGGGCTGGCCTGGCTGGGCTCCCCTACAGCCCCTTGGGCGTTCAAAGTGAATGTTTTACATGAAGTCGTTCATGTACTTCCTGTTGGATAGTTTTTATTACTGTTCTCTTTCTTTCGTTTAGGGTTTTTGCATGTTATTCATATTCATATTTATGGATACTGATACTGTTCTATTAACTTTTTCTTTGTTAATGTCCATGGTCTGATTGGCTGGACAAGGCATATTATTATTCGTTATAGCTGTAACGATAAGTTATAGTTAAGATTATCAAAACTGTTAATTTTCCTATTTGTCTTTGGGGTGGGTAATTTAAATATCACGAATTCACTGACAATTCTCCTTTACTTGTGAAAGTTAGCTCAAATTAAATTCTTTTCATTGGGGGAAAGACTAAAACATTTACCAGACTAGGTACTGTTAGGCAACATATTAAAACATAATGATCATGTCACTTTTTCAAACTTTGACTGATCATGGGTTCGCTGATGTGGCAGGTATTTGTTCTGATATCAATCTTGGCTTTACTCCTTTGTCTCATCATCGCTGTTGGACCCTTTCTTCTTGTCTTGTCCAGTCTCAGTGTAATCCTGTAAATATCAAGTAACAGTCCATGTCTTATCTTTAAATTATTTTAAAAAATAGGTTACCTTGTCAACGATGGCCATCTCAGAAGCAGGGCTTTGGTTCCTGGCATGAGTTCGCTGAATGTCCCTCATCAGATCAGCGACATTGGTATCCTCCTTCTCAGCCATTTGGCGTGTCTGTGATCTGGTGGCTCTAGTGTTGCGCCTGGACTCATTTCCTTTGTCCTTGGCATTGTTGCCAGAGCTACTGCTGCTGCTCATGGGTTCATAGTCGAGCTCAGTCGCCTCCATGTCTTCGTAACGTTTGATGACAGACTTAGCGCGATTGCCACGATTCTGTTGGTCAGGGTCATCACTGGCTGGCTCCTTAGTCAGCTGTTCATGGCTTGTGACCTGTGTTGTAGTCCCGCCAGAAATCTTAACTGGGCCAGGTGATCCAGTTCTTGGGTTCACGACGACGACTGAGTAATTCTGAGTCTGGGTGACATTCTTGCTAGCATCGACAGTGACCTCCATGGTGTCTGTGTTGATCCCAGCCTGGGAGACCTGAAAATTGTTTAAATCAGTGACATGAACTCTAAATGAATTACTTGCACAATACATGTTTCTTACCTCACGCAAGATGTCAGTAGTCACAAACTTGGGCGTGACCACAACCTGATGCTCGCTCTCATGAGTCTCAGTGGCAGGAGTTTCCTCCTGAGTGAAGATCATGCCAGGTCCCTTATGAACAAGTAGACATGTCATGAACTTATACACGAAATTATAGCAACAGTTGTTACCTTCAGCTGATAGGTGACAGTAGGCAATTCTTGGCCAGAGCTAGACGTGGACACTTCTCCAAAAAGCTGTCGATTCATGCTCTCCCTTGATCCAGAGAGAACAATGGGTGGTTCACCCACGTTCACGAGTTCTTCGCCACTAGGCATCTTCATTGTGGGAGAATCGAACGAGTTGTCGACCTCGTCGACATCAGAATCTTCAGCATCCAAAGAGGTCGTGGGTACATAGGCAGCCTTTGCCTTCATCCTTTCACGCCTGACATCAGCACGATGCTTTTTTCGCTGTTCTTCATCAGCAGCCCTCTGCTGGCCAATGGCAATCTCCTCAGATGTTGGCTCAACAATCTTGTTGATCAGCTGCAACAAGATATGACATGAACTTATGCACAAATAGACATATAGAACATTACCTTCCAGACGTTATCAGGATATCGTGGCTTGCTCAGGATCACAGCCTTCATTTCCCTCTCAAGTTCGCGAGCTTGGTCCATGTCATGGACAACGTTGCCCTTGGACATGTTCTTGAAGATGTGGTCCTCGATTCTCGTTGGGATGGCTAGTTTCGTGCAGTCGATGCTATCATCGTCGATTTTCCCACGTGCTGAGTTCAGCTTCCTCGTCTTGGCTATCTCGTTGGCCAATGTCCAGGACTTTGGATCCTTGTTGGGGAACATCCACTGTAAGTGGACATGTAATTAGTTCATGTACATTTATGTGGCAATCAATAATGCTCTTACCTGGTGACGATAGAAGAAGTCAAGACGTTCATGGAGAATGCGAAAAGCCATCTCCTGAACTGATGGAGCTGTGCTGATGTAGTCCGACCCAATGAGATGGATTCGACGTGTGGAGTTACACCTATCCTTGATGAAGTCTTCCAAGGACTTGGTTCCTGGGGCTGGTATCTTGCCCAATTCAGCCAACTCATTCCTGATGATGTCCAGGAAAATTTCGGGCAAAGCAACTCGCGAGAAGTCCAGGTTCCTGCCACGTCCACTCTTTCCCATGTGAGTTTGGAGACGCGTGCTCATGACATAGTCCATGAACTTGCTGGCAACCAACTCGAGATCTGGCTTGATCACGGATGTAGCCTTGTAGACTTTGCGAATAACCTCGTAGCGGAGGAACCTCCTGACGACGGGTCTCTCAAGAAGCCACAACATTGGCTCGGTCAACGTGTTGATGGGGAACACGTTCGCAAGTTTGAATTCAGCCTCGCTTTTGTTTGGCGGCGTATCTTCCGGGGGGACCGTGCTGGCACGATACTTTTCCATGGGTTCTTTGCCAGGAATAGGTATTCCTGCAGCCTTCATCTCAGCTTGCATTTGGACGATGGCTTGCATCTGCCGATTCAAGGACTCAAGGCCTCTACGCGTGGCATCCATGACCGCGTTGAAGTCCTGTAAGTGAGCAAATGAACGCAAGTTATAAAATGACCTTGGATGAGAAGCGCATGGCCAAACTTACATCTCTCGTGACATACTCCTGTGTGGCAGAAGTATGGGTTGAAGCAAGCGAGGAGGAAAGATTCGTGGTTGCGCCTTGGCTCCCAAGATCACCATGATGGACACTTGGCTGTTGTGAAGGTTCCTGGCTGTCAAAGACAATGTCGAGTGGTGGGGACTGAAAAGGAAGACATACATGATGATAAGCATACACACATTGTACCATATGTTCATGTTACTCACCTCGGTCCTCTGACGCTTTTCCTCATGGCCTTCATCTGTCCCTTCGTTTGCACGCTTCTTCTTGGGCGAGTACTCGCTGTCAGTTTTCGCCTCTGGCAACTTGTTGGATGTTGAAGGCAACTTGACATCGCTTGGATTCCTTGGGCCCCTGTTCGTGTGGCGAACAAATGCCTTGACCTCATCCTCACTGTTGAGAATAGGCAATCCATCTTGGTCGTTTTCGCCTGTGTTGACGCTGCTGGGAGCTTTTTCCTCCTCAGAGTAGTAGGTTCTAGGTAGAAACCTGACACCAGGCATCACTCTGGCGCGTGTGTTCGTGATCAGTTCGATGGCGTGGTCTTCTTTCTCGCTCGTGGACATTCCATCGATGTTGCTGTTGAGTCGAGCGATGATATCCTCCAGATCCTCATTCGAGACGCCTGAAATGGACATGAACATATGTATATTTAGGAGGAGTACATTAGCAATCAACATTAAATTACTTACTTTCTCGCACGAGCGCAACGATGAACACACGCTGCGGCGGCTCTCCAGGAGTGAGTGTAATGAGAACTGGCTTCAGGCGACGTGACAGCGTCAGCTTGGCCAAGCGTTCGCCCTTAAGGAGAGTGAGTACTCCCACACGTCGCTTGTCGTCCAAGAGCCCATGGACTTGATATCTCCCGCTCTTCGTGAAGTATAGGATGCAATCACTGAACTGTCGCACATCAGTGATTTGTGGTGGATCACTATCCTGTGACCAGCCACTGCTGCTGCTCGAAGCCATGATGAGGCTGTGTGTGAGTTCGTGTTGTAATCGATCGATGTGAAAAGATTTGACAGATTTCACGCTGTTTCCTTTCGAAAAACTGTCCCTCCAGGTTTCACGAATTTTTCATGTCTTCTCGATTTCCTGAAATTAATGAAAAGAGAATAATATTAATTTCGTTGAAACTAGATAATTACATGGACGTAGATAGTTAACATTAGCACGATCATGTGCTAATGGACAATATCACTAGGGTTTATCTTGAATTCGAAAAATTTAATGCATTTCGAAACTAGTATTCTTCTTTCTTCGTTCAGGGGATGGTTAGCGTTCTTGGAATGTCTTTGGACACATGGATTTGTTGACGCGATCACAGTCCAAGAGGCATCATCTCGTCGACTACACGCGCTGGGTTGAATCGCTCTTGACACGAACACAAGGGTCGATCATGCTCCAATCCAGCCAACGAGCATGTGGGAAGCTCAGGGTAAGTGCGATACATCTGCTGTGCGCACCACTCGTCGCCAATGTCATCGCGGTCATCCTCGAGATACATCTCGAGCTTCGCGTTCAACTCAGCAATGATCGCTTCCACGTGTTCAAGCTTAGCACATGGCCTGATTCTGGCGTAAAGGCTCCCAGGGTAGAAGCGCTTGCCATCCAGACTCGCGTACACTAACTTCACTTCGCTTTTCCCATTCCTGGCAGCCGCGTCCAAGTCCAGGTGGAAATCGTCGATGTGTGTTCCAAGGAACGTGTGGTTCATGTCCACTTTCAGGAAGTGTCCAATCCTGTAGGAACCCTCGCCTCCTGGGATCACAAACTTGGGCAAGTAAACGATGAGATGGCTGAACTCGACAGTGGTGAACGTTTTCAGGCGAATTGAGCACTTTGGAAACCTTGGGATCATGGCAGAGGCTTCTCTTGGGTAGCGCCTGCCCTCGTTCGTGTGTTTACGTTTCGTTCTGCCCATTTTCACTTAGAAATGACGAATTTACGAATTTTTCACTTACTTTGGTCGCGAATTCGACGCCACGTTTTTTCGATTTTTCGTTGTTTTCGAATTTTCAAATTTGAGCGAAAACTGACGAAACTGAGATTGCGCCAAAATTTGAAACAGCTAGCACGTTATCGAGAAAGGAATAGTTCGCGACAGCTGATTCTCTTTCAAGTTAACGCGCGATAATGACATGGGTTGCGCATGAACTTGTCGTGGGTCTCAGTTTCTCTCTTGATGCTGACGCCACGCTTTGTCCATGAACAGTTCATGGGCTGAGAATGGAGTCAGCTGTTGATTCTTTGTAAACAAAAACAAATTGAATTTGGAAAATCGAAACGCCAAGCAAAAAATTAAGAATCAAATCGTTCTCTTCATCAATTCTGCAGTGTCCAGGTCAATAGTAGACTGTGAAATCGTGAAACCATGCCCCGTGGGCCTGTCAGGTCTCGAGCGTACAATCGCTTGAAACGCGAAAAGCGATTCTGGAGAAGCCAAGCCAGGCTACATTTGCGAGATGAACTGCTAAGGAATGCAGATCAAGTGTCAGAGTCAGACAGTGATGGCGAATTTGGGGGCGACGAAGCCATGGACGACGAACTGCCACGAGAACAAGTTGCCCATGCACAAGGTCAACCTGATGAGCCAACAGCGAGGGCTCCAGATTCAAGTTCTGAGGATGACATGGAAGTGAGAAATCGCGTGTTTACTCTTCGAAACATGACACCCATGGTACAGCCAAATCGTCCTACAGCAGAGGAAAACATCAGACACGTTGTTGATCAGCACGTGGAGCAAGGACGCGATGGTAAGTACATGAAGTTGTGCAATTTAAATTTACAAAGAAAATAATGTTTACTTGACAGGACAATTTGCTCGTCGAGTTGACGTGGACTTAACAACACCAAACGCTCCAACAGCCCCTGTTGCCAATCAAGTGCCCATTGAAGTTGTGGTTCCCCTGGCCAGTTTGCGTGGAGTCGATTCTCTGGCTGACCTGAACGACGCTTTGGCGAAGGTACGATTGGACATCACTGTCAACGTGAATTGTACATGTCAACATGAACGAAAATGATTTGTCATTCTTTATGAAGGATCTAAATAAACCCATGCATTTGCAGGAAAGAGAGGAGCATGTTGTTGACGATGAACTCATGGACATTAGTGATGTAGTAGATGCAATCGCTCAAGATCCAGATCGATTGTTTCAGCGATCTGACGAAGATACTGAAAATGTTCCTGAACACACGCCAACTGAGTCCACTGCCCCAATCCTGCTGGACATCTACGACAATCACGAATTAAACGAGTTCTTGGTTGACTTCATGAGGGTGTACACCAAGGGGAGAATGATAAGAAGTGCTGCAGTGGGCATGTGGAACTTGTTCAAGAAGTACAGCAAATTCGATCCTTTGGCCATGAAATCATTCGACACTATGGAGAGAAAGTTAAAGAACTCTATGCCCCAAGCAACAGTCCATTGGAAGATTCGTCGAACAAGTGATGGCAAGATCTTCCATGGAAAAGGAAAGTCTGTACCTTTCAAGAGGTTCAAGGACAAGAAGAAGTACGAATTGTTGCTTGTGTGGACAAGATTATCCTTGATGGATCTAATTCGCTATCACGCTGGCAAGCACCCCCATGCTCACTTCATGGACACAGGCAAAATCAACTACAAGAAAGTGAAACTCTCATTCACGTTTGATGGAATTCCCAATGGAAAGTCCTCTCCTGACAACTTGCATGTTATGGGCATACGTTTCAAGGGATGTAAGACTGTCTACATCCCCCAAGTACGAATCGCTAGAAGAAAGGAGGTCAAGGATGTCTCCAGGTTCATGGACCCATTCGTCGACGAAGTCAACAAGTTGGGTTGTCAAGTGCAATACTTCATCGCAGATGCGCCCATGCGAGCTCTGATCAAGTGTCTGAAGGCCCACGCTGGAAATTACTCTTGTGAAGTCTGTGAGGCACGTGGGGAATGTGTGTTGCGAAAAATCTGCTATCCACTAAGCATGATCAATCAGGTCAGGCGAACACAAGAGCTGTGGAGGGAACGTGTGGATGACCTCATGGAGCAACGAGTTCATGGACCCATCAACAATGTCAAAGGCATTACAGGCGCGAGTCCATTGCTTCGTTTACGAAACTTTGACATGATCAAAAATTGTCCCAGCGATCCACTACATCGCGATTGGCTTGGCATAGTCAAGAGCACTTTGTGGAAGTCCACTGTTGGCATGAGTAAAGGGGGAACCATGAATGCACGAGGACGCCAAGTTTGCAACGAAATCAGCGATGTCTATGAAGCCATATGTCTGCCATCTGAATTCTCTCACAGATCGCGAGCTATTGATTATGCAAACTTCAAGGGACATGAGTGGAAATCCCTCACCATGACCACATTCCCAAACATCGCTGAGATCACCAAACTTCAACTTGGGGAAAATATGGCAACCATCTGGCTGATGTATGTTTTCCTTGTCCTCGTTTACAACAGTCCTGCGTGGGTATTCCATGAACTTGGCATGGACTTCTTGAAGGAGTACCACCAGATCCTATATGAACTGTTCGAAAACGAGTTTGGGAAGTCGAGCTGCACATTTAATTGGCACAATTTCCACCATATGCCAGAAATGCGAGTGTGTTCAAGGACCACTGACATGTCCACAGAGGCGTTCGAATCTGCCTATGGGAAAGTGCAGACATCCTACGCTCCAGGCACTAGGAGCATTGGAGTTCAAATTACGAAGAACATGCTGCTGAGAACAATCAACCATGTAGAAGGGACCCATTGTAACCACGAACTCGCGATCGCACCATATAAGGCCCCATTGACTGTCGACGATTCATGGCTGATAGATGACTCATTCAACTACTACAAGGTACACGCTGTCCATGGTGACAAAGTGACAGTGTTGCCAATCAAAAGAAAAAAGTGGTCATGTCCCCAAGATCCAACCATTCCATTCCATCTTGTGGGCGTTTACAAATTTGATGGCTACCATGATGAAACTGTTGACCTCACTCGTGACACATTCCAGGGCAAAGCAATACTGACCAAGGATGAGTTGTTGTTGCCTTTACCATGGGATTTATTGTTCAGTTGAACACATGTTGGGCACTTGTATTATAATTGGATAGATATAATGTATTCACTTGAACTAATACATCACATAGAAACAGATCTTGAAGTCATGTTTCGCACATGTCACATTCGATAATCGTTCAGGGATTATCCAATTGCTCCATGGCAATCTTCATGACATTGGCCACTTCATCCAAGGCGTCGTTGAGCTCATTGACAAGGTCTTCCCTAGTAGGCAATGGATCATCGCCAGGCGGAAAGTACTCTGGGTTGTTGATGGGCATGAGACGTTGCATTTTGATGAACCTACTGGGAACACCATTGCGCGTCTGGCGTCCTGCCTTCCAAGCCTTGAACTTTTCATCAGCTGTAGGATTGGCCATGCGATAAGCCTTGACCTCGTCGAAGTTCTTGGATTGCTTCTCACAGTACTCGTCCAGATACTTCTTGGGCACCTCTGCAAAAGACATTTTTGACATGAAGTCATAAACTGTACATCAACAAATTACAATGATTCTTACTGGAAGGCTCATCGTGGATGGATTTCGCGTAAATTCTTTTCACTCGCTTCTGAAACGCGGTAACCACGAGATCGCCAATGTTTTGGCGACGCTTCTTCTTTTCCATGACAGACACCTGAACCTTGGGACCATGGATTCGATCGCGACAATGGTTGCAGTATTCCTTGCACATGCCTTCGTCCTTTCCAATCTTGGGCATGTTAGGATCCTCGCCTTTGCGTGCTGGGTAAGGTCTGTTTGGTACATCCTTGAACGTTTCACGCAAATGATCTGGCATCCCACGCTTAGCCCTCTCCACTGTTTCCACCTCGTGCATGACAGATGCCACTTCAACCAAGGCTTGAAACTTCTTGTTTTCACCAGAGCTTGGACCAGGGACCTGATCTGCCATGTTTCAACCACTGGATTCAAGGACAATCACACTTCTTGGAAGTTTAATTTCGATTTCAAGTTGCGAAAATTCAGATTTCAAAACGTAAACAAATTTTTGCGTCAATGCGATTCGCGCCACATTTTCGTACCATGAACGAATCAAAAAATGCACATGAACTTTCCATGGGAAAACGTCGCAAATGGAACCATCACTTCACACGAAACCTATCAATGACAATTTCGCGAGATGTGACATGAACTTGACATGAACATTTCAAAAACGTGCATGTACTTTCCATGAACATTTCATTTTTACGATGTCCATGAACCAATCATGGGGATTTTGAAATGTTGATGGTTTTTTTTCGAAAAGTTCATGGACATGTGCATGGGAAAGCGATCATTTGCTACGTTGGGCTTGTACTGCCAATGATAACAATATTGGCCTTGATACAAATATTGGTTTCCTTGCAAAAATAAATATATGCATATTGAAATGAAATACGTCATTCGTTGCAGATATCGCAGAAAATCGAAGTACAACTCGAAAGGACGAGGAAAAATTCATTGATATCAAAACTTCACCATTTGTAGGATGGTTAGACGTGACTTCATCTTCCGAATTCTTCTTTTGTCCGTAAAGTTTTCATCATGTTTCACTCGGTAAAAGGCTGCTTTCTGTTCATAACCAATTGATCAGAGCAAGACTTTTTTAGGTGGTCACCCTTGGTGAAGATTACTCTGAATCAAGAAATAACCTCCGAAGCTGAGATCAGTTTTCTGACTTGGACCTCTTCACCTTTTGTCTGTCAGGTTTTCTGCACAAGACTCTTTAGCAATGACTGTTTCGACTTTCGACTGAAATCGAGGAGAACGGACAATGTTTTGGCCACATAAAAAGATTCACTGAAAAAGTCCTGGTCACAGCAGGCACCACGATCAACCAGGATGGCAAAAGGGAAATGGTCAAGGACACTGAAATCATTCATTTGGACAATTCCAATGAGAGCTGCAAAATTGATGCTGATGACTTTCCAAGAGGTGGAACTGTCTATGCTATAGGAGCGTTTCTTAAAGACAAGGCCTTCTTTTGCGGTGGTGGAGGACTGTTCAAGTATAGCAAGCACTATTCCAACTGTGTCAATCTCGGATCAAGGGAGTCAGTTGCTGACATGTCAACAAAAAGGAAGGGGGCAGCCAGTGCAATCATTGACTTTGACAATGGAACGCAATCTCTTTGGATTACGGGTGGCAGGAACAATGAGACCAAGTTCATCCAATCCACTGAGTATGTTTACCCGACCGGAAGTGTCAGTCCAGGTCCTGATCTGCCAGTGGCATTATTGCTTCATTGTGTGGTAGCCCTCGACAAGTCCAATGTGATTGTTATTGGCGGGAATACGAAAGAAGCGTTCAAGAACAAGGAAACATATCTGTTCAATCTTGTGAACCAATCCTGGAGCAACAACAGTTCATCACTGACAATCCCAAGGAGGGCTCAAGCCTGCGGACAAGTGTCAATTGGAAATGAGAAAGCTGTTGTTGTGGCCGGCGGAGATACTAAAGGCAAGGACAACATGACCAAGACCACGGAGATCCTCTTGTCACCAGGATTGTCTTGGCAATCGGGGCCTGACATGCCAAAAGCAATAGCCTCTGCAGGATCAGTGTCAGCGCCAGATGGTTCATTTTTGGTCATTGGCGGTCAAGAACCCGGCAATCTCATGTCAAGGGACATCTACCGCCTAAAATGTCAATCACAAGACATTGCCACTTGTCAATGGACAAGGTTGCAGCAATCATTGACAGTTGCAAGGTCACAACACGTGGCCATCTTGGTCCCAGGCAAAGGCGTCTGTGAAAAGTCGGATCTAACAGTGTGACCAGATTTTTTTTCGATAAATCGCCAAGTTTTTGCCTTAGCAGCCAAAGTAGCCAACCAAAATAACTGTTTTAACCATTTTTATTGCATTTTCTTTTTCGTCATCACATCACAAATTGAAGCTTATCACATTACGAATTATAAATATCAGCTTTGAAATTGAGGAGCTCCCTTGGTGGCTTGAATTCTGACACGGTTTTCGACATCGAGAACAAACCGAGCTTGCAGTTAAGAATATATTCAAGCAACGCAAGTCGGTTTTCATTTGAGGTATTTGGATGGAGGGGCTTGAATTTCCGAGGAGTGATATCCAGTTGTCATGTAATTCTAGGCGTTCTAAGTTTTTTATGAGTGAACATGTAAATAAATGCAGAATTAGATAAAAATATATAAAGTCACAAACAAGGGACTGCTATTGATTTTCCATTCAACCGATGGCTCAATATAGCGGTTGTCTGACCGTCATTGCACTTCAAAGTTGCATCGGAGAATTTGTCCTACATGAAAGCCGTTTGCAATGATTTTGCCACTTGACTTTTAACTACTTTCTTCTCCTTCTCTTTGGCTTGCTCCATACGTGAACACGGGTCCAATTTCTAGGGGGGGGTACTTG
>JAAUYL010105868.1_pt1 | contig 11640 bp, 10 predicted proteins | sample 7278011 | NCBI WGS metagenome assembly JAAUYL01 (sample SAMN14350225, study PRJNA611818) | marine sediment metagenome | isolation source: surface marine sediment (1.8m) | place: French Polynesia: Moorea | collected 2018-08 | reverse complement strand
TGTTCCGCGTCATGCGGTCGTCCTTGACGAAGAAGTGCGCCAGCACCAGCGTCACCAGTGGCATGACCGCCATGAGCACGCCCGCCAGCCCGCTCTCCACTGTCTCTTGCCCCCAGGAGATCAGCCAATAGGGTAAGACGTTGCCCATGACGGCCATGGCCATGAAAGCCAACCACACACGGCCGTCCCGCGGGACTCGCTTACCGGAAGCGAAAAGCAATCCGACCAGGAAAACGCCTGCAACAAGGAGCCGAGCCGCAACCACGCTGTCCGCGGAGGCCGTCGAGACGGCGATCTTTGTCAGGCCAAAGGAGCTGCCCCACATGACGACGAGAGCGAGCAGCATGACCCAATGGATTACGGGAGGACGGTGCGACACAAAGTTCAGGCCAAAAGCTCGCATTCGAGGCCGGCCTTTGGTGGGGCGTTCGTGATCCAAGGGCCCATTGTTTGCGCCGCTGGTCCAATACTCGGACCCGGACGAACGAGCGCCGGGTGTGACTGAAGCGTGAGCCCGATCTCGGCCAGCAGTGTCCGACCGTTCCTTGGCAAGGCTGTGGCTTGGCATGGTCTGAGCTATGTCCTGACCTCAGGCTTGGCCCTGTGTACCGACCCTCCCCAGCACCAAGCTAACAGGCCGAAACTTCTGCCTGGGGCGAGATGCCGACTGAAGGTCTGTCTCGTCCCCATCGAAAGTCTCGGCCTGCCTTGCGCAGGCTGGTCTTTTGGCACTAGCCCTGAGGTTGCACCTGCGGAGGCCCAAAAACTGGCCGACGGCCCTTTGTCGCGGCCTTACCAGCCGAGGGAATAGCGCTTCGACCGGAAGACGGACCTTCGTCGGACTGGTCGTTTCGAACTATCGGCTCACCTTCAAGGATACGGCGGACCTCGTCCCCGCTCAGGGTCTCGTAGAGCAGCAAGGCCTCGGCCACCGCATGCAGGCCGCTCATGTTCTCCTCAAGCGCCTGCTGAGCACGGTCTTCCGCTTCTTCGATGATGCGGCGAACTTCGTCGTCTATGAGACGGGCCGTCGCTTCAGAAACGCTCTTGTTTTGCGCGAGCGAGCGCCCTAGGAAGACCTGCTCTTCATTCTCGCTGTACCGAAGGCGGCCGAGCTTATCGCTCATGCCCCACTCAGTGACCATGCGCCGCGCGAGGTCCGTCGCCTGCTGGATATCGTTGCTGGCTCCCGTCGTGACGTTCTCGCGGCCGAAGATCAGCTCTTCAGCGATCCGACCGCCGAACATCATGGCAAGCCGCGCCTCGATCTCGCCCTTGCTCATCGAATAGCGATCGCGTTCCGGCAGGTTCATGGTCACGCCCAGGGCCCGACCGCGCGGGATGATCGTCACCTTGTGCAGAGGGTCGTTACCGGGCACCAGAAGGCCGACCAGGGCATGGCCCGCCTCGTGGTAGGCGGTTAGGCGCTTCTCGTCCTCGGTCATGGCCATCGAACGGCGCTCCGCACCCATCATCACCTTGTCCTTCGCAGCCTCGAAGTCGGCCATCGTGACCACGCGGCGATTTGCGCGGGCAGCGATCAAGGCGGACTCGTTGACCAGATTGGCGAGATCAGCGCCGGAGAAGCCGGGCGTGCCGCGCGCGATGATTCGCGCATCGACGTCCGGTCCGAGAGGCACTTTACGCATATGCACTTTCAGGATCTGTTCCCGTCCGATCACGTCCGGATTCGGTACCACGACCTGGCGGTCGAAGCGGCCGGGGCGCAGCAGAGCGGGGTCGAGCACGTCGGGTCGGTTGGTAGCCGCGATCAGGATAACGCCTTCAGTCGCCTCGAAGCCGTCCATCTCGACAAGCAGCTGGTTGAGCGTCTGCTCGCGCTCATCATGCCCGCCGCCGAGGCCGGCGCCGCGACTGCGGCCGACGGCGTCGATTTCATCGATGAAGATGATGCACGGCGCGTTCTTCCGGGACTGCTCGAACATGTCACGGACCCGCGACGCACCGACACCGACGAACATCTCCACGAAATCCGAGCCCGAGATCGTAAAAAACGGCACATTTGCCTCGCCAGCGATCGCACGTGCCAGCAAGGTCTTTCCCGTTCCCGGTGGTCCGACAAGCAGCACACCTTTCGGAATGCGACCGCCAAGACGCATGAACTTTTGCGGATCCCTGAGGAAGTCGACAATCTCCTCCAACTCCTGCTTTGCCTCGTCGATCCCGGCGACATCTTCGAAGGTCACGCGTGTCTCATCGGGCGCCAGCATGCGCGCCTTGCTCTTCGCAAAGCCCATGACACCGCCCGGGCTGCCACCCTGCATGCGCCTCATCATGAACAGCCAAAAGCCGATCAGGAGTAGAATAGGCAGGAGCGAAAAGAACAGGGTGCCGAGCAGGCCGGGCTGTGGCTCTGGCGCCGCTGTAATACTGACTCCCTGATCTCGCAGAGGCGTTACGAGATCGCTTCCAGCCGGCGCGAAGGTGCGGAACCGGTCACCGTCACTTGATGTGCCGAAGATGCTTTGGCCTTGGATCGTGACCTCCTGCACCTCGCCAGCCTCGACTTGAGCGAGGAAGTCGGAATAGCCGACCTCGAGAGCATTCTCTGTGGGGCTCCCGCGGAAGGCGAAGAGTGCTATTGCTAGCAGGAGTCCGATGATCACCCAGGTCTGCAGCTTGTTGTCGGATTTCATCTCTCGGCTCTCCTCGATCACGCGGCCGCTATCTGCTTGGTCCTAGAACTCTGAAGTTTAGATACGTTCCAATATACGCAGTAGCCGGTTGAATAGACCTGTCATCGGTATGGTTTCGACGAGGATCTTCCAAATAAGTTTGGCTTTGCATGCAAGGATTAGCGCCGACCGGGCATTACCGGGTTTCGTCTAGCCGGGCTGTGAACTCTGGCAGCGTGATCGCTTGAGACCGGACCTGGGCTAAGCAGGGTCCGCCCGCGCCATTGGCCTCTGAGCCTCTGACTCCAGGATGACCGCGACGGCATGAACAACCGAGGCCAAGCGGACCGCCGTTTGGATCGCCACCTTGCCGATCCCGACCTTGCGGAGCACCTGTTCGTGCGCCTCGATAAGAGGTCGCACCCGTTTATCGCCGAGACTGCCGGGGACCACAGATCGAAGTCCGACTTCTCGACGCCGGAGTTGACGATCACATTCATGCGCAACCACGCCGGCATTGAGTTGTACTCTTCGGAGGTCGCGAGATAGACCAACGGGTAGAAGACGTTGTTCATTGACATCATGGTGGCGGCTCGTGATGCCGTGATCTCCTCGGCCGACAGATGCTGAGCGGCTTCAGCTTCACTCGTGGCGAGGTTTTCGGCGTTACGAGATCCGATTGCCGAAGCGACGAGTGTGCCTCAGGTTTGCTGCTCGGTCAGAACATCACCGCGCAGCAGGCTCACGATCAGTATCTATGCAGCGCTATCGGTGACAGGTACGAATGTCATTTGGCAGAGCGCTCCCCTGAGCTTGATGCTACGCATGGGACCTGCGAATTCGCTGCGCTTCGCCGGCGCAGTGCTGAGACACGGCCCAGATGTCGGCGCGGCTAACGCCGATGTCGTGGAGGGTCTGATCGCTAAGGGCCATAAGTTCGTCGTAAGTCTTTCGGGCCCGTCTGCGGGCGGCCCACGCCCCGAAAATCGTTCCTAAGGTTGGCCGTCGAAGCCGGCCCGCCACAAGTTCGCTCATTTCCAATTGCTCCTTGGCTTACGTTAGATGCTGCACTGCAATACGCCACGGGAGGCACGCCGGACCATGTCCTGGATGCATGTTTGCTCCAGCCAGCGGGCACAGCGCGCGGGACCTTCAACGGAATTACGGACCTCTCACTGAGCGGCCAAGGTGTTGGCAGGTGCAAACGCGATCGTTGCCACTTCATGCCAATCTGCGTTTTCGCGACTACAGCGAGACCTCCCACCCCAGCTCATTTGCAGACCAAACGAAATTGCTGCGAAGCGAACTACGGCCAGGCGCAGTGATGCGAACCTCCGGTAGGCCGACTGCTCCGTCCTGACCGTGAAGCCGGATGGCTTTGTCACGCCTGTCACGCTCGACGACTGAATGGCAGACAGAGCGTCCCGGTCAGCTAATCCATGATGGTGACTTCCGCCACGCGGCTCTTCAGGATTCCGCGAATGAACCTCGCAAGTGCGAAGAATTCCTCCTGCCGTGAGGAGTGACGGCGCCAGATCATGCCGATGATCCGAAATGGTGAGCGTGGCTGCATCTGGCGGGCGACCACTTGTTTATCTTGGACGACTTCGGCGCGGACGTAGAGTGCCGGAAGGAACGAGAGTCCCATACCCATGCCCACCATTTGTCGTATTGTGTCGAGACTCGTACCCTCATAATCCAGTGACAAGTTGGCGCCAAACTGATCGCAAAGATCACGGACTTGGTCGTGTAGACGGTGTCCGGGCTCCAGCGTTAAGACCGTCTCACCCTTGAGGTCTGATCTGGCGGCGTTTTCCTTGGTGGCCAAATGGTGATCCTGAGGCGCCACGACCCACAGCGGCTCGCGGAATAGGCGTGCAGTTTGCAGGTCTGTGCCCTTTACTGGCAGAGGAAACAAAAGCAGGTCGAGGTTGCCCTCGTCCAGGCCGTTAAGCAGCACTTTCGGCATGCCTTCGCGAATATAGAGCTTCAAGCTCGGAAATCTTTGGTGCAGCTCGGCCAGGATATGGGGCAATAGATAGGGACCCAAGGATTGGAGCACCCCAAGGCGGATCGTTCCACCAAGCAAGCTTTGCCCGTGCTTCGCAAGTTCGACGATGTCCCGCACATCGCGCAGCACGGTTCTGCCGCGTGCGGCAATTTCCTGTCCGATTGGCGTCAGGATGACTCTCGACCGACTCCGTTCAACTAGCTGAACGCCGAGCTTGTCCTCAAGCTCTCGGAGTTGCCCGCTCAAAGTCGGTTGCGTTACGTGAGTCATTTCTGCGGCCCGTCGGAAGTGGAGCGTATCGGCCACGGCAACGAGATAGCGGAGCTGCTGCAAAGTCGGCACTTGATATCCTCTTTCCGTCGTCAGAATGCAGAAAGGAAATTCCTATCGAAGTAACGATGGATTTCGATTGGCTCTATCAGGGTTTCAAGTCGACATCGGGGAAGTATCGTAGAGCGCATGGCTGCGTTTGGGCGGCATGGGCGGCGTCTGCTCGCAAATGGTGAGATGTGAGCATGAAGAGATTCAAAAATATGCTATTGGTCTGCGACGAGGGCAACCTGCACGTAGACGTAGTCGGCCGTGCGATCTGGCTGGCAAAAGCCAATGACGCTCGCATCACTCTGGTTGACGTCGTCGATGCGGCGCCAGGTGAGCTGACCAGGCTTCTTGCTGCTCTTCCTGGCAAGAGAGGGCATGAAGTTGAGCACGAAATGGTGGAGTTCCACCGGGCGCGTCTCGCCGAAATCGCCGCACCGATCAAATCCGAGGGCATCAAAACGAGCGAGCTTGTGCTTCAGGGCTTACCGTTTATGGAAGTCATACGAAAGGTTCTCCGTGACGGACATGACCTTGTCATGAAGGGTGCGGCCGGCGAGATCGAGGGAAATCCCCTGCTCTTCGGCAGCACAGACCTTCATCTGCTACGCAAATGCCCGTGCCCGGTTTGGGTCATGAAGAAAAGCCGTCGCAAGCGCTATGCCCGTATACTTGCCGCTGTCGATCCGGATCCCGCCAATGAGCAACGAAGCGCCCTCAACGCTCTTATTCTCGACCTTGCGACTTCCTTGTCGAAGCTCGACGGAAGCGAACTTGACGTCGTCAACGCTTGGCGACTCGATAAAGAGGAGACTTTGCGAAATAGCGGGTTTTCGAGGGTGTCCAATACCGAAGTCGACCTGCTCGTGACGAATGAACGCGCGCATAGCGAACGCAGGCTGAAAGAACTCTTAGAGGAGTATCCTGACGAGGACGCTAAGCGGAGCGTCCATTTGCTGAAAGGGGCGGCCCGAGAAGTGATCCCTAAGCTGGCCGAAAAGAAGCGTGTTGACTTGATCGTTATGGGGACTGTGGGACGTACCGGCATTCGCGGTCTTCTTATCGGCAATACGGCCGAAGCGATCTTGAACCAGGTCGAATGCTCCGTGCTTGCGGTGAAGCCACCCGCTTTCGAGACCCCTGTTCGCTTGGACGTAACCCCTAGCACTTCCGAACTGGCATGAATTGTCGTTCATGCAGATGACTCATGTTGCTTCGATCTTGGCTGTCTCATTCGCCTTCGATCGAATTTGATAGGTTTTTCCAATGACGCTTGGCGGGCTTAACGATTGGGCGCTAGAGCGGCGCGTGCCAAATCTAGGAAGCCTCGTCAATTAGTGTCTAGCTACCATGCGTCCAGCTTTCATAAGGAGCAAAATGAAGATGGAAGGGATTGACCGTCTAAAGCAAAGCGAAATCACCGGGTCTGCGTCGCACAGCATAATCGAGGCAACGGGAGGACAATGCGACGACCATGACCAAACCGGCCACAAGGGCGAGGAGGCGAGCGCCGCGTCGATAGAAGGAATTTGGACCGGTGAAATCCTTGGCCCCTACGGATGGGAAAACAGCGGGACCTATGTGCTTGATCAAGGGCGAGTTCTTGGTGGCAACAACCGGCACCATTCCGCGGGGCACTACAGTTTGGTCGATAACACCTATCGGGCCGAGATTGCTGTCCACTACCATGGCCAGCCTAGAGCGATTTTTGGAGGAATACGTAAGCAGTTTGAGATCGTTGTGGTCGGCACCTTAGAGAACGACGTAATCCTAGCGCAGATCGACCCCGGGGGTGGGCGCGGCTCCAGCGTACGATGCCGTTTGATACGGCGATTAGACCTACCTTGCAGGAACCAGTAGCCAAGAGACAGCCAGTGATGTGGTTTCCCGATGCAACGAGAAGATGGGAGCCGACTGAGCCTTCTATGTATTTGGTTCCTACGGCAGAGCGCTGATAAACTCTTCGTCTCTATTGTCTCGCTCGTTTGGATCCCGATTTGGGAAGAGCTGTGTCGTCATCTGGCGGATCAACGCCTTGAATTCCGGGTCTTCTGAAGTCGCAGTTCGCGCGACGCGGCCCCAAATCGAAGTCTCGAAAGTGTCCCGGGAGCAGAATGCTGCGGCGATCTTGATGGTGTCCTCGCTCCGCTCGCTGGGCTTGGGATCTCCAGTGCAGAGTTCCTTAGGGCTGATCGTCTCAGCAGGATCGAAGACCATTACCACGCGGTAGGGCGAAATGTAGCCCTGCGGTGCTTCCGTGACGAAGGGAACCGGCGGGCCGAAATGAGACTTGTACATGGTGCTGGTTATCGCCGCATCGACTTCGTCTTTGGGCGCATCGAAGGGGTTCCCGCGAATTTTAGTGAGCAAAGCCCCTTGCCCCGCGGCGTATCCCAAGGTGTTGGGACTCCATTGCTGCCAGTCCCACTTGTAGGTCGTTGGGGCCGAACACCCAGTGATCAGGACAGCGACGCTGACGGCGATAGCAGCACGCCCGACGGTCTTGCGTCGACGAAGCCTGGACATACCCAGCAGGTATCGCCTCCTCAGCTTCTTTCAACGATAAGCTACGATCCAACCGATGAACGCGATCACAGCAGCTCGCGCCAGGAGCTGAGAGCTAGCCATCAAGAACACCCACGGCTTGTTCGGCACGCTGGTCGGCGCTGGCTATCCCAGGTTAATGGGCATCAGCGGTCGCCCGCGCTTCAGGTTCGGCAAGGAGGCTTCAATTTGACACACGTCTGTCCGCTACAACCTGGTCTTGGGCGGCAAGCAAGGCGAAATGCGTCGCTATGGGGCTCTTGTCTCCAAGCCAGCGCGTATCTCCTGTAGAGACGCCGATATGGCCTCGAGGTCGCGATGGAACCTATCAAATTCAGAGGCTTTCGCCTTGGGGTCGGGCAGTCGAAGTAGGTAGGACGGATGCACGGTCATGAAGACGGGCGTGCCGTCGTCGGCCCGCTCGATCTGTCCGCGGCGCCTCAGAATTCCCTGACCGCTGCCAGTGAGCGCCTCGGCTGCTGTCGCGCCCAAGGCGACGATCAGACGGGGCTGGACGAGCTTCCGCTCCAAATCCAGCCACCACTTGCAATGAGAGATCTCGCTCGCGCTCGGCCGCTGATGTATACGCTTCTTGCCGCGCGGCGTGAACTTGAAGTGCTTCACCGCATTCGTGATGAAGACGGTCTCGCGTTCGATGCCGGCCGCCTGGCAGGCTTCGTCAAAGAGCCGTCCGGCTGGGCCGACGAAGGGCCGGCCAGCAAGATCTTCGTAGTCCCCCGGCTGCTCGCCGACGAACATCAGATCCGCATCGGACGGTCCCTCCCCCATGACGACCTGTGTGGCGTGGCGGTAGAGCGGACAGTTGCTGCAGGACTTTGCCGAGCGCCGCAAGGCGTCCAAGCTGTCTACTTGCGGGGCCGCGGGGTCGCTGGGCGACGGCCGCGCCTTGATCTTGGCGGCGCGCCGTGGCGGCAGTGTTGGCGCGGCCGCCCGCATCGCCACCGCACGCTCTTCTGCCTGCGCGATTAGTTCGGGAATGAGCCGCGCTTCAGGCAGGTTTCGCCAATATTTCTTCGGCATCTCGGTTTGCATCGCCTTCACCTTCAGCCGTGACGGGTTGAAGATGTTTCGGAAATAGGTCGACCAGAGCTCTTCGGCCGCGTCCTCGGGAAGCGACGGCCTCTCTCGACCCGCGCCAAACCTTAGCCCGCCGTTCTCGAAGATAGCAGTCCTGTCCGGCGTGACGATGCACCAGTCCATGTCGGCAAAGCGCTTAGCGAAAAAGGGCGCCGTCGGTTCGACCGTGTGGTGCGAGGGCTCGAACCAGGCCGCAAAGCTGCGCCGCCTGGCATCCGGCACGCCGATTTCTCGGAAACGAAGGAAAGCCTTCATCTTGTGCTGGCAGCGGCGGACTGATTTCCCCATGACCAGCAGCTGCGAAAGGCATGGATGTCCCCGGTCAGTCATCAAGGCGGAGCGATCCTTCACCTTCCAAAGCAAAGCATAGAGACGGGCAAAGCGCTCCGGGTCGCTGTGCCACACGACGCTATCGGCGAGATCGACGAAGGATTTCGGGATCCTGTACCTGGCCTTGCCGGGAGGAGCGAGGGTCTCCTCGGCAAAAAGATCAGGCGCCGCTTCGCCGTAGCTCCAGAGGATGTTCTCGGGCCGAATCCTCTGCGCCAGGCAGGCCCGCGCGGCACAGCGCCAAGCTTCAGCCGTACCGATTTCCGGCAGTCGAATGGCGAGCATCACAGCAGGGCCAGTTGCTCTGGCGCCGGAGCGAAGCGCGCGCGCAATTTTTCGCTGTCGATCAGCGCGCCGGGTGTCCAGTCTGGCGTCGTTACGAAGGGCCCCGCTTTTTTCAGGATCGCGCCCATGTTCGTCAAATCCCGGTAGCTCAACCTGCGATGCCGACGGGTTGAAAGAATGCGATTCACGGTCTTCATTCCGAAGCCGGGGATGCGCAGAAGCATCTCCCGCTGAGCGACGTTCACGTCTATTGGAAATTGACCGCGGTGAGCGAGCGCCCAAGCGAGCTTTGGGTCGATGTCGAGATCGAGGTTGCCATCCTTCGTGGCGCCAGTGATTTCGCTCAGGTCGAAGCCGTAGAATCGCAGCAGCCAGTCGGCCTGATAAAGCCGGTGCTCCCTCAGCAACGGCGGCTTGATGAGCGGCAGCTTCTCCGACGCGTCCGGAATGGGAGAAAAGGCAGAGTAGTCGACTCGCTTCAGCTTGTAGCTCGCATAGAGCCGGGTGGACGTGCCTAGAATGGTTGCATCGCTTGCCTCATCCGCACCGATGATCACCTGGGTAGACTGGCCTGCGGGCGCAAAGCCCTTCGCGCGTCGTCCCGTGTAGGAGCGGTCCTTGGCCATTTCCCTGCGCAGCCGCACATCAGCCATCGCTGCACGGATCGTCTCGGGGTTCTTCTCGGGCGCGTAGGATTTGACGCTCCGATCGGTCGGAAGCTCGACGTTGATCGAGAGGCGATCGGCATAGAGGCCCGCCTCTTCGATCAGCTCCGGGGCGGCGTCGGGGATCGTCTTGAGGTGGATGTACCCACGAAAGCCCTCTTCTTGTCGCAGGCGTTTGGCGATGCGAACCATATCGGACATGGTCGCATCGGGGGACCTGATGATGCCGGAAGATAGAAACAGCCCTTCGATGTAGTTGCGACGATAGAACTCGATGGTCAGCCGCACGACCTCGTCTACGGAGAAACGTGCCCGTAGAACGTTAGACGAAACGCGATTCACGCAATAGGCGCAGTCGTAGATGCAGAAATTTGTCATCAGGATCTTGAGCAGCGAGATGCAACGTCCGTCCGGCGCGTAGGCATGACAGATGCCCGAGCCTTCATTCGACCCGAGGCCCTTGCCGTCGCGACTATCGCGCTTGGAGCCACCTGACGATGCGCAGGAAGCATCATATTTCGCTGCGTCGCTCAAAATTGCGAGCTTCTGCTTCAAATCGAGCTGCGCCATTTGTTCACTATATGTTCTATATGGCGCACATGCAACGCCCTCGCAAACAGCCGTCACGAAGTGGAAATCTCGATGAGAGATTCATGCCCGGAATCGAGTGGCACCTCTGGCTAGGAGCGAGCGCCGGTGTGAAGTGGTGATAGACCGCACAGCGCCATGGACCGCGTCTTCATGCGACGCCAAATCGGCAGCTCTGCCTTGGCCTGTAAAGCCGGATTGGTTCCGCCGTTTGAGCTGTAATCCGATCTTACTCGGGGGCTCCCGATAATCTGCAAATCCTGGACGTTGAGTGCTCAGGCGCAGATTACGTCTGAATCCTGAGCCACACTGCCGATTTCGTTTCCGCGGCCCATCCGAACTCCGATCCGCCCGTGATCCAGTCACACATGACGGTCGTAAGCTCTGATCACATTGGAAACGAGTTGAGCTTATGAAAAACAGTCATCGTCTAGACATAGATCGCGCAATATCGCACGGCTGCCTCGGCGCCATGGCCGGCGCGGCCTTCATCACTTTGTTCCTTGTATTCGACGTTTTTAGTCTGGGCTTCGAACTGGACCAAATTCTGGGTTCATCGGTCCACGCCTACGCAATCCTCTACAAGCCCATGATGTTGTGCGGCGTGGCCGCAATCGGTTGGTCCGTGTGGCGACAGCTTCGTGAGCAGGCTAGCCAGTCAGTAAGCCGTGCCAAAGCGACCCCATCGAGCGGCCCCTAAGGGTCATTCCGAAAGTGATCCAGCAAGGTGGGGGCGCTAGTCGCAGCTGTTTACTTTGACGCTCTTGATCTCGCGGCCTTGGATTTGGCCCGCTCCCCATTCAAGCCGCTACCAGGAAAGTTCGGCCTAGGCGGACCCCAAGAATTCAAGATCTGAAAGGATCAAACGATGTTTGAAAAAGCCTACAAGATCGTGATGGACCCGAGGTACAACCCGTTGCGCGGACTGCCGAAGATGGTTCGATTTCAATACATGCTGATCCTCTCCTACATGTGGTCGACCATCTTCACGGTCTGGGCCGGTTCGGCCCTTGCCTTTGGATGGAGTGTCGCTGGGCACACGGTGTTGCTGGTCGGCGTTTTCTTCACTGCCGACATTTTCCGGCGCGCCCGAGCGCGGGCTGCGAACTACCGCGACTCAATGCGCGACCCCCGCGACAACACCGTGCTTTACGACGACCTGTGG
>JAAUYL010035783.1_pt1 | contig 11643 bp, 6 predicted proteins | sample 7278011 | NCBI WGS metagenome assembly JAAUYL01 (sample SAMN14350225, study PRJNA611818) | marine sediment metagenome | isolation source: surface marine sediment (1.8m) | place: French Polynesia: Moorea | collected 2018-08 | reverse complement strand
TATGTCAGGGGTAGGTTTAACTACTTCTGGTATTGGCATGGGAATGTCGGGTGTAGGCATGAGTATGTCAGGGGTAGGTTTAACTACTTCTGGTATTGGCATGGGAATGTCAGGTGTAGGCATGAGTATGTCAGGTGTAGGTTTAACTGCTTCTGGTATTGGCATGGGAATGTCAGGTGTAGGCATGAGTATGTCAGGTGTAGGTTTAACTGCTTCTGGTATTGGCATGGGAATGTCGGGTGTAGGTTTAACTACTTCCGGTATTGGCATGGGAATGTCGGGTGTAGGCATGAGTATGTCAGGGGTAGGTTTAACTGCTTCTGGTATTGGCATGAGTATGTCAGGTGTGGGCATGAATATGTCTGGTGTTGCTGCCTCCATGCCACCAGTTCGCCCCCGCAAGTTCTGGTTAGTTGCTGATGCCGAACTTATTATCCACGGTGCGACTGAACCTGATGCTACTGTTACTATCGGTGGACGACCCATTAAGCTGAACCCTGATGGTACATTCCGCTTCCAGATGGCTTTCCCTGATGGTTTAATTGATTACCCAATCATGGCAGTAGCAGTTGATGGCGAACAAAACCGCTCTATTCACATGAAGTTCACTCGTGAAACTCCAGAACGTCGCACCAATACTAAAGAAGAAGCTGTTCTGGAATGGATGAGTTAAAAAGTTAGTAGTTGATTTATTCAGGAGTAGAAAAAGTAGCGATCGCTATACGGAGCATGATTGCTCATTCCTATTAGGCAAAGAACCCCCGGAGTTTAACCGGGGGTTTATCATTAGATAAATTAGGCATATAAATTTTTACTATTACAACTACAATCTCTTAGCTAAAAAATAAAATAATCATTTAGGAAATCTTGACTTAATCTATATACTGATGAATTTATTCGAAATTACTCAAACACTAACAAATATATTCGGAGAATCTATTGAAACTCCATCACCCAATTCATGGCAAATAGAAACAGATAAGTTTCGACTTTTAATTCTCATCTCAGAAGACGAAACTTGGCTGAGAATTTTAATACCTATTGTTCCAAAAGAAGATGCTCAACCATTTCTTGAAAAATTACTTGAAGCTAACTTTGATGTGACTTTAGAAACTCGTTATGCTATATATGAAAATGTTCTTTGGGGAGTGTTTCAGTATAATTTTTATACATTAACAGTGGCAGATTTTAGTGCAGCTATTCAAAGATTACTTAATTTGAAAGAACAAGGTATATCTGGTTATTTTGATGAGGTAATAGAAAATCAGATTTGCCAAGTAATTAAAGCAGCAAAACTCCAAGGACAAACTTTAGAAGCAACTCTACAAACTTTAGAACGTTTTTATGCAGAAGGTTTAATGGGAGAAATAGACATGAATTCAGAATACAGAGAAAAAACTTTGTTAGCTTGGCGTTATCAGTTAGAGCGTTTATGGTCTGAAGTAGAACCATGAGTTACTAAGTCATTTCAGTTATCAGTTATCAGTACCTCTAGCTGAAGCTTCAGGGTTTAAATACGGAATATTCTTTTTTTATCCTTTTAAAAGAGGAGGCTTCGGACCCTATTTTGCGGTCAAAAGTAAGAAGTAAAAATTTGATAAAAAGTCTCTAATTTTGAACTGAACAAGGCAGAAAAAAATAAGCAATAAACAAAATGGATATTATTTCAATACTTAAACAAGATTATCAAAAATTTCCTGCTGACCAAACCTACAGTATCTATGCAGAAAATGTTTATTTTGAAGACCCACTAAATAAATTTCACGGGATAGACCGTTATCAAAAAATGATCGGCTTTATGAAAAGTTGGTTTAACGATGTTCAACTGGAGTTGCACAATATTAGTCGCTCAGGAGATTTAATTAAAACCCGTTGGACACTTAGTTGGACAGCTCCTGTGCCTTGGAAACCTCGAATGGCAATACCAGGATGGAGTGAATTGAAACTCAATACAGATGGACTGATTAACAGTCATATTGACTATTGGGATATTTCTCGGCTGGATGTTTTAAAACAGGCTTTTCAAGTGAAGTAGCTAAATAATTCTCAGTTTATTTTTTGGTAGATATATTGATAAAAAAGCACAATTTTGATAAAAGAAACCTCCCTTGATCCTGAAAAAGTCAAAAAACCGCTAAAGTTAAAATATTTGACATTCTCCCCGGCTTAAAGGCGCGGGGATTCCTACCGAGCTGTAGCCCCTCCCTCGCCTGGTTGACGTTTCACTGGCTGCTGCTACCTTGGCGGTAGTCTTACGCCTGCCTCCACATCCGTTTAATGTCTCGGATTGCCCACCCGCGACTAATATATTTATTGCTGCGTTTTCCAGAGCGATCATGCTTACTACCACAATTAAGGCATTCCCACTTCCTGACTCAAAGGTCTAATTTTCCACCTTTAAAACCACAACACGACCATACTTGGGATTTTGGTTCCCAACAACTAATATTATGTCCGGTAGCATCGGTATTGTATAGCAAAGCTAGGGAACACTTAACTGGGAACACTTAACTGGCAAGAATACTTAAGGGCAAGAAAAAAAACTTAAATTTCCTGTAGATATTCACCATTGGGTTTACACAAACGCGCCCCAGCGGACATGATCTAATTACTCTTAGAACGCGACCGTATTTTTCTGTTTTCCCTTCTAACAGCTTCCTAAATTGCCTCCAACCTAAATCTGATATTGATCTAGATAATTTACGGTCTCTTGGTGCGCGTTCCCTGTCTTGGTCAGCATTCCCTTGCGATTGTCGTCGTCGCGGGGTCTGACCGCTAGCGACTGTCGTCGTCGCGGGGTCGCACCGCTTTTTTACCATTCCAGAAACATTGTCATACCTCTAAAACAATTGTTTGGTTTTCACGAATTATTTCGGTGGATAATTTATGTAGAAAATCTGTTCTTGTATCCTTCAGTTTGGCATGAAACTTAGCAACTCTAACTCGCGCTTTTTCATAACGATTTGACCCTTTAGTTTTCTTAGACAATGACTTACTTAATTTTCGTTAGCGCAGCTCCTCTGTTAGCGCAGCTCCTCCGGAGGAGGCAAGAGGCTACTTCTTAATCCGTTTTTTTAACGGTTTGGGTGCATCAATTTTTTGACCATTACTCAAAGTAGCAAAATGTAGAAATGCCTAAATCTATACCTACTGAATTATCAGTATGAGCCAAGGTTTCTGGTATAATTTCTACTACAAAACTTAAGAAATACCTAGTAGGGGCGATTCGCGAATCGCCCCTACAATCTTTAATCACTGTTACTGATGATGGAGCAGCAGGTAATTCTCACAGGCGAAACAATTTTAAGCTTTCCAATTTTTGTTAAATAGACTTTATGTTGACTAATTTTAAACCCTGCTTTTGTAAACCTTGGAGTTTGTTTTAACTTTCTAGTTTTGAATTTATGATGTTTAACAGGTTTACCTTTTCTCTTACCTTTGGTTGACTTAAAAAAGTTAGAGCAACGCCTGGTTTAAATCATTTAAAGATTGCTGCAATGGTATAGCATAAACCTCTGACAACCATTCCCTATTTTCAGTTTTTTTAGCTTGAGTTATAAACTGTTTTTGTAGTTACGAATTAGTTGGTTTCTTTTCTCCTAATTTATATTTATGTTGGCAGCAATCTAGACTATCATTCCAAACAACACGGACACAACCAAATAGCTTTGCTAATCGGTATTTTTGTCATGGTGTTGGATAGATACACTACTTAAATCTAGCTTTCATCATTCCTATATGAACTAATAGTATGATAACATAATTTATTGAATAAAAAGCAATTTAAAAGTCGCCCTTCTAGGGCGAGGCTTTAGACTCAATTTTTCGGTAAAAATTTTTCAGAAAAGGTTAAATATTGATGCGCGTAATATTAATGACGGGAAAAGGTGGCGTTGGCAAAACATCAGTGGCTGCCTCAACAGGACTACGTTGTGCAGAGTTAGGCCATAAAACTTTGGTTCTCAGCACTGACCCAGCTCACTCCCTAGCAGATAGCTTTGACATGGAAATGAGCCACGAACCTCGGAAGGTTAGGGAAAATCTTTGGGGTGCTGAGTTGGATGCTTTGATGGAGTTGGAGGGAAACTGGGGAGCTGTAAAACGTTATATTACTCAAGTTTTGCAGGCGCGGGGTTTGGATGGTGTGCAAGCTGAGGAGTTAGCTATTTTGCCGGGAATGGATGAAATTTTTGGTCTGGTGCGGATGAAGCGTCACTATGATGAGGGGGAATATGATGTTTTAATTATTGATTCTGCTCCGACTGGTACTGCTTTGCGACTTTTGAGTTTGCCGGAAGTGGGGGGTTGGTATATGAGGAAGTTTTATAAGCCTTTGCAGGGAATGTCGGTGGCTTTAAGACCTCTTTTTGAACCTATTTTTAAACCTATTACTGGTTTTTCTTTGCCAGATAAGGAAGTTATGGATGCTCCTTATGAATTTTATGAGCAAATTGAGGCTTTGGAAAAGGTTTTAACTGATAATACTAAGACTTCTGTGCGGTTAGTTACTAATCCCGAAAAGATGGTAATTAAGGAGTCTTTACGCGCTCATGCTTATTTAAGTTTGTACAATGTTTCTACAGATTTGGTAGTAGCTAATAGGATTATTCCTGATTCTGTGACTGACCCTTTCTTTAAAAAGTGGAAGGAAAATCAACAGCAATATCGGCAAGAAATTCACGATAATTTTAGACCTTTGCCTGTGAAGGAAGTGCCTCTTTATTCTGAGGAAATGTGTGGTTTGGCTGCTTTGGAGAGATTGAAAGAAACTTTGTATGGAGATGAAGACCCCAGTCAGGTTTACTATAAAGAAAATACTGTTAAGGTAGTGCAAGAGAAGGGGAATTATAATTTGGAGTTATATTTGCCTGGAATTCCTAAAGAGAAAATTCAACTGAATAAAACTGGGGATGAGTTGAATATTAGAATTGGTAATCATCGTCGTAATTTGGTTTTGCCTCAAGCTTTAGCAGCATTGCAACCTGCGGGGGCAAAAATGGAGGATGATTATTTAAAGATTAGGTTTGCTGAGGTTGTAAAAGTTTAGGGTAGTTATTTTTTTGTGGGAGGAGGTTTATATTTTTTCTTTTGTTTGAAGCACAAAGATTATTTTTCAACCTACTCCTACAAGAGAAAATTCAAAGTAAGCATCATTTATTTGGTTTTGAGCGACATTTAATTAGAAAATAAATACTTCTTAGTAAGTCTTTCCTAACGCCTAAATTATTTCTAGCCAACTTGATAATTACCTTCACTCTAAATTGTTTGAGGATACATATCAAAAACAATTTGCTCCTCTTCTTCTCCTGGTTTATGGTTAATGTAGGTTTTCAGGTTCCACTCAACAGTCTTATATCCTTTAAAGGCGCCGATGAATGCTCCTATTCCTGCTCCAACAGAAATTACTGTTCCAAGTCCAGGGACGACAATATCTATCTCTTTATTTCCACCAATGTATTGTTTTAACGATTCCTATAGTAATTTTTCGCCTCCTTTTAATATTGGATACAACTGCGGATACAAATTCAAAGCAGCCATACCACCTAGAGCAGCTCCCGTTGAAGATTGTAGAAAAACTTCTGAAATATACTCAACAACTTCAGGCTCAGAATCTTGAAGTATATTGATCTGAACTTTATGCTTGGAAAAAATCTTTTTTACCTTTTCCAAAACTTCAGGTTCTCTTTTTGGTACTGAAAAACCGAATCTATGCCCTATTTCAATAAAACCTTCTAGTTTGCTTAAGAACTCTCTTGGTCTTTACAAACAACTGGCTGACTACCCAATTTATCTGGTCTGAAAATTTTGTAAACAGGGCTAGGAAATTTTATAAGATACATGACTCTAAAGCTTAATATTGTGTGACACTTATTAATGTAAATGTTACAACCAGTTATCTTTAAGTGTGGTTTTCCCTATGAAATTTATCTAGTTTTACGAACAAAAATAAAATCAAAAGTCAAAAATATATAAAAATAAGACTTTAAGAAATTTCAATCATAAGCCATTTTCATGTAGAGTTATTTGATAGGATCAAAAATATTTAACAAAATAAAATAGGATATTAGAAGTCAATACTAAAACGATCTAGTTTTATGACTACAGAAGTATATACAACAGAAGCAGCATTTTTGCTTAATATATCCACAGGTAGACTGCGAATACTACTTCAACAAGGTAGAGTAGTAGGTGCTTATAAGGTCGAAAGGTTATGGATGATTCCTCTCAACAACCGAGGAGTACCGGAAATTACACCTGGTCGTCGCGGTCCTCAAGGAACCTGGAACAAGGCTGAACGTATAGGGAATACATTTGTTCATGTTCTACGAAGAACTATTGACTATAACCGAGATAATGAAACTTCTTATCCGGCAATTGCTGTAAAAGTGGGAGATAAAAAAGATTATTGCCACGCTCTCAAAATTAAAGGACCTTGCCAAATAGTCTATCAGCCACATCAGCCTAACATGAGTCAGGCAGGCGGTGCCCGTCTGTGGATTGAAGTTGAACCACAACATAAAGTAGAACGAATTTATTTTTCAAGAGGAGATTACGGTCCGCCTCCGGAAGTTACCGAACAGAGGCAAAAGAAGAAAGAAAAAAGTCAAAAGTCTTCTCAGAAGAAATGTTTGAGAAAATCAAAGAAAAAATCTTAGCCTATTTTATTTAGGCATCTAGAAAATATCTAGAATAGCTTTGAATTACTGGGGTTATTGAAAGACTCCTCTTGTTTGTGCTGAATATTTAAGCTCTAATTTTCTTATCCTAGTAAAAAGAATAGCAAGATATATTGAGCTGTTAAAAATTTAAAACTATTAAATACAGCCTTAAGAAGAATGATCGGAAAATTTTTGACAAAGTTATTAGAGAACGGGAAGCTCGAATAAGTTGAGAATATTTTCCTGACAGAGACAATAAAAAATTTATTGTCTCTAAATCTATCATAATCTCTCATCTCGGCAAAGAATTAAGTTGAGAATATTTAGCTCATTAGAACTTAAAGATAGCGATCGCTATAAATTTTTTCTAGCATTTATCCTCAATTATAACTACGAAAAACAATAAATGGAAACTCCCGATATATTCAAGAAATTGGTAAAGTATTATGGGAAGTATCAGAATAATTTTCGGAATTTATCGTGGCAGAATATTCCCAGATTTTGCCGATATTTTTTAATTTCATACTTCCTCATTTCTGCAAATAATTAAGTTAAGAATATTCAATTCATTAGAAGTTAAAAGATAGCGATCGCTATAAATTTTTTCTCCCATTTCTCCTCAACTATAACTACGAAAAACGATAAATAGAAACTCCCGATATTTCCGATTAATGGGTAAAGTATTGTAGGAAGGATAAGGATAATTTTCAGAATTGAGACTGGCAGAGTATTCCCCAAATTTTGCCGAGATTTTTGAGTTCATAGTTTCTCATCTCGACAAAGAATTAAGTTGAGAATATTCAATTCATTGGAAGTTAAAAGATAGCGATCGCTATAAATTTTTTCTCGCATTTCCTCTAAGCTATAACTACGAAAAACAATAAAGGGAAATTCCCCATATTTCCGACCAATGGGTAGGGTGTTATATGCGGGATAAAGGTAGTGAACATATTTAGATAAGAGGGTTCTAAATTCTGTTTCTTCTTCCTCCTCAAGTTCCTGCTTAAAATATTTACTCATTAATTCTCTACTCATAAATACAAACAATGGTACAGCATAATATTGGTCTAAGTTTTGACTATTCTGTTCAAACCATTGGGTTCTATTAATATCTCCCTTGAGTAATTCAACAAATTCTAAGGCGCTACCTTCCATTGCAGATATGAGATTAGGTGGATAATTTTGATTTCTGCTAATTTTCTTCATTTTTTCGACTAATTCATCATTAGCAAACTGTCTAATTTGAGATTCTAATTTCATCAGGTAAGTTTCTTCTAATTTGTGTTCGGAAATAGGTACTACTAATAAATTACCAGTGAGATGAACTGTTTCGATATTGCCAAAATTTAGTAATTTATCGAGTCGGTTACAATAATTGGAAAATTGTTGGTTAAAAGAGTCTAGAAGTGACAGATAGGAACGATATTGGGAATCTGATTTTTTTGATTTCTTCTCATCCTTAAGTAAGACAAAATCTGCACTACTAAAAATTTCCGTCAAACTACTATAAACATCTTTAAGAATTTGTTCTTTAGGATGACGACGATGTTCATTTTTCAACTCTCTGATGAGATTAGTTATCTGACTACTAAATGTATTTCCAGCAGCAGAAACAGATTTTCCACCAATAGGAATCATCATAAATTTTTTCATTCCCAGACTACCTGCACCAGTTATTCGTGTCATTATCGACAATTTGAGAATTAATAAAATATCCCAGAGATTTAATAAACTTTCTGCTAAAGATAATTTCTTTTCTTCAGCATATTCTTGTGCAGATATATTTTCTTTTCGAGGGTAATAAATGGCGAGATCGCTTAAATAAAAGGTTATCTTTTTTGGTTGGTTATCTAAAGTTTTGGCTGTGTTATTTTCCCAATATTCTCCCCGCGCTCGATAGATAACTTGTATGATTTCCATTAAATTTCTTTCTATTTGGAATTTAGGGATTTCTACTAAGATAATTTTGGCTTTAGGAAAGGATAAACCGCGACTTGCTGAAGATGTCATAAATACAATTTTGACGTCTTGTTTACATCCTTCAATTTTGCTCTTTTTTTCATCGGATAAATTAGCGTGTATTTCCAAATAGTCTGTATATTGTTCAAATTTTCGAGACTTACGAATTTTGTCTATTAATTCTTGTAATTTTCGTTTGTCTTGAATATAAACTAAAATTTGACTAGATTCGGGATTATCGAAATAGGAATTTATATCGGATAAAATATTGGCTTGAACCGTTTTGATTAACTCCTTATTATTATCTTTAAATTTAGCTTCATTAAATTTATAAAATTCGAGAAAAATTTTATAAGTTATATCTAAACTACTAGCAGGATAAGAATTAGCATTAATAGCAATTGCTGGTTGTTTATTAAATTCAAAAGTCTCGACTTTTAGTGGCGAATTTGTATTTTCTCCTACAGAGCGAAAATAAATTTTATCTGGTTCGGGGGAAGTCTGAGATAAATGTTGTTGAATAACCTCTTTTTCGACAATAGAAGCATCAGCAACAATGACTTTTGTATTAAATCCAAATTCAGGATTAGTCAAATCGTAATCTTTCAAAAAATCCTTAATTCCATGCAAAAAATTAACCCCACTATCATCTCCAGTTACCTCATCTATCATTATAAATATGTGCTTTATTCTCTGAGAAATTTCTCGCATTTTTTCAGGCATCACACCTGTATTTTGGTTATGAGCATCTTTGAATATTTGCCTGAGATGCTTGAGAGTATCTCCACCATTTGATGTTTTTCTTAAAGATTGAATCGAGACTGTAGCCACAATATTATTAGAAAGATTCTGATTGATAGTTGTATATATTCCCTGGCAGATACTAGAGAGAACTCCTGCACTTTTTTCCCCCATATCTTTAATACTATCCTCCGTTTCTCTGTAAAATCGCGACTTTCTAGAAGTAGGTTTTTTGGCAGATTTGGAAGTCAAATCCATTGGCGTAAAATTGACAGTATTTTTAGTGAAATTATCTTGACGGAGATTGGAACGATAACTAACTGTAGTTTTGCCATTATTTTCTTTAATAAGAATAGAATTAGTCGTGAGAAAAAATATTTTATCGCTACATAAAGACTCGCCATTTTTCGACTTAAACTTACTAATTAAATCGACATTAACTTGAGTGCGAGGACTCACATAAAATAATAGAAATCCCTCGTCGATATGAGATTTCAGAAAATTAGCGATCGCTGTAGTTTTTCCTATTCCTGGATTACCTGTTAAAAATATATAAGTTTGATCACCTTCCAGCACTTTTTTAATTAATTCACGATGAGCATTTCTTAAAGTTGACTTGGGAGTAACATCCATTTCTTTTGCTAAATCATCTGAAATAATTCCGACTGAATTAAAGAAACCATCAATTTTTTCTTGATGAATTACTTGAGTAATTTTATCCTCCTTTCCATAAATATTTTCGACAGATAATTCTTTGGCAAAGTTTCTCCCATTTTGAAAACTTTTTTTGGCATTAAATTGAATTTTTTCCAAGACTTCCTGACGAGCAATTTTTATCTCTTGCTCCTTCGGTTCATTTTGATAAATATCTGCACAAGTCTCAAGAATATTGATATTTTTTGGTTGTAAACAGAGAGAGCTAACGTTGCGATCGCTATATCCCACTGCATTAAAAAGTAATGACTTAGACTCATCTAATATATCGGTTTCTTTCTTGAGAAAATTATAGAAACTATAAGCATAAGCACCAGCTTGAATTAACTTAGCAGTTTCCTTATCCTTACGTTTAAAAGCAGTAAAATATCGTTTCAAATCTGGAGAAAAATCTAAACCAAAATCCTGAGCATCTCCCGTATCAATTCGCAGGTTAGAAAAAACACTCTTAGAACGTATATATTTAATATCTCTCATCAACATTCGGCGTAATTCTTCTATATTATCCAGTGGTAATAAATCTTCCACTGACTTGATTGAAAATATCGACAAGTCTACACAAATAATTCTAATTTCTCTCCGATAACGTAGAAGAATTAAAGTATCTGCTTGTAAAAACTCTCCTTTTTTGTGGTACTTGGTAACGTAGTTGTTTAGTTGACTATCTAAAACATCAGCAGATAAAAATTGAGACAATAATTTTATAGTTGCTTCTTGTCTATCCTTGGGATTAGTAGCGAAAGCATTATCTCCATGAAAGCTGCATTGGTAATATAAAATTTCCGGTTTTCTCAGGTGGAGTTTCCAATTAGTTGACTTGATATACTCGCGGAAAAAATTTAATCCAGCAAAAAATCCTTTCTGGATAAAATATTCACTCCATCTTTCTAGATTTTCAATACTAACCGTGCTAAATATTTTCTCTGCATCTGCGATTTTTCTAACCAGAATTGGTAATCTGAGTTTCTGCAAATCTTGATGATATAAATCACCAAAGTAATTCTGATATTTATGGTGTTGAATATCAGCAAGTACGCCAATATTAAATCCCACTTCAAATAAACGTCCTAAATTTTCAGCAAGTGTCATAGTTTTCTTTTTTTGATCCATAGTAGCTTTCTTTCATAATTTTGCCAAAAATTGGGAGATTTTTCTCAGAATGTCAGAGTCTAGTTGAGACATAAATTTCGAGATAAAGGCAGATTTTTCCTGACTCTTATATATAGATAGTCTGAAAATTTTTCACTCTCAAAATTTTGCTGAAAATTCGGGAATTTGCCTCAGAATTGGAACGTATCGTTGCGCCAGACTTGTCGGGTAAGTCGAAATTTTTCCTGACTCTTATATATAGATAGTGGGAAAATTTTCCACTTTGGAAATTTTGTCGAAAATTCGGGAGTTTTCCTCAGAATTGGAACGTATCGTTGCGCCAGACTTGTCGGGTAAGTCGAAATTTTTTCTGACTCTTATATATAGATAGTCTGAAAATTTTCTACTCTCAGAATTTTGTCGAAAATTGGGAAATTTGCCTCCGAATTGGAACGTATCGTTGCGCCAGACTTGTCGGGTA
>JAAUYL010005453.1_pt1 | contig 11662 bp, 15 predicted proteins | sample 7278011 | NCBI WGS metagenome assembly JAAUYL01 (sample SAMN14350225, study PRJNA611818) | marine sediment metagenome | isolation source: surface marine sediment (1.8m) | place: French Polynesia: Moorea | collected 2018-08 | reverse complement strand
CTGAAATTGCCTTTTTCGCAAATTTTCTGAGAATTGTGGGGTGTTGAATGCCGTCGAAAAGCCACATATTTTCCATATTTCCTGGCTGTGCAAAACTGCATCGCACCATACCTTTCTAAAAGGGGAGAGCTAGCTCTGCCATTTGATATGGTAATGAAGTTAAGCCATCAACCATTATGGCAAAAGTTGGCGGATAGAGGGAAAGACAAGTACCCTACTAATCGTATAGAACGTCTTTTTTATGTCCGTAGTCCTGACTATTTTTTTAGTCAGTGAAAAAGCGACTTATATTGGCTGTTTCCGTGTGTCTATATTATTCTCAAATGTTATTGCTAATTATTTGACTATAGTTGCTGTTTTAGACTAATTTTGGCTACCACAGTCAGACATTGTTTTAGTGTCGTAATTCTGGACAAATATCGTTCGAAATTTTGACCACTTTAATGTCAACTGTATTTTGTCACTTTTTATGCCTGAATTTGTATGTCAATTTTTCGTTGGTTTTTAGGCATTTTTTCTGACCAAATTTTTGTCATGTTTTTTGACAAATTCAATTCTGGCAACTGTCTCAGTTTCTATGTTTCGCGAATTTTGTCATGATTTCAAACTAAGTAGCCAACATGTCGACCGATTGGCTTGTAATTAATGACCTGTTATGTATGATGGCCTCGAATAATGGTACTAGACGAGATGTTTGTGTTGTGTGATTACTATAACGTGTTTATTTCAGTTTTTCTGGGATAATTGACATTAACTGTTCATGTCTTAGTGTTTGTGATATTCATATTCTTTACTGTGTTTGAAATACATGCCTTTTTTCGTTTCAAATGTGCTCTATTCTGGGTTTTTGTTATATTCAATGTTTTCATTGACTCAACGATATCTGTTCTTCGATAATTATGGTTTCGAACGTTCATTTTTGTTTTGTAGTAGTTGATACTCTTCTTTCTGTCAGGGATTTACATGTTAAGCCTTTTTTTGGCCCTGGTAGCACGTTTAGCGGCCACTTTAGACGTGTTTCCAGTTTCATCCTCGTCTTCATCGTTGCCACGCCTCTTTCTTTTGCCTCCAGGTGTAGCATTGGATTCGTCATCGCTGACGTCCTCATCTTGTCCCTGATTGGCTCGTTTTCTGGCCTCGGATACATTGACCTTGAATCTGTCGTCTCGTCGATGTTTGTCGACCATCGCCTGGTAGAAGTTGTCGATTTCCTTCTGCTGTAATTTTATTAAAAAGATTATATTTTAGACGTCACTGAAGACACCAAAAAAGTTACCGTTGTCATGTTTGAAACGTCAGGTGCAAGGTCGTCCTTCTCAAGACCATATTGCACCTTGGCCAGGTTGTTAATCGCTTCCCTGACGTCGTCAATGTTAAAATCGATTCCGGCGGAAATGGGTTTGCCAAATCCCGTGCGGGTCCTGGTGTGCCTGCACTTCAGGTCAGCCATCGAAGTCAAGTTGGTGCTGTCCTCCACATATTTCTTTTCCTCCTCCTTCAGCGTCATCTTTTGAAGAGGGGCACCCTCGCGGTCTGGATCCTAAATAATTAATTAAAGTGATATGTAAAGTCGCGGCAAAATGTCATTTTAAAAAACACTTACGTAATACTTCTCCGCGTAGGCGGTCTTATCCTGATAGCGAGTCTTGAGGAAATCCTCCCAGGTTTCATCCTTCCTGGCCTTGTAGTTGAAGTGTGTATCTCGATGGTTGCTGAACTGTCCAGCCAATTGCTGCTTCCACGATTTGGCCTTTTTAGGACTTCTAGCCGTCGCCGTCTGCAGTCCGCCCCACTCTCTCAGGACATACTTCTCCATAAGCTCGAAGAAGCCCTTGGGCATTTCGGTCCTTTCCCAGCCTTCACCATGTTGTCGTCTGAAAGTAACCACATTTATTGTTAGATTTATGACTTAATTCATGACTAAAAACATGTCTTTACCCTCGACTTGAAGCAGGGACAAATGTGTGGGCACATTGCTCAATGGTGAATAGGATGTACGTAGTCTGTGTCAAGATCTGGGACAGCGTCGCCTCTTTAAATCCTTCGAGTCCAATCGCGCGCCAAATTGTCTCGGCCAAGACCTTCTGGGAGATCGGATGAGCGAACAGCAAGTCAACATCTTGGCCACACTTGTTCACTGGGAACATAGCCGTGATGGCGCTTTCAGCATCGATGATCTCGCCCTTTCGCTTCATGCTGTGAGCTGCCAAGGTTTTCTTCATGTCCATCAGTTGAAGATTGATGTCAGACAGGTTGTCGTTCATCTCCTGCACTTTGCTGGCGTGCCTCTAAATGAAAAATTAAAAACATTGGTTTAGTTGTCACTTCAGTCATAACTTCAGTCACTTACCTGATTACCGTGAATCATCTTGTTCTCCATTTCTTTGATACTGTTCTTGATGGTGTTGCTGTTTTCAAACAACTTGGACAACTTGTCTTCCAAAGACAACTCATTGAAGGTTGTCCTCTTTCTCGGAGTTAGAGCAGGAGTGACTGGGGCAGGGCCTGAGCGGCGTTTCGTCGTCCTGGTTGGAGCCACTATCTCTTCGTCTTCTTCGACGTCATCAACTTCCTCCTCGCCAACAGCTTGAGTGACATTGTCAGTCTGTGTTTCAGGCACTACATTGGAATCATTACTAGGCTCTGGTGCAGGCGTAGGCTCTTCCTCTTCTTGTGATTCACAAGTGCGCATGCTGTCACTTCTGAACACCTGGCTCGAGAACTGCTCCTCTTCAGTGGTCTTACTTTTCCTCTTTTTGGCCTCCTCCATTGCCTTCTTACTCAAGGACTTGTTCTTGAACTCCTCAGCTTTCTTTTTGGCTAGGTTCTCGGCTTCTTCTTCCTTCTTTCTCGCCTCTTGTTGGGCTTGACGTTCAGCGGCCAATTTAGCCTCAGCTTCAGCCTTTTGTTGCTGTCGACGCCTCTCTTTCTCTTTGCTGAGGAGGCTGTCTATGGCCATGTTTCGAGTCTCATCGACCTTGGCTCTTTTGTAGGCGCGTATCTCCGCGATGAGATTCTTGACTCTAGTCGTCTCCTCGTCAATTTTCTCTTTCGAGAGCTTGTGGTTCTTGTAGATGGCCTTCAACCTTTCCATTTTGTTTTCAGCGTAGTACGCGTTCATCTAGATGGAATTATAAATCATCAGTTATTTGCCTACTTCCAAATGAGAAAACTTGGAAATGTGCTTACTGCTGGTCTGAGCTCAATCAGGAACGCTTTGAATTCCTCTGGATCCTTGTGTCCATTGGGGATCTCCTCCGGAGTCTTTGGCAATTTCTCGTGCAAGTCGATGAGCTTCCGACTCCTCGTGTCTTTCATCTCGCCGAGGTTCTGTAGAAAGAAATGACTTGTTTCATGTCTATACTCATGACTTTAGATAATGTTTCAGTCATACCTTTATCTCTTCTCTGATGTCCTCTTCGGTTGGATTGTAATCACCGAGATCCACGTAGACTTCGTCCTCATCATCTTTCGATCCTTCGGCACCCGTGTCTGTGTCGACTTCAACCTCGACCTCCTCCGTGATAACGGGTGGTGGAATAGTTGGCGGCACTGAGGGTCGACGATCAGTGAAGCTGGCAATGGACGATCTCATTGACGATCCCGTGGGCGACGTCACTCTCACGTCTTTCGATCCCTTGGTGATGACATCCTGTGTGAAAAGAGAATTGGATAAAGTATATCCTGACTAGTTACGTTGATTAATGTCCAAGTTTCCCAACTTACCACCTCATATTTGATCCTGTTGCCATGAACAATTTGAGGATCCCATCCGTACTGGTTCTTGGTCACTTTTCGAACCATGTAAAGGAAGTCGCTCAGGATGAAATCACGATGAGTTTGAAGCATCTGCTCGTAGACGAATTGTCTGTCCTCAACGTCGACATTTTCGAGCTGACGGTTCAGAATCTTGAGGATGGCCTTGGTCTTTTGAGGTTCAGTGCCTAAAAATATGTCTAAAGTAATGACTAAACTCATGACTAAATGATAATTACATTTACCTTCCTGGACGCGCGTAAAAGTCTGTGCGTCGTGTCCGGAATCCTCGCCTCCCGTGATCAACTCGAACTTCAAGGTCCGATCAGCCTCACTCAACTCAGCTTTGTTAATGTCCACTGGGCACATCTGGCTGTATGGTGCCCCTCCGGGAAATCCGTGCACGTTCATCTCAATGAACTTGTCGTCATAAGAGTGAAGAAGAATGACAGACTGCCAATTGTACTTCCCCTCACGAGCGTCACGCTGGAAGGTCTCCTCGAGGAGGTCCTTGTCTGTTGACATTTTGCTGTCACTTTAGTCGTGTCGTCAGTTTTAAAATTAGATTTGTGCCGTTTCGTAATTTTTGTTGCGAAAAATAATTCGACAGACGTCCGCACAGTAGCGGGAAAAATTTGAACTGAAATCAAAACAAACTTTCACGACTTTTTTTGAACGCGGGAAAATTCAAATCGGCCAACACGCCAGAACGAACATGCCATTGATTAATTGCTGGCCAATTTGGTGTACAACTTTGTTAACGTATATTCCAAGAAATTATTGTGATTACAACAGAAAACCATAGGCGAAAGGAACTGTGCTATTGTAATGATCTGGCTAAAAATAAATTAAAGTACACGTATAAGTCACGTGTAACAAAAAACATTGACAGTTTTCGCATTATACATATAATTGAATCACGATGGAATTATGGGAACTCATAAAATGGATCATTGAATATAAAGGATTCCTTCAATTGACTCGAAAAAACTAGCTGGGTGGGCCTATATCGGTATTGACCTTTAAATTACACTGTGTGCTTATCTCAGTTGACCACTTCAGGGATTGTTTTAGAAATTTTGCATGTCTCGAGTCCATGTCAAGAGAATATTGGCATCATTCACAATGGCCCTGGCAATTAGGGTTGACTTCATAACTCTCTGTATCTTCTCTTCCATTCCCTTGACTCGAAACACACCGCAGCGACTCCAATAGAACTCGTAGTCTTGGTGAAGGTAGTCCATGCAAATAATTCTTCTGGCTTGGTAGAAGGTGGGATCACGATCTTCACCAACGATGACAAACGCTTCTCTAGCGCTAGTCACCATGATGTGACCTCGGGAGTTTTCTGACGTAGGGCTCTCTACTTTGAAGTTGGTCTTGCAAGAATGTCCGGCCTTGGCGGAAACCATGGTGTTGATCATCACCTGCTTTGGGATGTTGGGCGCCGTCTCTCTGTAACCAATATTTGACTTAAGTGATGTCTAAAGTGACAACTAAGTAATGTCTTTATGTAATACCTCAAAGATCGCCGATTCTCACCATAGAAGTCTTCGGCCACCTCTGCTGTCAAATCGCTAAGGCTGAACCGTTCACGCCACCCGACCAAGTGGTACAGCTGATGTAGATTTGGAGTGCAGGCCTCGCGTCCAAGAAGCTTCTCAACTTCGGCTGTAAGCAACACCACGTGGGCTTTCACGGCGTTCTGCTTCCGAAAATTGCACTCCTTGAACCAAACATTGCCTTGGGCAAGGCATCGCATGATGTACGTGTATCGCCGCCAGAACAGCGCCACTTCTGGCAAGCGCAAATTCTCGTATTCCTGAGCAATGCTCAATCCGCAAAGCAGTATCAACTGCTTCCACTCATTTGCCTTGAACTTTGGCACATCGATGGGTCGTGGCTTCCTCTTAAAGTCTTTGGGAACTTTGAGATTGGTGTAGTGGTCACTGACACGATTAGTAAAGTCTTCAAAGTCACGCTTGGACATGTACTTGTTTCCAAAGCCTTCCCACAGTCCTTTGCTAAGTCCCATGAAAAGATGCATTGGATCTATAGCCAGACTTAGTGGGATGTCGAAACCCTCAATCTTGAGCAAAGGTGACATCTCCTTGCTTCCGCCTGTCGAAACGCCAGTTTCAACAGTCTCTGCTGCAAGTTCATGGAAGCTGATTTGGTCGCGTATCGCGCCACTCGTTGTCCAAAGGGGCCAAATCACTCCACCCCCTCCAGGACGCGGTTCACCAGGCGAAAGGCAAGTCATGCAACCAAATGTCCCATTGAAACTTGTCCAACCTGCTAGACGACATCGCTCTGGGAGGTCGGCCACCATCAACTTGACCTTGATGTTTGGGTAGTGGATTAAGTCGTGGATCAAGGATTGAAGAACTTGATTGGCTGTCAACTTGTGGTCTTTGGCGTACAAGATTGTTGTGTAGTTGAGTAGTTTTCTGCATTTTGGCAATCTCAACGCCTGGCACAGCATTTTGTTGGTTCCACTCGTGGTGGGCTGCACGCCATCCACGTAGAAATAAATCTCGATGGGTAAGTCGTTCTCAATTGCGTTGAGGTACTCATCGCGAACATCCCCATGGTGAAGGTTTGCATGAAACTTTAGCAGCTCCTTTAGATCTGTTTTGGCTTCACAATAGACGAGATCAAATTCGTCGGCGGGGAATTTTTTGCGGCGCCAAGCCACATCAGCACTCCTGTGGATTTCACCTGTGGCTTTTTCTCGGCAGGTGAAGATGAACTTGATTTTTGGAAGCGTGTCGAGAAGTTGTCCTTTCATTCTTTGATAACTGTCTGGCCTAACACCAGTGAACTGTTCAAACATGTCTGACATGAGCTTCCACATCTTCCTCTGGTAGACAGCCACGACCTGATGCTTGTGACCTTGTACGAATACTTGAGAGAAGATATCATCTGGGTTGTTGACATCCACAGTCGTCGAAGGGTAATGGTGGACATCGCTGCTGTTGCCGGCCCCGTGTTCCATTTCCATTCGACCGTAATCTTTGTAGCCCACTCCTCTCACTTCGTCACGAGTGAAGATTTTGTCAAACTGAAAATATGTCTAAAGTTGTAGCTACAGACACAAGTTAGACATAAACTGCACTTACCGGCAAGTTTGGCAACTTCGATGTGTCGAATTGACCATCTTGTCTGTCTCTGGTTTGCAACAGATACTCGAGGTAATCGGTCGTCAACATGTCATCGCTAATGTGATTGGGATCAGTGTCGTCAGAGCTGCTAGTAAGGCTCGACGAAGACACCGTGGTTGGAGATGTACAGGACTCCACATCTGATGAGTTGAATGGGTCAGAGCTTGCTCGCATCCACTTGGCTTTGCCGGCAGGCTGCACGTTGGCGTGTCCTCGCTTACGAGTATCTAAATTTGTTGATGAGTCGACAGCCGCATCCTCAGAATTTGAGGTCAGAGTGTCTGAGTTCTCATCGTGTTCAATTGGTTCCTCTGGTTGTTGAGAATACCACTCATGCCTGATGTTGCTTTGGAATTCACGAAGAGACTGTTCACAATCACGTCTGAGTTCATCAGTGCCAGGCTGTTCAGATGGATTCAGTGCAGGATCCAAAGCCCTGGCTGTCGCCATCAATGCATCAAGGTTGTCGTCGGGCGCCGAAATGCTGGACTCTGCCGACCAACTTGAGGGTGTGCTCGCTCGTGGCCAGCCGAACGCACTGAATGGCGAACTAGAACCCTGTGGAATTTGTTTGTCACTGCTGCTATCACTGTCGGAGTCACTTAAGTCATCAGCTCCGTCAACTTGGTAGATGCGACTCGAGACACACTTCCAACACCAGCATCGCGCTTTGTGGACACCATCATCTGGTGGCAGATAGTCTTTGCTGCTGTCATGTTCAAGTTCAATGAAGTCCCCTGGCGAGAAATTAGCACCAGAGTCAACCGTGGAGCCTGTTGAAGGTTGTGAATCAGGTGAGGCCGATAACTGGCCCGGAGCTTCTTCCTGCTCTTGCGGATTCGGTTCTGGACTGGCTAGCGGTTTGCCCGAACTCTCATCTGTGTCACTTTCGCTGAGGTACTGTCAAACAATTAACATTTAACTTTAGATGTTTCTACAGTCATATAATTAGACATACCAAATCATGTGCGAGAAGCTTGTCTTGTTCTGTCATCGTGTCCGGATTGAAATCTCGGTAAACGTCCACCTCGCGTCTGAGCTCAGTGATCAAATCTTCTGCGTCCGAATGACTGCTGCTCTCATCTGTTTCCAACACCCGCCTAGAAGGTCCTGGTCGCCCATTGACAGAGCTGTGGCTAGTGTCGACATCTGTTGCTGCTGCAGTTGGCGCCAGTAAACGTGGCTTCTGAAAAAAATAAAAACAGTCAATATTTTAGACAATTCACAAGACGTCAAGAATGCAAAGTCTTAGCTCACCAATCTCGGGATGTCAGTGGAGCCAACATCACTGCTGTCGTCAGAACTCAAAGTAGTTTCTCGGTAATTGATTGCACTGGACTTCTTTGACAATCTTTTCGATCGGCGACGCTTCAAAAGATTGGCAGTGTCTATAGGAAACAGAAATTCAAACCCTAAGAACGTACTACCGAAACAGTTTCTTACCGGAAGACAATGAGGTTGGCGAAAATACACTTCTGGAGCTTGTCGAGGAGGAGCTGGCCATGACAAGTCTGACGTCGGCTGTCAAGTCTCAGATCATCATTGTTTTGCGCTCAATTTCACAAATTCTCTGTTCTCTTCGCCGGCCGACGGAAATCAAAACAAAACTCAGCCCTCTCAGCGTATCAGCTGTCGAAGCGAATGTTTGTTTTTTTTTAGGCAATTAAATTACGATTTAGTCAGTGCTTCAGTCAAATAAAAACCCGAAAAGTGAGAATGGACCAAAACCGAATTGTCACAGTGACTTGCAGAAATTGATTGTTTGGCGGAGTCAAAAAATTCAAATCGACCAACATTGCTCAAACGTGTCAAAGAACAAGTTGAAAGTTCAGACGTCGAATAAGTGATCGCCAAAGTGACAAGATGCCAATGCCGCCCATCATCAAGTTGACGGCGAACGAGGCCAAGATTCAAGAGGACAAAGTTGAAGCAACGTTCAACAAAGGTGGTGCAGCTCAAGGAGCGATCCTGTTCAACTTGGTCGACCTGTTGCACATGTACGTCGGGCCGGATGGATTTGACGGAACGTCCATTCATGAGCAAATTCCCGAACTGAAGCTGCACACGAAAACCCTGGAGAGGGATTATCGCCTGACTGAAAGAAGTGTGCGTGTCAATGACGATGTCAACGTTCCTTGCCTGCTCAATATCCGTGTCATGAACGGTAAGTTTGAAGTTGTAACTTTAGACATCAATTTAGACATAAAAATAGACATGACATTGAAAAATTTTCTGTGATTACAGGATGCGACAAGGAATTCATCGAGATGTGCGTGGATTACCTCAACGATGATCTTGAAAATGACAAAGAGAAGAGGCGAGCTCAATATGAGTATCAGCTGGATTTTGTACGCGATTTCCTTCATCCGGATTTCATGTTGGCCGTGAGAACCAACAAGACTAGACACTTTCCTTGGGCTAAGAGAACAGCGAGAGGTGAAGATGTCCTGACGCACGAGGTAAACATCAATTTAATTCATACTATTGGTACAATATCGCTTAAGTTGTGCATTTATTATCAGGACGCGGTGATTGTCGATGACGGCGCCCCGATTCGGGGAAACTTACAACCGAGAGGCCGGAAAATACCGGCTTCAAATAAGAAGATGCCAAGGGTGACATTCCAAAACCCAATCGCCAAGACATGCAGCGGAAACGAGTACGTGAAGGACGCCTTTTTGGAGGACGACATCGACGATGAGATTAATCTCACTCCTCCGTCGACACCAGTGAAAGCATCAACATCCGGTTTGACCGCTCCAAATGCTCCTCGTCGTCAGCGTGTTCTGGATGACTACGATGACCTTGATGACTTTCAGGTATTGATAAATGTCTACAATACTGTCTGAAACAATGACTAAATGCATTTTATTAGATATCGAACGACAACGACAAGAGAACAGCGAGCCACAAGAAGCTCCACGCCTCTCTGCCAGACAAGGTTGACAAAATACCTGATCAACGTCAACGATTGTCGTTCACACAGTATGTCAACAAGTTGCGCCCTGTGGTAAGTGCTAATTTGGAGAATGAATTATTGTCCAAGTTAAAACTATTCATATTGTTTCAGATCAACAAGTACCGAGAGGAGAAAGGCCTACAAGTCTATCGCGAGTTGAATCCAGAGAAGACCCTGACAGCCAGAGATTGCGAGAGAGAGTACCGCCGAATTGTCACCATGGTGAACGAAAAAGTCAAGTGGCGACTCCAGTTGCAGAAAAAGTTAGCAAAGGCCGAGGAAGCAAGGAAAAAGAAAAAAGAAAAAGAAGACGCGTTGGCCAGGAAAAAGCATGCTGAAGAATACCAGCGACAAAGGCTGGCCAGTCTTGTCCACAACAAGGCCATCTCCACCCTGAACACTATCGACACTGAGATGGATGAAGCTGGTCGTCAGGCTGCTCAACAAAACATCATGGCCAGCAGCAAGGGCAAAGCAACATCGACGAAGACTCGTTTTCCAAAGCCAACAGCCACAGTCACGAGCGGAAGCTTGAGCCACGAGAACAACGACGACGACTCTTTGATGACTGCTTTAACGCCTGAAATTATGTCTACAGTGGCGTCTAACGACAGCTTGTCTCGGCAGGACTCGGGAGCCTCGAGAAATACTTCATTTCTGAACCTGTCTCCCACATCCATTGATCGTGCTGACAAAAGCCACGGCTCGAAGATGGCGTCGGCGATGTTCAAAAAACCATCCAAGACTTTGGCCTTGGCCGAGAAGATGGACGCGATTTTGCAAAATCAGGTCAGCATGGATACCATCCACACCAAACGCGAAGCAGCTGCTGAAAAGCGGTACAACGTAAGTTATGTTCAAGAGAGAACATTTCAAGACTTTTGGGTTAATTGAGCTGTCACTTTATTTTTCAGAACTTGGTGAAATCCATGACTTCATTGAAACAGAAGATGGGCGAGCTTCAAAGGGAGAACACTACACTGAGGAGGCAACTGCGTTTTGAGCACATTAACAAGTCGGCGTCCATCATCAAAATGCAGAACGAGGTGCTCCAATACTTCCCGTTGAATGAGATTGGCGACAAGGTCGACATGTTGCTCTCCAACGAGAAGGTTCTAATGATACTGACGGAGACTATCCAGAAGAAGCTGTTGTCCCGCAGCGACCATGAGCCCCAAGTCAGCAAGGTCATCAAGCTTGCCTTGGAGCAAGTCTTCTCCGCAGAAGTTCGAGTATCCATGCACTTCAGCTCAGAGGGAGACTCACAACAAGGCAAGAAGAGGTAAGTCATTTGGAAGATTAGTTGCAACTTTAGACATATTTTAAGACGTATTTTTCTACATTAGCGGCGTCCAGAAACGGAGCTGGGGAAAGTACCCGGTGCCCACCAAGTTCATTGACTTCCTGAAAAAATGGATTTTCCCACTGATGTCAGCCTCAACGAGAGCCAACCAGGGAAACAAGATGCCGTGGGACTATTACCTCAAGAAGCGACTGAACAACAACAGAGACGATTATTTCTACGCCAAATGCGCAGCCAAGGCCAACGAGATCAACACCATGTACGAGTGGCTAAAGCGAAAACGAACAGAGAAAGGCCTTCTCTACGTGAAGTACATGGTAACTAATCATATGACTTACACTACAACTAAAGTCACAACTATAGTCGTTTATTTACACATTACAGGACGGAGACCTAAGCAAAATGCCTTCACTTGAGGAGGAAATCAATGATTACATTGCGGGAAGCAAAGTCAAGTGGACCTTGGTACAGATGAAGACT
>JAAUYL010079647.1_pt1 | contig 11666 bp, 15 predicted proteins | sample 7278011 | NCBI WGS metagenome assembly JAAUYL01 (sample SAMN14350225, study PRJNA611818) | marine sediment metagenome | isolation source: surface marine sediment (1.8m) | place: French Polynesia: Moorea | collected 2018-08 | reverse complement strand
TCTTCACCGACGTTGCCATTGACAGGCCGGGCAAGTTGATTGCCGCTGGCACCACAAAAGGCCAGATTTTCGTCTGGTCTTTGCGGTCCAAGGTTGTCGTGACCAAGGCGGTGACGGAGAGCGCCTCTTGTGTCTGGAGCCTGAGGTGGAACCCCGCTTCGGAAGACAACAAGTACGAGTTGTCTTTCATGGGGAAGAATGGACACTGGGGCATCCTGGACGTGGCGTTCAAGGAGGTCGTGAGCGAGAAGCCCGTCCAGATCTTGGGCGAGGACGAGGTCCTCGACGCCGACGAGTTGGCTGGCCTCTTTGATGACGACGATGACGACAATGAAAACTCCTTTTCCATCCATCGTATCAAGAAAGAGACTGGCTTCCTGGAGGACGGCGATGACAACTCCAATGCCATCCCGCCGAACGAGGACACGAACGCCTCCAACGCGACCAGCATTTCCAAGGCTGCCGGCGATCCTGAGATGGTCAAAGATGACAAAGGCCCAGCTGAACAACCTGCACCCGTTCTTGACGTTGACATCCAGGAGCCATTTCAACCCGGATCCACTCCTGTCCATTTGGAGTCCAGATTCATGGTCTGGAACTCGGTCGGCATTGTCGAGTGCTATAACTCCGAAGTGGAGAACAAGATCGAGGTGGAGTTTCACGATGCCGCCGTCCACCATCCGATCCATCTTGGCAATTCCCAAGGGTTCACCATGGCCGACCTATCGAAAGAGGCCGTCGTCCTGGCCTCGGAGGCTGACGAGGCCGAAGGCGCGGCCGTCTCCAGCAAACTCATGGTGCACCATTTTGGATCCTCTGATCTGAACAAGGACTGGACTGTCGATATGCCCGACAAGGAGGACATCTTGGCCGTGTGCTGTGGAACAGGATGGGTATGGTTGACTTGATAATTTTAGGAAAGCAAATCATTAAAAATTGCTCGATATTTTCAGGTGGCAGCAGCGACGGACAGGAGGAATCTAAGGATCTTTTCCGTTGCTGGATTGCAAAGGGAGGTCCTGTCTTTGCCAGGACCCGTCGTCGCCTTGGCCGGCTTCAAGGACAAGATCGCGGTGACGTGCCACTTGGGACTACCAATCCCAGGCAACCAGATGATCGGGATCGCTGTCTTCAAGATCGGCGCGAGCAACCAGGACCATCCGATCCCCAGCTTTAAAGCCTTGCCATTGGCACCTTGTTCAACCTTATCTTGGCTCGGTTTTACTGACGAGGGCACGGTAAGTTATACATTCGTTCACCACGCTGTCAATTCCTAAGTGCCTCGCTTGACTTTCAGCCTTGTATCACGGACAGCGCTGGATTCATCCGAATTGTCAACAAGGACTACGGCTCGACCTGGATGCAAGTGTGCGATTCCAAGGCGTTGGCCAAGGGCAAGTCCGATCATTATTTCGTCATCGGCGTCTCTGAGCAGGAGTTCAACGCCAGGGCCATCCTGGTCAAGGGCTCCAGGTACCCTGCCACCCTGCCGAAGCCCGTCATCAGCGTCTTGCCGCTCAAGATCCCATTGTGCGGGGTGGAGAACACGGCGAACGAGAAGTCGAGCAACGAGCACGCGCTCTGGCAGTCGAGGCTGATCTTGCGAGCCATGGACAACATGTCCGACCTTGACCTCGTGCCGATGACGGACAAGTCGACCGTGGAGGCCACCGAGAGCGCCGCTCTCCTCAAACTGTTTGCTCTGGCCTGCCAATCCGACCAGGATTCCAGGTATGCAAAACTATAAATGTCAATGAATATCAAAATTAATTTTCATTTAATTTTTAGGGCTATGGACGTGTGTCGATTGATGACTACGAGCGGACTCCAACTTGCAATTAAATACGCTTCGAAAGTTCGCAAAATCCAACTGGCCAACAAGATTTCAGAAATGGCCTGCCTGAAACAGGAGGCCGAGGAGAAAAGGCGGCTTGAAATTGAGAACAGCGAGAGTCAAGTAAGGATCATATAATTTGTCAATTTAGCCAACAATTGTTGCATCGTTAGCATATTTTTTAGGCCAGCGAGGATATATTCGCTACTCAGGATGACGACCTCGAGATGGAGGAGCAGCCGGAAAATCCTTTCTTGGCAGCGCAGGCCAAAAAGAATTCGTCGACCATGCTCAGCTTGCCAAGCTCGACAATGTCACAAACCGGAAGTGCCGGTCGCAATCCGTTCAAGAAGTCCGCAGTCACCAACAGCAGGTACGATTTTACCTCCATTCTTTTAAGAGTAGCGAACAGGTTGCCAATGTATTTTGTTTTTCAGTTCTTCCATAAGATCGGGCATCGTTTTTGACGGCATGGAGCAGAAGGATGTCACCAAAAGCAAGAAGCAGTTCGGGTTCGGTTCCAAGAGGAACTTCGAGACCGCCAAGTCGCCGGTCCTGAGTTTGACCAAGAAGACAACAAACGTCGAGAAGGAAAACAAGACCTCGAACGTGGTCACGGCCGAGGAAAACCCGCTCAAGGGGTTCCTGTTGTATTTTGCCGAAAAGTCGGACCAAGTATCTCAGGACGAAAATATCTCCGACCAGGATGATCTGCGTGGCCAATGCCTAAAGGTAAACAGGTCACGCAAGAATTTCACGATTTTTTTAACTGACTTTTATTTTGATTTCAGATGTGGCAAGGACTTTCGAAAGAGGAAAAGGAAGGCTACAAAACGCCACGGGTTCCTAAACGGAAACGAGAAGAAAGTGCTGGCCAACAGGGAGCCTCAAAACTAGCCAAATTTTCTGCACCAGCTCAGTAAAAGTTTAAGCAAACGACTTCTTCATGATTTCACGATTTTTTTACACCTTAACAAAATAATTATCCTTGTCAAGCTCTATTTTCTAACGTTTTATGGCAATAAACTAAGTAAATAACGTATTTTTTCGTGAAAAATAGTCTATTTCTGTATTTGTTAGGTTAGTCAACTTTTCATCGTATCACAATAATTCTCGATTTTTTAGCCTTTTTGAGGTCGGCCTCGCGCTTCATGGCGGCGATAAACTTCTCGAGGCCGAGGTTGGGGTCGATCGGACCAAGTTTAGGACAGCCGCAGCTCGTTCTCATCTTCAGTGCCTCGGGTAAAAGTTTTGCCAGATTATCCTGTCTGTGTTCATGACTCGGATGTGTTGAGAGAAACTCTGGCGGGTCAAACTTGTCCTCCATTTCAGTGACGACCTACAGAACAAATATTAACATTTTTTCGTTTTGGGAGACATTTTACGGTATTTGCCTGCATCTTTCCCCAGAAGGAGGGCGCGTTGCGAACGTCGAAGCAGGCTCTGGAGGCCATGCCGAGGCCGACCTCGTCAGCCTCCGTCTCCATGTGGCGGGCGAACGGCAACTCGAACATGATCTTCGAGGTCGTGTTGAAGAACCAGTCGGCGACAACGGCAATCCCGTCGTTCGGGAGGAAGGCCCACATCACAGCCAGGGGAATGATGGCGAGCGCGCTGATGAGGTTGATGTAGCTCAACTGTTCGGCCTTTAAAAAACTTGTGAAAATTCTCCAATTTCTGAAAATTAATTTTGAAATCAAACTCACTGCGTGATTCAAGAGCACATGCGCGATTTCATGACTAAGAACGATTCCAAGCTCGTCGTCGTTGCTGCAGACGTCCAGCATTCCAGTGAAGACAAAAATGTTTCCAGACTAAAAAGTAAGCATGCTATTTCACAAGTTTTTTCGCGTTTTGAAGTGAATCCTTACCGGTAAAACAAAGGCATTCTGCTCCTCTTGAGCGACCACCGTGATGGACCAAGTTTTCTCCTTGACTTGGGCAAGATCTTTGTTGGCTTTGAGAATCCTGGAGGTGACTCGGGCGATTCGATCATAGTAAGGATGAGTCTCGGACAAGACCGCCCCGGAGTTATCGTACATTTCAATCAACTGTAAGAGAACCAAAATTTAAAATTCGTCCGAGAAGTTGATGATTTTTAAACAACCTGCTCAAACTCCTGGTTGGCGATCTTTTCAACCTGGTCTTTCTTGAGAGCCAAGAACCGCTTTCGACCAGTGATTGGACTCTCCTCGATGTGCTATGGAAAAAATGATTTATTTCCCATAATTTTAATGTTTCAATTGCTGAAGCATTATATTTTACCGTGACGTAGCCATAAACGGCTAAAATGGTCAACGCCATCCCAAGGGCGCCCCATAACTTGCTGTGCTTTCTCGATGAGGCTTTCACTTTTTCCTTCTGTTCTTCAGGTAAATTCGACCACCATTTTCGGAATCTAGAAAATGAAATATTGAATTTTTCTTTGCAGAATATTATTTCAACTAAAACTACCTTCGTCCGAGGACTATGGCGAGGACTCGTGAAAGCGGTTTTATTGCCGCGATCAAAATTGGAGGTATCGCTTGTCGAGGCTGCGAGGTCGAGAGGTTTCTCGAAATCTGTCCATTATTTTTGTGTATCACTGCTTTTGCATGATGGCTTAGCGGTAGTGTCCGAAGTGTTCTGGTCAAACTGATTCTTGAGATCACAGACATTGCGTTCCAGGATCGACTCCTGATCATTGACTTCAACAAGAGCGACATGTTTGACTACTGCAATGGTGGCCGGAAGTTCGTGTAGAGGATGGCGACGTAGGTCACGAACGCGTATGGCAGACAGTCCTTCGGCAAGTAGTAACTCAGAGGCCAGAAACTAAAGTAGAGAACACGGTCGAAGACTCGTGGCGAGAAGAAGTAGGCGATCAAGCCCAGCCAAGTCGGCCTCCGTTGGCCTCGGGATCGGAGGTCAGCTGAGGCTGCACAATGACCGGAAGTGGCGGCGACCTCCTCGCAACCGGAAGTCCGAAGATCTTTTCCCGAATCAAATCTTGCGTCTCGGCCAACGTCACAAACATCTAAACTCTTTTTTGCACTTTCTCACTCTCAAGTCCAATCAGATCAGACCTGAAACGAAAAAGCAGAACAAAAATTCAGTGTCGAGTTTCACGAGTTTTTTTGGTTGGTTGGTTGGTTTGTTGTGGAATACTTTTTATTGACAATTCTGATTCTTCTGGTCTATGTATTTAGTAGTAGTGTCCTTTATTTAATGCCTCGGTAATTCTTTTGGATTATGATGAAGTATTTCTTTTCATTTTTAACGATCCTTACATATTCTTAGATTAGCAAATTGAAAAAAAGAACTTTCGAATTTTTGCGACCTCGGCCGTTCGGCAGTTAAGATTTTCCATTTTTTCGTGAAAACAGGCGAAACAAAATAAAGCTGAATGAATATAGGAGAATTTCATATCATATGTTATGGGTGTGTGTGTTTTTACAGTTTTACCGTATTCGAATATCTTGTCTTTGAATTCGCACAGCATGATTTTTCGTCGTTTTAGCTTTGAATTTTCCCTTTCTTTAATGAGAGGCAATAATTTTTTCAGGTAAACGCAAGTGTAAAGCCAAAGTAAGAAAGAAACAAGAAAAATTCTCGGCAATATAATTTGGTACAGTAAATCAAGAATCCTGATTTAAATTAATCAGGCTTGGGGGCCTGAGAGGGTGGCGGGCTCAATATGAAATCATTTTAACATCACAGTAGTTTTTTCCTTCATTCTTAAACATGTTTACAACAGCTTAATTTGCAAAGCAAAGTCGTAGTAGTATTCTAATATGTATTGTTACTTTTTCAATCGTTACGTAGAAAAACATCCATTTCTTTGTTGTTGTTTTATCAGCTCGAAGCGTTCCGTTTGGTTAGGTCCTGGTTTTCAATAATTTTGGGAGATTGGCAATGGCATCAACAGCGTTAGCATCAAATTAGTCCTCAAATTAAGCACTCGAGTAAGCCCAGTGGATGAAGTCGGCCAGCTTGTTCACAGGGGTGTCGGTTGTGTGGGCTTTAAGTTTCAGATTGCGATCTTCCGTGAGGAGGACGGCGTCAACGTAGACGATTCTCATGTTGCCCCTGATCTCCTCCTTGCGGTTGGCCAAGTTGATCACCGAGTCCAGGATGAGGTCGTCGTTTTTCTTGTCGTCCTCGCCAAAATTCTCCTCGGTCGTCACACCGAGGCTGGACAGCACGGTGCCTCTCGAGGTCACGCACTTGGTGTTCGGAGGCCGGTCTCGCAAGAAGTTCAAGGCGAGCCTCGCGTTGTCGGCGACCATGATGGCATGCTCCGGACTCGAGTACTTTGTACCCGGCCTCACGCCTTTGGCGAGGCCGTCCAGCTCTTGGAGGACGGCGACAGGCACTCGGACTTGGAAGTTGCCCGATTTTGCGAGGCGCGACAGCTCTGGCAAGTAGTCGACGAAGCAGTTGGTGTCAGGAACGATGAATCGCGGGCATACCTCGAGCGTGACGTTGACGTGCTCGCTGAGGATCTGCTGCTGCAGCTTCTCCTCCTCCTGGCGGCGTTTCTCGAGCTCCTGCTTCCGCAACTTGAGCTGGCCGATCTTGCTGTTGCGGTCGATGTGCTCCTCCTCGACGCTGGCGTCTTTGTTGTCCTTGCGGGCCTCGTCGTCGCTGTAGCACTCCTCGAGTATGTCCTGCTCCCGGGACAGCATGTGCGTCAACTTGGCGTTGACTTTCTCCTGGACCCCGGGCGCCTGGTTTTCGACGAGCGAAATGTGGGCGTTGTCGGGGAGCGACCACTTCAGGATCGGCGGCTCGAGGCCCTCGAGGAAGTCGACGCAGAAGTTGATCGCGTCCAGCCTGCGCGTGTCGTGCAAAAGGGTGGCCGGGATGCCCCTCGGAGCGTACCTGCGATTAGTCGACCAGTCGAAACCCAACGACCACGGGATGAACCCGTAGAGGACGGCGTCCTCGTCCAACTTGATCATCTCGTAGTCCTGCTTGTCGAGGTCGTTGAGGCCGAGGTACTTGTCCTCGCCGATGCACTTGGCCAAGATCGGCCTGATCAGGGGCTTGAGCTTCTCCAGGTGGGTGGCCAGCTTGGCCAACTCGTTGAAGGGCTCGTCGCAGATCACGGGATACCAGGTGTCGTTGTTCCCAAGCAGCCAGTCGCACCAGACCTTGACCGCGCTCAAGAGGCTGGGCAAGTCCTCGTCGTGGAAGATCACGCTGTTTCCATCCTGGGTCGTAGTTGTCGGGATGAAGCTCTGGAGCAGGACGTTGCACCTCTCGACAAGGATGCCGAACATCTCGAAGGCCAGCTGGAGCGCGTAGTTCTGGGCGACGCTCAAGTAGCCCCCGGGGCTGACGCTACCCTGGCCGCCACCCCGGTTCGGGTCGGACTTCATCTTGGTGTGCTCGATGATGAACATGTTCAACGCCATGATCTGGACGAGGCGCTTGCAGTCGATGGGGAGCGGGGAGCGCGACAACAGGATCCTGAACTCCTTCTGGAGGAGGTCGCAGCCCATGGGGAAGGTGTCGATGTTGATGTGGGTGAACAGGGTGCCGATAAGGTGGAGGAAGGCGTTGTTGAAGCGCCTGTTCAACTCCGTCGTCGCCATCTCGCGCAACTCGGCCTCCTCGGAGTCGGGGGCTCCCTCCTGAGCCGAGGTCGTCCTATGCAAGCGACGGCCTCCGGACGGCCTCACCCAGACCTCCTTCCGCAACCTCGTGCCCTTGATCAGATGCATCCTGTCTCGCTCAGAATCGGCCTCTTTGCGCTTCAGCTCTCGTTCCTCCAGTCGTTTCCGCTCGCTCATGTCCCACTTTCGTCGGACATCCTCGAAGATCTCGATGAGCTTCTGCTTACTCGAGGCCACCGGCATCTTGGTCTGCAAGCATCGCATGTGGTAGTAGACGGCCTCGAATTTCCGCCTGGAGGTCCAGGCTAGAATGGCCAACTGGTTGAAGGGCTTGGCGTTGCGGGTGTCGATGTGACTAGCTTTCTGGTAATACTGCCGAGCTTTTCCGTAGTTTGACGTGCCCTGCACCATTTCCTTGTACCGAGCGAGGTCGCCGAGGCAGAGGAGGCACTTCTGGGCGCTGACCAAAGCGCAACGGATCATCTTGTCGCCCGACCTCGGCTCGAGGACGTCGTAGTACCGCTCGAGGCCGATCTTGTACGTGCTGTCCAACGTGTCCAACATCTCCGAGTAGAAGATGATGCCCTGGTCGAGAAGCTCGACCACGTTCTCTTCGACGATCTGCCGCTCGGCCGCCGGGACCGTCGCGGCCTCCTCGAGCCAAGTTTTCAGGGTGGCCACGATGTTGTAGAAGCAGATCTTCCAGACGTAGAACTCGACGTCGGAGGTCGCGCAGAACACTAAGTTGGTCTGGAGCAAGTGCTTGAAGGCACCCATGATTCCGAGCCTGAAAATTGAATGTCTCATCATATAAATCATTAATAAATAAATATATTCGTGTTGTCACTTACCTTGCTTCTTTGACATCTTTGTTCCACAGACGACAGAGTCCCTCGGGACCGTCAGAGTGGACGATCATTTTTAGCCTGAACTCGTGCATGGTCAAAGCCTTGGCGGCCTCGCCGCCGTCGTTCGAAGCCACCGCTTCATCATTCTGCTGGTTTTGATGGTGCTGCTGTTGTTGTTGCATCATTGGCTGCTGAGGTCTCGGGGCACCTGCAACGGGCAACCCGAGTCGATGGGGTGGCGGGTTCTGATGCTGTTGCTGTTGTTGCTGTTGTTGGTGCTGCTGCTGCTGTTGAGGGAAAGGAGGTCGATATCCTCCAGGATGCTGTTGCTGTTGTTGTTGATGGTGGGGTTGATGTGGCTGTTGCTGTTGCTGTTGATGCTGATGTCCACCTCCCTGAGGATGAGCAAAACGAGGATCGACGGGAAACCGGACGAAATTGTCGCCGCCATGGGGCCGGGTGTGACCCCCGCGGGGTGCCATGATGGGCTTGTTCGGGTTCTTGTGGTCGAATAGGTAGCGGCCTCCGCCGCCTCCACCTCCCCCACCGCCACGCCAGGCAGGATTGTTTTGAGGCTGTTGCTGAGTGAATCCGTGATGGGGCATTTGCTGTTGTTGATGGTGCTGATGGTGCTGGAGCTGTTGTCTCCAATTCTGGTCAGGCTGTTGCTGCTGGACATTGCCAGAGGTGGTCACGGACGCTTCGGGCGGAAGGCGAATGAGGCCGCCCCGATGCGAGTCGTGGCTACTTTTGGCTGCTGCCGCCGTGGCCTCGGCGGCCGCGGCCAATCTAGCCTGCTCCTCTTCCTCCTCGACCTCGAGGCTCCAGTCGCTGATCTTTCTCGTCGGCACATCGTCCTCATCTTCCTCATCCTCGTAGTCGTCGAAATCGTGTCGCTGTTGACGCTCCCGTTGCTGATGGCCTCCACGGTCGCCCCGATCACGATGGTCTCGGTGGTTGAAGTCATTTCGGCCTCCACCCCCACGGCGTCTGTTATTGTACCCACCGCCGCCACCAGCACCATGATAATCTCGATCCTCTTCCTGATGTTGAGGCTGCCAATGGGATGACGATTGGTCGCCGCCACGCGACCTCAAGAATCGGGGCGGGACAGCGCCGGCCGCTTTTTGCAGCGGTCCCCCGCTCAACTGTTTGTTTCCAGCCGACGGAGGTCCTCCCCATCGAACATCGGTCTGATCGCTGAATCTCCAATCTGACGAGTCTCGGTTATCACGGTGTTGTGGTTGTTGCTGTTGCTGTTGCTGTTGCTGCTGCTGCTGCTGTTGATCGTAACGTCGCATTCCTTGGCCTCCGCCAGCCCCGCCGCCGCGACCTCCACGATGGCCTCGCTGGGGATCGTCGCGTCGAGATGGACTGTAGCTTCGACGATCGTTCCGCTTGTTGAGGCTACCGCTGCCCCTCCGATTCATCTGATCATGGCCGTGACCGTCGACGGAAGGTGAGGCCGACTCGCGTTGCTCACGATGCTGTTGGTACTGATGGTGGTCGTGTTTTCCACCCCGCCGGTTGCTGCTTCCACTTCCACTTCCCCGGCCCCCTCCTCCTCCATAATGGTTGGAGTGGTCTTGGTAATGCTGTTGCTGACGCTGATGCTGCTGCTGATCATGCTGCAGTCGAGAGTTGGGCGACGTCTTTCGTGAGCTCGAACCTCCGGGACTCGACGTCGCCGGCGGCGAGGATCCTCGGGAGTGGCGATCGCCACGTTTGCCACCACCGCCCCCGCGATGCCGGCCTCGATCAGAACCTCGACCACTTCCGGTATTCTCGCGAAGCCTGGGCGGAACATCTTCATGCTGCTGTTGCTGACCTCCGCCACGAGGTTGTTGGTGCTGATGGCCTCCACGGCCTCCGCCGCGACCGCCTCCGCGATGGCTGCTGCCGGCACTACCGTCCTCAGCAAAGCCATTTCTTCGAGATTCTTCGACGTTCTGGTGGTGATCAGAGGACTTGTTCTTGCCACCGTCCGAAGACGACTTGTTGCTCTTATCCTTGCCGCCGTCCTTGTTCTTGTCTCGTTTGCCTTTGTTCTTCTTATTCGAGGAGCCGGATCCTTTTCCTCCTTGAGCTTGAGCTTGAGCCTGGCCACCGGCAGCATTGGAGTCATCCTTGGCAGAGGCCTCCGAGGTCGAGGCCGCCCCAGAGTTGCCCTCGCTACTGTTGTTGCCTTTGTTGTTATTGCTGTTCTCCTGATGTTTTGAAGACTTGTTGGCCGTACTCGAAGCCGACGACGTCGGGGTCTCTTTCTCTTTGGGTGGATTGTTTTGGTTTTTGTTGTTGTCATTCGTTTGCTGCTGCTGCTGCTGGTCAGCTTCGGCTTTGCCATCGGCATGTCCACCTTTCTTAGGCACATAATGGGCTTGCTCGGGCTTCTTTCCTCGACGACGGCCACCGCCGCCGCCGCCACCTCCACGGCCTCCGCCGTGTTGATCAGGGTGGTCTCCCTTGTCGGAGCTAACCGACATCTCGCCAACCTTGTCAGAGACGTGATCCACACTGTTTTGCTGCTGGTTCTGATTATGATTATGTTGCTTCTGTTTCGGACGGCCGCCTTTGTTGTGGTTGTTGTGCTTGCCTTTGGAGCTGTTGTTGACGTTGTTATCATTGTTGGCGTTGGAGTTGGAGGTCGAGTGGCTGTCGTCGTTGTTGTCGGCAGGGCTGTGGTCGCCCTTGCCTCGGGACCCGAAGGCGCCCGGCTTGTAGTGCTCCAACTCCGGCTTCTTGCGTTTGTTGTTGTGCGATTGATCACTGTGCTGTTGCTCTTTGTCATGGCTGTCGTTCTCGTGATTTCCGCCTCCTCCTTTACCACCGCCCCTCCGCTTGGAATGAGAAGGTTTGGAGGGCTTAGAATTGTTTCCATGATTCGAGTTGTTATTTCCCGTGTTGGCAGGGGGAGTCGCATCGCCACCCGCGGGCGGCGTCTGAGTCGACGATGACGGAGCGGGAGCGGGAGGAGCTGAGGCCGGCGGCTCGGCCGTCTTGGTGTCCGCCATGTCTGGGACCCTCGAGGGAGCCTGAAAATCAGACGGGAAAATCAATGACCTCATCGCTAATTGCCGTCGTCGACATGACGAAAGCAAGCATGGTCGCTGACGTAACGTCCAAAATTCTCGACTTTAACTGATAAAAATTCACGATTACTCACCGTTCGATAACAGCTTGAATGAATGGGAATGGATTGTTAGCGGTTTCACGGCTGTTTCTCTTCTCCAAACGTCAAATTTCCTTTTTGCGTGGCAATTTCCTCACACTTGTTTGGTCTTTGTTGTAGTAGGTGGTTTGCAGAATTCGATTTCAAATCTGAAAATGGAGACGGAAATCTGATTTTTAATTGGCCTAGACTGGTATTTAAGACAGGATTCAAAG
>JAAUYL010022721.1_pt1 | contig 11672 bp, 8 predicted proteins | sample 7278011 | NCBI WGS metagenome assembly JAAUYL01 (sample SAMN14350225, study PRJNA611818) | marine sediment metagenome | isolation source: surface marine sediment (1.8m) | place: French Polynesia: Moorea | collected 2018-08 | reverse complement strand
GCAATGCACACCTGAATTCTAGCCTGATTAGAATCTTACCTGTTACCTCACATTTGCAGAGATGCACAAATGACAATGGGGCTCTCAATAAATTACAGGGGAAAATCCCCCTGGTTGGATATGGGGTTTCCTCAAATATTTTTACCGGGTAAAGGAAATTTTTAAAACAGGTGAAGAGAGGCAACCGATCCTTAATATCCCAAAGTAGTTTTTGTTTCCCGTTTTCGGCTTTTCCGTTTTTCCGTTCTCTTGGTCTCTTGGGCTTCAAAGATGTGCATTGCAACGGCGAAAAAACCGCCGGATCTCCTTTTTTCGCAGTTTGCACAGTTTTGCCCAAAACCATCATTTAGGACCTTGGTGCTTTTGAAAACAGTGTTTTGTCTGGTTCAATTTTTATCTTGCCAGTTTTGACAGGTCTATTTTTGAAGCAGGAAAAAAGGAAAAGAGAGTTTCGACAACTTGTCCGAATTGAATGACGTCATTGACAAGCGAATGAAGTTTGTTTTTGTGGCGGCCGATTTTAATGAAATCTTGCATAATCTTACATTAAAGAACAAACAGAACTGCAGACCCTTTTTCTCATTCCTGCAAAAAAGAGCCCCTCGTTTCGCTCGAGCTTCTCCTCATTTGTTTGATGTTTTTACAGCTCCCCTCTCCTTCTTGCTGGTAGTTTTTTCTACCTTTGCAACTTTTTCTTGTCCTGGGCCCAGGCCGATTTTACCTGCAATCTTTTCGGAAAGCAGATGGCGAGACTCTCAAAGAAAGCATAGCACCTTTCCTTCCTTCCCCTCTCGGCCAATTTTTTTGCTGACAACTCGTAGAAATAATCACATTTCTCAACCGTAAATGTAAGTACCTGCCTACGCTTCTTTTCTTCAACCTGGGGCCTTTTTTCCATTAGTGCAATTATTAAAGAAAATATCCCGGAAACTAATTGCAAAAAGTCTACGGTAACATCTTTTGACGAGAAATTCCAAAGCGGAGAGGGTTTGCTCTTGTTTTTTGCTTGGTGCAGTCACTAAAACCTGGCGACACTGCTTTCGCTTTTTGCAGGAAATTGTTGTCGGTGACGGAACTGTAGTTATAAGGATTTTATTGGCCAATTTGATTGAGGTCCCCTTCGGGTAGCCAAAGCGTTAAACCACCTTCGGCAGACAACCAAAGAAGTTCTAGGTAATTTATTAAGAGTGGTTATCTAATGACGTCATAATTGCAAAGCAAGTTTTCGACAAAAATGAAGGTGGGCCCAATAAGAATAATGTGATTGGGGAAAAATTTCCCCAATATTCAAAATCGCCCAATTTCTTTCGTCTCTTCGACAAGGTAAATTGACGTGAAAAATTCGATTGGGACAGGGGGAATTTTGATTGTCCTTCCTTTCGCTGTCCTGAATAAAAATTGCTCATTTGAATTTTCTCCATTTTCCATTTTTTTCAGAATGCCCTATTTTCACCACTTTTTGGCGGAGTCGACCCTAAATAACAAATGCTGCTATGGAACTGGCAACAACAACGGTAAGAGAAAACTTTTCTGATTAAAATGAGAGACGCAAGTTTTGCCATTTATGAAAATTGCAGAATTAAAACTGCAGACCCTTATAACAAATTTCCATAATTAATCCTGCGCGATTTTCTATTCAATTGACTTTTCCGATACCTTCATTTTATTTTTATCGAGAGGAAAGATCCACGTTGGGCCTTAAAATGCAAATTCATTCCCCATTTTCACTAAATAACTTTTAGTATATTTTTTGCAAAAATATCGGGGGATTTTGTCAGTAAAAAATGGCCTCTATACTCGATTGAACGAGGGAACATTTCTCCACTGCGCTAACGTTAGGTGAATATTGGATAAATTCTAGGTAAAATATTTACAAGAATTGGATTTTATTTTATTCCCTTCGTCGTCTTCTTTTTCTGCAAGGAAATGTTGAACAAAAGTAAACATAATTTTCTCGCTCGCTCAGTCTTAGCCCATTTTTATTTACCCACGAGCAGCAGAGCTCTCCGCTTTCTCGTCCACACGGTCAAAAATTGCACTGTCTTCCTTTTCTTTTCAATTGAGTTGATGTTCAGTCTTGTTTGAACTTTCCAAGGACCGGTTTTCAATACAACTCACTAAACTAAAACGTAGATAAAGTCGTATCACCGTGTTCATATATTTCTTATTATTCCCTGGAATAGAGACAGCTCGTACCAGAAAGTCCTATATTTTGCCCAAGGGTGCTTGTGGAGAGCCCTTGTCACCTGCTTGTAAATTGGAAAACTTTTTGTAGATGACAACCACGTCTCCTTTCAAAACGTGAGAAACTTGCAAATGTCAACATTGGCCGCAGGGCGCGGATCTTCTATACAATATGAGGGAAAGAAATGCCCTCCCCATCTGCAAAAAAAATTCTGTAAAAAGTTCAAAAACCATATCTTCATTTTTTCCCATTATACTGCAAGCCTTCACGTGTTCAATCTTCTTTACTCAGAGAAAGAGATAATTACCGAGAAAACCTGCAAAACTGTTCGGTTCTCTTTTCTAGGAAAAATGCTGTTTTAACCCGCAGGACCTTGTTGCCATTACTTAGTGCTGAGGAATCACTTTTTTTCTTGTTCTTCAGTAATTTGCCCCGACCGCGCGTTAAAAATAACAACCGCATTAGATAATTTTTCCCCCGGGAAACATCCATCTTTTTTTCGTACGCAACACGTGCTAACAACAAAGTAAAAGCGTTTTAAAAGCAACCAAGAATGTTTTCATTTTCTCTTGGGCCGTACATTTCGTGTCAATTTAAAATGCAACCAGCTGCGAAAAACGGCTAGATTTTCATTATGCCGGCGAGAAGGCTTTAATTTACTTTTTATGGCTGTTTTGTGGTTTGTTTTGGCGCGCAAAACAGATGATGAGGGTTTACAGCACCTTAGGGTCTTGTTAATTTTCGCCAGCAAGCAACCAAAAGCTTCATATAATCAACACAACACCACCCACGTGGTATAAAACGCTTAAATTAAGCCATAAAAGTAAACCTGCGCCAAGGTATTCTACTGTTACGCAATATCCCTGAAAACCAACCAGGTATTTTTCCGAGTCAACAGGCATGAAAAAGGATTGGAGCTTGCTTTCAAAAAGCAAGTGCTGAGTTTGCTTTTCCCATTGAAAAAATGTTGCTGGGTTGGCGAATTTTCCCCCATTGGGAATATTGGAAAAATGCCATGAACACTTTTGATGGTCATTTTTGATTACAATATATATACTTACGTTCCTGACCTTGACCGAATGAGATGCTTTAGCTGATAAAATTAATGTCATCAGATCAGATCTGTATCAGATCAGTATTTTGAGCAGGTGTAGAGAATGAAAAATAATGTGAAAGTCTGGGCTTTTTCTGTTTTCTACCATAAGGTTGCCAAAATATGTCGGAAACGAACAGGAGATGGTAGAGCAAAAAAGAATCCTTTTCACCCGCGAGCACTTTTCCTGTAGGTAGACAAGTGTTACGTCATTGATAACCTTGTAATTTTCTTGCTGCTTTCATGATTACCAAAAAATGTAATGTTTGCTCTATCATTATTCATACGTGATACATCATTACAAAACCAGACATTTCTCCCGATTTCCATAAAGGATATACGAGTATGTGCGCAGGCATGTCTACGCTTTCTTTCTCTGTTTGTGTCATCGCCCGAAAATGCATTACATTTTCTCCTTACATGATCGTTTGTTTATATGATTTTCATCTACCAGAGTACCCCCCCAAAACCACGATCACGGTTCTTAAGGAAGCGTGTACAAAAACGCAGCCAGATGCTTTTTGTTACACAGTCTCGAGGTTTTTGGTACAGGCATTTTACTGTGTCACGATAAGTAAAACAAAGTGAGCCTACACCCACTCACATCTTTATATTTCTTGTGTTGGTGCTGCCTTTTAGTTAATGATTCCATGGCATGTCACGTGTCAGGGCAGCGTTTTGTTTACAAAAATGAAAAAAAAGTAAAGTGATTTTTACAGGCCCCAGCAAAGCCAACTTTTCTCCCCGCGTTTATCCAAAGCACTAAAAAAGTTCTCTATACTCTTTTGAAGCTGCCCTGGCCATTATTGCAGCCACGAGCGGTGCTCTGTCAAAAGGCTCCAAGGCCCCAAGAGTGTGGGGGTGTTTTGCTGGGGAATCTAAGTGGTCCTATTAAAACAGCACCTCCTTTCTCTCTGCTCTTTTGATAGCTGAAATTGCGAGGATGGCCATAAAACCATTACTGTATCAACCGCGCTACAAACTCTTTAAAAAGTCCAGGACGGGCATTTTTTGTACCCCCTTGGCAATATTTTGCAAAAAAAACTATATTACAACCAACTAGAGGCTGTCTTGTCGCTCAAAACTTTTGCCGACGTTTATACGCTCGCTTCTTTCCTCTGTCGTTTTTTCCTTGGGATGGTGGTACCAAAAACATTTTATTTTATACCGGAGACAAGGATACAAGATTGCGAATAATATTCGACATGACAGTTTGGCGTTTGCTTTCGGAGTACAAAAAGTTTGTTTTCGTTCAAATGAGTAAATATATCTTTTCCCCAATTGATTCTAGGCCCCCTTTGTAGCCTTTCCTTTGGCTAGGGATAACAAGCTCAGCTTGTTAGAAATGAATGGAATTGGCTCAGAAAACAAGAGGTGGTGCTGCGTCATTACCCGCCCACATTTCCCAGGGAAGTAACAACAACACGCCAAAGTGAGATCTAGACCGGGGAAGTCTATTCGGATGCAGGCCTAGCTAAGCCACACCTATCGGCAAAAAAAGTTTTCTGTAGGTCCCAAGGGCAAAGGGGAGAAAGCAATTACTGTCTGGTCTCGTTAAGAGAAGGTTACCACCATGAGATCTTATTGAGTGCGACCAGTAGATAGATAACTGGACAAATGAACAAACGAAATCTGAAAGACAGCCAGGAGCTCCTCTTTCTGCTTCATTTACTGTCAGGTTCCATTAGGAAAACGCTGCGTTCAAGCGTTATCTTATGCAATCAGTAAGCGCTTGCTCGTTCTCCGCTCGGGACTTTTCGAGAACGGACGAGGGCTGGCATCCTTGGACGTCTATCTCGGTTCCCTATTCGATAGGAAAGAAGTGCATAAAACAATTTTCTTTATCAAAAGGAAGAACAAAAGCTAAAGTCCTTGTATCTACGTACCTATAGCTTGTAAAAAAGTTTAGGGATGCAGCATAGTTTTTCGCCTTTTGCTACGGAAAAAAGTCCAGATTTTCTCCTTTTCCTTCCTACTGAAGAAAAGTTTGTTAGTCTCAAAATCCAGGGGAATTAGCGAAGTTTCCATGGCGATTATAGTGAGAGGCCCAAGAATTTTCACCTTTTTTTTCTCCTCTCCATTGCAGGTGTGATAAAACAGGTCAAGTCTGGCTACCTATTGCATTTCAAAAGTAAGTAAATATAACATCCCTGGAAATTAGGTGTACCCCACAAATTCTCCCTGCAGTTTAGTACAACCCCTTCTCAATTGTTTTCGCAGAAAAACTGTTTGGCAAGACTTGGAAAGAGGAGTTTGTCGTCCTCTATGCTGACAGCTCCCTGATATGGTTCCGCGACAGGGATCGCCTCGATCCCGAGGGCGGCGTTTTCCTGAAGGACGCACCGGAAATGCTGGCAGCTGGCCAGGTAATTTCTAACTTCCGGTTTCGCCCTCTATTCCCTGACAAATACTTGTACTTTTCAGTGGACAAGTAGGGTTCCAGGACACCCTGAATTTCCAAATGGTTGCACGTTTCACCACTCGATAGCGGTGGGCTCGAGATTGAGAAAAGACAAGGTCCATTGGTTCCTCTGCAAATCGGATGCGGAACTTGTGTAAGTCTTGCTAACGCAACCTTTCATTCTTTTACAAATGATTCCCCCTTGTCATTTTCAGGGATTGGATGTCCGCTATTAGTCACACAGTAAGTAGCATACGTTTTTTATCTGTGAAATTGGTATTTCATTTGTTTTCTATAGCTGCCCCCGCCCCCTCCTCCACCCGAAGAGTTACGCACCTCCCGGAAAAATCTGGCCATCTACGAGCAGCTGAAGCCAAGCCCCAGCAAGGTCTTGACCCCGCCCCCACATAGGCAAGCCCCGCCCCCCGACAAGCGTTACGCCCTTCTTAAACATCAGCCGTCTTCGCCCGACATTCTCCTCGGGAAAATGGGCAGGATCAACCTGAATTCGGGCTCGGGCTCGGGCCCAAGCTCGCAGCACGTATCGCCCTCCCCATCCAGCGGCCAATTTCCAATCTATTCCTCCCTGACAGAGAAGTCGCGCAGCTATTCCACGGGCAAGATGAACAGCGTCAATCTGGATTTCTCGGGCGGCCCGCTGCCCTCGGGCTCGGGCTCGGGCTCAGCTCTGAACCAACAGAAGCCACGGGTCACGTTTCGGGATGACGTCATGGCGGGCGTCATGATGACGGGCGCCCTTACACAGTGGAACGCTGCGTCGTCAGCAGCGGGCAGTTTATTCGGGGGTGCGGGCGCTTTTCTGCCCTCGGGCGCAGGCGCTGCTATAGGGGCCTCGGGCGCCTCCGTCCCTTGGGATTGGGGTATGGGCTGGGGCTGGGCGGGCTGGACTCCCGAGGGCGCAGTTTCCTCGAGCGCCTATTGCGGGAGTTGCGCCCTCGAGGCCGCCGCGGCTGCCAACCATCACGAAGCCCTGATCCATCCCTCGGGCTCGGGCTACAATTCGAGTTCGTTCTCAGCCTCGGGCAAAGCAGATTTCTACTACGACGACGATCATGAAATTGGCGAGCTGGGCGAGACGACTGACGTTGCCTGCGACTTTGGCGGAGATTTTGGAGGCTTCTAGAAAAAAGTTATCACTTGACCAATGTTGACCCGAGCTTCCGGGTGAAAAAACAACAACTTAAGATTATTTATTGTGATTGTAGAGTCGATGTCTTAATGTGTACAACTAAAAATAATTTAACTTTATTGCCAAATGTAAGACAGTAATAAGATGGAAAAAATGTTGTAATACTTAAAAATACCTATCTCTGTATTTTTGACAATTGTTTTGCTTAGAAATGATTTAGCTCGATGGAGGAAAAACACCACCAAACCAGAACTAACCAGGCACCAAAAAAATATCCAACGAAAACAAGACCGACTGAGATTGTTTTTCATGTCGGTCTTAACAATTTCCCCTGATTATTATTGCACTTCTATTAACGAACAAAGCAGAGAAGGAACAAAAATGATTAATAAAGAAGTATAGTTTTCTGTCACAAGAAATAATTATGTAATGTAACTCGACTGAACATTTGAGTTCCTTTCAAAATAATTAAGTTTTGTAAGAAAATAACATGCAAAAAATAAGCTCGAATATCGATGTGTATCATTGTATCCATAATAATTACTTAACAAAAGAAATAAATGTTGCAAAAATATTTTCTACCAAAAAAGACCCTAAAGAATGCTACGTTGAAAAACACTTACATCAATAAGATATGAAATAAAGCCCAATTGAGATTAATAAATAATTAAAATGTAGACCATGGTGAAAACTGTCTGCATCATTTGCCAGAACTCCAAAATTCATTGGAAACAAACGAAAGTATCAGAAAATACCAAAGGGGGGCCTCTTGTTGGCTCTAGGCATGAATTATTCAAAGCATGTAGTAGTTTATCCTGGCGGGTGCATTTCCATTTTCCAAGGTGCAGATAGGAGTTGATCCTAAAGCGTCTGTGATATTATTGGATAACCTTGTTACATTCACCCTGACAGACAAAACAAATGCACCTAGCGCCATCTTCAATTTACATTCATTCTCATCTTTCTCCAATTTTTTGGCACGGTGCAAAAAACGGAGATATATTTTTTCCAATTGATTGCAAGAAACAGGTGTGTTCTATAGTTTTTCTAGCCATCAGTTCTGGAAAAAAATAACCATTAACATTTTGCATTCAGAAGAAAGAAGTCATCGAGACATCAAGCCGAAAATAACAACGCTCGCGATATATTGCATTAAAAACTTTCATTCAGCCTCGACTTGAAAAGTGAAGTAGCTTTCAAACAAAAGTTTCCCCCTGGGGAAACTGCAACCACTTCAGCCAGGAGAGGAGAGGACCAACATTATTCCATTGGTTTCACAGGCTCGGGGATATTCAAAGTCTTCTACAACCTGAGAAATTGGCAGTTTTCCATTAAATTTCTGACATCTAAAATCTCAAACTCAGTCTTACAACAACAAAGTTGTGCAACTCAAGATTGGAAACAGCTTTAAAGTTTCAATTTGAATTTCGTCTATAAATAAAATAGAATCTGCTAAAGCTTAGTGAGGCGTAAAGCAAAAGTGTCTAACCCGTTTATGTGCCGTTTGAAAATTTGAAATTCAGATAGAACGGGAGGAAGGAACGAAAAGTTGGATTTACTTTTTTTTCGCATGTCTAAAAATAGACATTTCGACGGAAGGACTGAATTCCTTTGAGCAAACGTTGCGATTTGATTATGACTTTTTTCTCGATTCAGATAAAAATAGGAAAGTTGGAAAGCAATGTTCAAATTTTTTTGGGAAAGGTTTTGCGTCCGAAAAAGATATGGTTGCGCTAAATAGTTATTTACAAATATTAAGCGATTTCACAAGTTTTTTTGGTTTCTGTAGAAAATCCAAAACAAGATTTCTTCTGCTCGTAGATGATTTGCAAAACTTTTGACAGCAAATTGAAATTATTTTAACGAAGTACGCTTATTGCAGAAGAATGACCTTGACCCGGTAGTGAAAGCAGCAGTTCCAGATAAAAATCTCGACCTTAAGAAAGCACTGCAAGCAAAATCAAGGACGATTAACCAGCGATAAGGCCTGTTTTCAAGGCTACAAAGGTTCCTTAATTAAACTAATTAGGCCAAGAGCAATTAATATTAGAAAATATGTCGCAGTTCAAGTCTCTTTGTTTTATTACCCATGGTTGCGTCATAAGATATTGTCTAATTTTGAATCGGAGATAAAATGTCATCTGTGGGTTGAAGGAGCGTTTGCTTTGAATTAAGCCTGTCAATGGTTAATTATCCAATTATCAGATTAGTTTCATAAGCAACAAAGGGAATAAAATCGCGAGGCAAATCAAAATATTGTCCAGGGTTCGAATCCCGCCAGCGTTACAATCGTCGGTGTGACAGTAGCAGAGCACATTTGAGCCGATGGCCGAAGTACAATTGATCCTGATGTTTCCATATTTTGGGATGCAAGACCTAAAATATATTAACCTGTAATTAAGTAATTAGACTACTTTACGTAAATTAATTACCTGTAAGCTGTTCCCATCAAAACTATTTTGACGCACGCGTAATCCTCGTGAGCAGGGTTTGTCTCGTCAATCTGCCTCTTGCGTCTATAAAAAACATTAATTACAGTTGATTACCGTTTAATTACAGAGGTAATTATTACCTCATGTTTCCTCCCGCCAGTTGATTGATGGTGCTGGTGATTTTGTTCCAGGAATTTTCCACCATGTCGGTGATGTTTTTCACGAGAGAATCCACCGAAGCCAATTGGGAGCCTCTAGAACCGCACAGGTAGCGTTTGAAGGATGCATCCATCGAGGGATATTTTCCATTTGCAATATCCTCCGCTGATGCGGGAACTTCTGTCGCATTACCGACCCCGACCAGGCATTGCAAACCGGCAGTTTCTGAAAGAATTTGACAGCAAAAACAAGAAAGTGAGAGCTGGTTATTTTAGGAGGCCCGAACACGCAAAATCTCGCTTATTTCCCCCTCTAGGGGGAAAATGGGATGATTTGCGCCCGTAAAAAGGTTAAGGGCAATTGCTGCTTGGTTTGCTGTTTCCTAGAAAATGTTTCCTTGCAATTTGTCGATCACTTTTCCTTTTTGGAAATTGCAGCCTTTCTTTGCTGGGACCCTTTTCCGCCTTTGTTTTCTAGGCCTCCTTCCAATTGCACCTACGGCAATATATCTTCGTTTGATTTTTAATCCACTGTAGGACGCTATCAAGTGGCTTGATCTGGTGTTAACACAAGGTTTTCTTTATTATTTTAGTAATTTACTAACCTTTTACCTACGCAAATTATTGTTCTAAGCTGATTAATACAAGAGCATTGGTTTGAGTAGGCCTACAGGTTTCTTTGTTTGTTCATAAATAACCAATTAATGTACTCTTGAAGGTCAAGTGGATGGCAATCTAAACTATCAGAGAACAGGCGGATAAAGCGGTATAGAATGTAAATTCGTTTATTTCTATCATTGATATTACACAGACTTATGGTGAAAAACAGATCTTTTCAACTCTTCCGAAGTCGCGACTTGTATCAGAGTGACAAGAGGACTTTGGACCACCATGAACAGTGAGATAGTTTCCGGTTCGACAATGTCAGCGTTATTCTGTAATAAATGTCAGCTTTCAGTAATGTCAACCTATCATGGATTTATACAAAGTACCTGAACTGCCTTGGTGCAAAGGTAAGTGATGAATATTTCCAAAATGAACGAGAAAGCTTGTCCGCTGAAAGACAACGCGCTACCCCTCGTTCGCCTCTGAATGCTTTTTTGCGAAATGATTCCAATCAGGGAATTGGTCTGCTTGTAAAGATCAACGCAAATGACCAAATAGCAGACCAATTCTATGGCGTTCATGAGCATCATGGACATCATTGCCATTGTCATGACTTTTGCTCCTAAGAAAAAGTCACTGTCAATGTACATTTCCGGTTTAAGGACTGGACTGGATGGATTACCTTCCTGCATCATTTCCGCCGTCCTCCCCTCGTAGTCCGCGACAATGTTGCTCATGACATTATTGCGACTCGTGCACAAGTTGATGACAACTGCCACCTTTCTAGTCTGGACACCCTTGATCCAGAGATAGATCAGCAAGCTTGACTGACTCATCAGTCCGGAAAATATCAGCAGCATGAATTTTCCGTCCCCTATTTTCTCTCTGGCAACCATGGGAAACCTGAAAAAATCTCTTGGATCTTTCTCCCCCGTGATTTTTTTACGATATATATTCTAACTTACTTCATGATTATGATGCGATAGATGGCGAACCAGAAACCATTGGTAGACATGAAAATCTGGTGACTGACGGCGAGAAGCCAAAGGATTTGGCAAGAAAGGATTCCTCCAATGTCTGAAGCTGGAGCTCCCGTTATGAAATTGATCAAGAGGCACAAAGCCAGTGCGAAATGACAGGGGAATATTATGGCCTAATCAATATTAATTTATGTAAGGACTTCATTAAGTTTTGCTTTGTGATTCTACCTGATCGAAAAGTATGAGCAAGTTGAACGGTCTCTTGGGAGGAGCATCCCAAAAGACATACTTGATGATGAAGCCTTTGAAGACGATGCAAATGATCACGGTGCTTAGGACATAGGTGATCAAGATCGGACTCCTCACCGAGTGCCAAGAAATCATTTGGACACTGGACAGCTTCGTCTCGGAGATTTCAAAGTCTTCATCGTTGAAGTCTTCGAAAGAGGCCGATGTTTCGTTGACGGTTGTCATTGTGAAACTGAATCCCACCAGCCAGAGTCAGAGTCTGTCACGTCCATAACGCCTTTTAATTAGTCTCATCTCACTTCTCTTTCCCCTTCAAAAAATATTCACCTCGGAATTATGGTGCAGCTTAGAGTGTTCACTATAGTCCAGAACACCTTGGAGCGTACCATAACTTTACCCGGAAAATTCGCAATGGTGT
>JAAUYL010027492.1_pt1 | contig 11675 bp, 12 predicted proteins | sample 7278011 | NCBI WGS metagenome assembly JAAUYL01 (sample SAMN14350225, study PRJNA611818) | marine sediment metagenome | isolation source: surface marine sediment (1.8m) | place: French Polynesia: Moorea | collected 2018-08 | reverse complement strand
GTTCGCTATTGGATACGGCACCTACGGTGGCGATGCAGGCTTTCTGGACCATGCGCATTTCGCCGGAGGGGAGCTTGATGGTGGCATTTTTTCCTTCGCGGGCTACGAGCTGGGCATAGGTGCCGGCGCTGCGCACGCAGGCGGCACCGGCACCGGGGTTGAGCTCTATGTTGTGGATGATGGTACCGATGGGCATGTGGGCGAGGGGGATGGCATTGCCGATGTCGGGGGGGGCTTGGGGACCGGCGGTGACTTGATCGCCTACTTTGAGGTCTTTGGGGGCTATGATGTAGGATTTGACGCCGTCTTGATAGTGGATAAGTGCCAGGAAGGCGGTGCGTATGGGGTCGTATTCTATGGATTTGACGGTGGCGGGTATGTTGATTTTCTTTCTGTAGAAGTCGACGAGGCGAATTTTTTGCTTGTGTCCGCCGCCGCGGTAGGGGACGGTTTGCTTGCCTGTGTTGTTTCGCCCTGCCTTCTTTTTTCGGGGGATGAGTAGACTTTTTAGGGGTTTCCGGGAGGTGAGATCAGCGTAGTTGGGGGCTATTCTGAAGCGTTGTCCGGGGGTGGTGGGGTTGAGTCTACGATTGGCGGGCATGGTGAAGAGGTTATGCGGAGTCTTTGTTGATGTCGATAAAGTCTCCTTCTTTTAGGGTGGCGATGGCTTTCTTGTAGTTGGAGCGGCGTCCTTGTATGCTTCCTTTTGGGGTGTGGCGGGTGATGGGTTTCCCTGAGTATTGGGCGGTGTTGAGGTGGGTGACGAGGACGTGATAGGTCTCTTCGATCTCTTTTTTGAGTTCTACTTTGTTGGCTTTTTTGTCTACGTCGAAGGTGTATTGTCTTTTTTGGTGAAGCTTAAAGGCTTTTTCCGTATGGCGGGGGCGGTGGAGGAGAAACATGCTAGGTGAGTTGTTGGTGTATGGTTTCTACAGCTGCTTCGGTGAGGAGAAGGTGGTGGGCATGCAGGATGGCGTAGGTGCTGAGGTCGGCGGCGGTCAGTATTTGGGTATGGGGAATATTTCTGGCAGATAAGATGATGTTTCTTTGGGGTTGGGGAAGTACGAGGACTGTTTTTTGATCTGCAAGGGCGAGTTGGGTAAGTATTTTTAGGTAGGCTTGGGTGTGGGGCTTGTCTAGGGTGAAGTTTTCTAGGATGGTGAGTTGGTTGTTTTGGGCTCTGAGGCTGAGTGCGGATCGGCGTGCGAGTTGTATGGTTTTTTTGTTGAGTTTGATGGAGTAGGTGTGGGGTCTGGGGCCGTGGTTGCGTCCGCCGCCGCGGAGGATGGAGGCTTTTTTGTCTCCTCGGCGGGCATTGCCGGTGCCTTTTTGCTTGATGAGTTTGTGGCGTGATCCGTGTACTTCGCCGCGTTCTTTGACTTTGTGGGTGCCTTGGCGCTGGGCGGCACGGAGGCGCTTGACGTCTAGGTAGAGGGCGTGTTCATGGGGTTGGATGCCAAATATGTGGGTGTGGAGCTCTATTTTGCGTCCTGTGTCTTTGCCTTGGGGGGTGAGGATGGGTTGGTGCATCTTTTTATTTCTTTAGGGTGATGTAGGCTTTCTTGGGTCCAGGGACGGCGCCTTTGAGTACAATTAAGCCTTCTTGAGGAAGGATGGTAAGGACTTGTAGGTTTTTGACGGTGACGCGGGCATTGCCCATGTGTCCGGCCATGCGCATATTGGGGAAGACGCGGGAAGGGTAGGAAGCACCACCTACAGAGCCGGGGGCTCTTTCGCGGTTGTGCTGTCCATGGGTACGGTCGCCGACGCCCTTGAAGCCATGTCTTTTGACCACGCCTTGGAAGCCTTTCCCCTTGGAGTGGGCGGTGACGTCTATGTATTCGCCTTCTTCAAAGATATCTTCTAGGCGAATAGTGTCGCCGAGTTCTATTTTTTTATCGCCGAGGGCGGTGAAGTCTCTGAACTCGACGAGCATTTGCTTGGGTGTCGTTCCGACTTTTTCCAGATGCTTGAGGAGGGGGCGTGGGGTATTTTTGACTTTCTTTTCGCCATAGGCAAGCTGGGTGGCTTGATAGCCTTCTTGGGCAGGGTTTTTGATTTGGGTGACTACGCAGCCTTGGCTCTCTATGACTGTGCAGGGGACAAACGCTTGATCAATCTCTACGCGGGTCATTCCTAGTTTTCTTCCTATGATGCCTGGCATGATAATGTTCTAAAAGCGTGAAAAAAAAGTGAGTTTTTGGGATATTTTGGTCGCTTTGGGCTCAAGAGCGGCAAATCTATCGATCTGGAAGTGCATTGCCAAATTCGGGAATGATTATTTCTAGGGGCTTATTGCAGTTCTGTTTCGCAAAAATGGGACGTAGATGACTGAGGTTTTCCCTCACCAAAAAGCCATGGGTCCTCTTGTATTTTCCTAGAAAATTTTCAAAAAATGAACGCCAACTCTTATTTCTCTCTATCCAAAACCCTCTTTTTATTGTTTTTTGAGGGGTTTCTTGTAATTTCGGAATTCAATTCCGAAATTGCACGGGTTATGATCCAAAGGGAATTACAAAGAAAACTCCGCAGTGCCATAAAAAATATCCCCGCAATCGGCCTGACCGGGCCTCGCCAGTCGGGCAAAACCACATTGGTCAAGCAGACTTTTCCTGACTATCACTATATAAATTTTGAACGCAAGGATCTACAAACATGGGCGAGCCAAGATCCTATAGGTTTTCTCGCCCATCTTGAATCGCCCCATGTAATCATTGATGAAGCCCAAAAGGTCCCCGAACTCCTATCCTACCTCCAAGTAGTCATCGATGAGGACAAGCATAGGAAATTCATCCTTACCGGTTCCCAAAATTTTCTTCTCCTAGAAAAAATTGGCCAAACCCTAGCAGGACGCATACTTCTCTTTGATCTGCTGCCCCTCAGTCTCCGCGAACTAAGAAGCGCCCAAGTAGACCATCCCATCCCCCTGCCCTACATACTCAAAGGGGGCTATCCTCGCTTGTATGATTCTGCCCTCCAACCGCAAGAATGGATGTCTACCTATATACAGACCTATATCGAACGGGATGTCCGCCAAATTGTGAATATAAAAGACCTCAAGAAGTTTCAAACTTTCTTGTCTCTATGTGCCGCGTATGCAGGTCAAATCCTGAACTATTCCCACTTCAGCAATGAACTGGGCGTATCAGACAAAACCATACGCCACTGGATATCCATCCTAGAAGCTAGCTATGTGGTCTATACCCTCTCCCCCTACTATAGAAATATAGGCAAAAGACTTACCAAATCCCCTAAGCTATACTTCTATGATACGGGCGTGGCTTGTAGCTTGCTGGGCATTGCCCAAGAAAATCAACTCCTTACCTACTATCAATATGGGGGGCTCTTTGAGAACTTTGCCATCAATGAAATCATGAAGAGCTTTACCAACCAAGGGAAGCGTCCCAATCTTCATTTCTGGCGCCAAAGTGATGGCACAGAAATAGACCTCCTCGTCCATAAGGACAATACCATCATTCCCATCGAGATAAAAGCCTCCCAGACAATGAACCCAAGCTTCTTTACACCGATCAATAAAGTAAGAACCCTCCTGCACTCCCATGGCATCACCCCTGGCTATGTGGTCTATGGAGGAAACACCTCTGCCGGAAATATGATCAGCTGGAAAAACCCAGTGCGCTTTTAGGACTCGGACCACATGCCCTGAAGGGCGGCATAAGCACCCAAACCTTCCCGCCCCGCCTTGCCCCACCATATCTAGGTTGCTCCTTACCTCCCCGAGAAATAGCCACAAGACTCCACAGGAAGCCCGAAAAGAGCCTCAATCAAAACATAAGTGCACAGGCGCGTAAAATTTCATAGCATTATACTTCTTGTCGGCTGTTCTGCTCAGCAGTAAATCACAAAAAAGATTCTTTCATGTTTTACCCGCGCTATTATCCATGGCTCCTGCGCTATCCACTGGCCCCTCCTTTGGTCGCCTTGGCACTGGGCATCGGGCTCGGTCATCACCTCGGGGATGTGTACTATAGAGCAAGCTCTTGGCTGGCTGCCGGAAGCCTGCTGCTTTGGCTATTTTTATCAAGTGGGGTGCCCAAGTGGCGCCATAAAAAGCAAGCGTGTCTCTTCAAGGATCTCGTCGGGATGCTATTCATGGCATTGCTGGGCTATACCTACTTTCATTACCGCACGCCGGCGCATGATGCCCGACATTTTGCGCAGAAAATAGGCGCCATAGAGGGCTACCGAGGGATCGCCGTCGATGAAGTCACTAGAAAAAGACGTTTCTATAGCACCACACTTGCTGTACAGCAAGTGCGCATAGGAGGTACGTGGCATCAGGCGCATGGGAAAGTCAAGGTGAGTGGCTTTGGAAAGGGCAAAAACATAGCCTATGGCGATCGCGTGGAGGTGGCCGGCAAGCCCGAAAGGGTACCGGCGCGGCGGAATCCTTATACTTTTAACGGGAGGCTATTCTTGGCAGCCAAGGATATTCATTATAGCCATCATCTGGGGAAAAAGGGGTTTGTGCGACACCGAAGCGCTCCCCCGGAAGGGTGGCTATACCATAGACATAAGGTGCGCCAGTGGGGAGCACGTCAGCTGACTCGGTATTGTCAAGATTCAGATGCCCAAGGAGTCCTTTTGGCCATGATCCTGGGCAAGCGCAGTACGCTGGAGCCATTCTTGAAAGAGATGTATACCCATGCAGGTGTCATGCATCTCTTGGCCATTTCCGGACTCCATGTGGGTCTGGTCTATATGCTCTTGCTGTGGCTCTTCTACTTGCTGGGTTTGCTCGCTGGGCGAAGAAAGATCCATTCCTTGTTGATTTTGCTCGGTCTATGGGGCTATGCATGGTTGACGGGACTGGCGCCTTCTGTACTGCGCGCGGTGGGCATGTGTACACTCGTCCATCTGGGGCGCGGGCTGAGGCGCTCCATAGTGATGGGAAATGTACTGGCGGGCGCTGCTTTTTTGCTCTTGCTCTACAGGCCTTATTTTCTTTTCAGTGTAGGGTTTCAGTTTTCCTTTGGCGCAGTTTGGGGCATTTTTTCCTTTTATCAGGCGCTGGCGCGGTGGGGCGCGCAGGAAGATTGCTTCATGCAAGGAGGGTGGAAGATGCTATCGGTTTGTATGGCAGCCCAGTTGGGTACGTTTCCTCTGGCGCTGTATTATTTTCATTGTTTCCCTACCTATTTCTTGCTGGGCAACGGGATCATGCTCCCCCTGGCTACCTTTTTACTGATGGCAGGTGTGGGCATCCTTCTTTTTTCGCCGCTCCCTGGGGTGAGTGAGGGCTTGGGGTGGCTTGTCGGCTATGTGCTGGGCAAGGCGCATGGCGTGCTGAGGAATATATTGGCACTTCCCTATGCAAGGCTTGAGGACTGCTATGTTCCCTTGGGGTATGTCGTCTTGCTTTATGTGGCGTTGATGAGTTGCGCTGTGGATATATGGCAGGGCCGGCGAAGATACAGCTGGGGGGGAGCAGCATTGTGCGTGGGGCTGCTGGGCTGGAGCGGATATAGCCATTATCAAAAAGAATGGCAAGAAAAAATCATCTTCTACAATGTAGCGCCTGCGCAAGGGATCGCCTTTGTAGCAGGGCGCAAGGCGCTTATCCTATCTGTGGGGCGGCTGGCGCCGCAGGATTTTATCTATGCCACGGAGATGGCGCCCAGCCTGCGGGCGATGGGCGTGGAGACGCTGAAGTGGTGCAGGTGGGCACATATGGACAAGTGCCCTGCGCTGGCTTATGAAGATGATGGCGCTGTCAGGGTAGTTTTATGGAAAGGGAAAAAGATCGCTTTTGTACACGGGGGCGTCTTGCCGGAGGAGCTAGAAGTCGATATCCTGGTGACGCGGGGCGAGCATCTCCGTGAGGTGAGGGAAAAAGGGAGCGCTTGGAAAGTAAGGCACTTGATTGTCGTCGGGCAGGTGGCCGGCAAGGAGCTCATCGATGAGCAGACCTACCTTTTGAGTGAACAGGGCGCGTGCTCAGTTTCTTAGGATGACTCTTTTTGGGGGTCATTTTTTTCTTGCTTTTCTTTCTTTTCCCCTTGGGTGCTTCGGGGCTTTTGTCCAGCGCTAGGAGCACCGCCATCCCCAGGATCGCTGCGGATAATATTTCTCGCTTCATATTCTTCATCCGATCAAGCATCTTTCCATGATTTTCATCTTTTCCTATTTTGGCATCCAGCCATTTTTGGATCTGTAGATACCGAATATTTGCATCTGAGCTGTGGAATGGCAAATCGAACTCTTTACGCAGATCTTTATTTAAAATATCTGTTATTATTCCAAGATCTGGAAGTAATATTGGTAAGATATTTTTATTTGAATATTTAATTATTTATTTTCTTTTTTTGTGCAGAAATAATACCCTCAAAGACACATTTTCCTATATAAAGTGCAGAACAAGCAACTATACCTAGAAACCATTTTGTTCTACTAACCGAATCGTTATTAGCATTTTCTTCATTTTCATCCATGCTAATATTATTCTCTAATGAGAATAAAGCAAATTCATCTACAAGGTTTTTCTTTTCTGATGAAAAGGTACCCTTAGGATGTTGTTTCTTCATTTTTGCTTCGTATTTTTCATTTTTGAACTCTTGCTTTAGATTCTCTATAAAATTCTCCTCTTCTTGCCTTTCATTTTTGAACTCTTGCTTTAGATTTTTTTCATAATTCTCATAGGTTTCTATTTTTTTCTTCCACTTCGCTTCCTTTTCTTTTTCTTCGCTCTTCCACTTCGCTTCCTTTTCTTTTTCTTCGCTCTTCCACTTCGCTTCCTTTTCTTTTTCTTCTCTCTTCCACTTCGCTTCCTTTTCTTTTTCTTCTCTCTTCCACTTCGCTGATAGTTTTTTACTTTCTGCTGATATTTTTTCAGTTTGCTGTTTAAACTCTTGCAATTGCCTTCTTGCTTTTTCTAGCAACTTTTCATTATCTTTTTGTAAATCTTGAAAAAATCCTTCCATACCAGATCCTGGATACTGTTTTTCTACTTTTTTCTCTACTTCCTTTTCTATTTTTTTGAGTTTTTTTACTATATTCTCAGCCTTTTCTTTCAGTTTGTTAATCTTTTCTTGATCCTTGCCCACCAATTTTTCGTACCTAATTTTTTTTGTTAAATCTGTTCGTTGACTTTTGATTTTTTTGTATCCAGACTCAGAAAGAAGTTTCTTGAAAAATACTTTCTTTTCTTCGTCTCTCGATACAAAAAAAGCATCTACAAAAGCATCTACAAAAGCATCTACAAAAGCATCTATATTACATTCTTTATTTTGCGCTTTCTTATAAAGTTCAGAAATAGTGCATGTGTTACTAGAAAAACACTTATTGAGTGGAACTAAAAGTCCGATGATAAGCAAACTCAGGAATTTTTTGGGATACATGATATTTTTGGTTAAAAGTTATACTAAAAGCAATTTTTTAATTGGTGTTGTTATTTTGATAAATTGATATCGTTATCTGAAGATGACGAATAATACAGCTTTTTGGATTGTTCAAAGAGCTGAAGATTTGTTTTTCTATTATCATCTACCTTATCAAGCGCCTTATCAATAGCAAGGGCCCCTGGAATTGCGGCTACTCCGAGCAAACCAACTCCTATAGGCCCTCCTACAAGCGCGGCTGCTCCCACACCTAACCCTGCGAGAATAGCACGGTTTTCAACTTTACTAACTTTTTCGTCAACCTTTTTTTTGTATTCAAGGCTTTGCTCACTCTTTTTGCTACTTATATAGAGTTTTCTTTTTGTTGCTGTATCTTTTTTCTTTCGCTTCTTAGCTTTTTCAAGCATTTGATTTTTTATCTTCATATTTTTTTGCATTAGTCCTATTATCTGTTTGCTTTTTTCGTTCTGTTCTTTGTATTGAACTTTTACAAAGTTTATTATCCCTTTGTGAAACTCCTCACTTTTCTTCATCTTCTTTTCATATTTATCTTCCCGTTCTTTCATTTTCTTTTCATATTTATCATGCAGAGCAGTCAGCTCTTTTTTGTGTGTGAAGTTGTTCGCTCATTGAAGATTGCATTTCTTTAAAATCTTTACGTTGCTGTTTCATCATTTGCTCAAACTTGCTCGTCATTTTATCCATTATTCTTTCCATGATCAACAAGTTACTATCAGGAGCACCAGGTTGCTGCTGCACCTGACTTTGTTGCTGATTGTTTTTTGGGGCCTGCTGACTAGCTTGTGAGGTCAATAAACTTGCGACAAATAGTAATGCGATGGAAAATTTAGATTTTTTCATGATTGTATAGGTTAATAAGGTTAAACGTTAAAGCGATTGGTCAATAACGAAACCCAGGATAACAGCAAAAATTATTCTTCCAAAATTTCCAAAATTTTTTTTTGATCTGTTACAGACTAGGAAGCACCAGAATTCTTTACTTGACATCCTGGCGCCACGTGGGGCCACGGAGTCTTGGTCGATGTCCTGCTGCACTGCGCAAGTGCTCACCTACGACACCAGTCTTACCCGTACAATCATGTTCATTGCGCCCACTACAATTTTTTTACTCAGCTTTCATATCATTGACTCCCTGGCTTCATTGCCGAAAAGCAAACTTCTTTATCAAACATCATGGACATTCTTGCGGGCTTGCCACCTTACACTTTATATATAGTCATTGGAATCTTTCTCTTGATCAACCTAGGCATCGGGCTCTACCAGGGACAACACCTGGATTCTCTGCGCAGTTATGCCCTCGCTAATCAGCAGATGGGGACGGGGACGCTGGCCATTACCCTAATTGCTACGATCGTCGGAGGAAATTATGTCAGTGTTGGGTTCATTGACTGTCAACAGAGCGGAAAAGGAATCTTTGCTAAACTTACTCTTATACTTTCTGTGCCACTTATACTTCTTGTGAGCAATTACCTCTTCTCCAAGTTTGTAGGACTCCAAGAGTGCTATACCCTGGGAGATATTATGGGGAAGCTGTATGGAAAAGCAGCCCAAATCTTTACCGGATTATTTTCTATCATCACTTCTCTTTTGCTGCTGGCTGCGCAATTCATTGCGGTAAGTAGTATTTGCCAAGCCCTCCATATAGATCCTGTCCGTGTGATTGTAGCCATGGGTATCGTAGTTACGGTTTATACCCTTCTGGGAGGGATGCGCTCTGTAGCCGCCACTGATGTCTTTCAAAAAAATGGCCAAAAAAGAAGAATTTAGAGGCTTTCTGCAGAGGGGAAATGGAGGGGTGGGAAAAATAACTAGCTTTGCCTTCATTTTTGAAAAAACCTTGCCCTATGTCTGTAAAAATACGCCTCGCCCGCAGGGGACGCAAAAATCTAGCGATGTACCGCATCGTAGCGGCAGATGCCCGTGCCCCGCGGGATGGAAGATTCATCAAGAAGCTGGGCACCTATGATCCCCACAAGGCACCAGCTGAGGTGCAACTCCAAGAAAAACGCATCCTCGAGTGGCTCGACCAAGGAGCCCAGCCCACGGAGACGGTAAGAAGTCTCTGCTCTTCCATGGGGCTTATGCTCGTGAGGCATCTTGCCCAAGGTGTCCAGAAGGGAGCCATCACGCCCTGGGTAGCCCGGAAGCGTTTCGTGGACTGGCATAAGTCCTACAAAACAAAAAAGAATAAGAAAGTGCACATGCCCATTTCCCCCGAGCAGGCGGAAGATATCTTCAAGTCGATCGTCCCGCTCCCTGCCAGGCAGGCTCAGTCCCCCACAAAAAAGAACACTGCCGCCCCTGATTCGAAAAATCAACCCCGCGCAGACAAATCTCCTTCCACTTCTTAGTAAGTGCGTGCCTTTTGCGGGTGCGCCACCTTTTGGAGCAGTGCCTCCAGCGCGGCAGCTTTTGTCGGTGTGTGGTCTACATAGAAGAGGAGCTCTCTAGGTACGCGGCGGATGGCGTGCCGCAAGGTCTGCGCTATTTCCCTTTTGATGCGCCACGTGTGGGGCTGGATCTTTTTTTCCAAAAAGACCTCTGCATCAAAGGGCGTCTCCAAAGAGATAAAGCTGAGCCCTACGCGCACACAATCCAGATGGGGCGAAAGGTCTATCGCTTGTATCGTGATGAGGGGCGGGGCGGCAGCGTCTCTCTCCAGATGGGTCGCCAAGTAGTGGCTGAGGATGTGGGAGAGTCTTTTTTCCAGGCGTGCTTTTTTCATGCTAGTGGTTCAGAAACTTTGCGCCTGCATTGATTTCGGCAATTTCGGTAGTTATTCTGTTTTGGCGGTTTCGATTGTAAGCGACCTTCAGCTCTTTGAGCAGGGCATCGGCATTTTCTGTGGCATGGTGCATCGTCATCATGCGGGCTTTTTGTTCGGCTATGTAGCTCGTGGTAAGTGCACGGTAGAGGCGCAAGGCGAATACTTGGGGGAGGAGCGCTTCCAGGACTTCTGGCTGGCTCGGTTCCCAGAGAAAGGGATTTTCTGCGCGGGGCGGCGCGGCAGGCAATAGAATGGGAAGCAACTGCTCCAGGACTACGCTCCCCTTATCGGGATTGAGTCCCTGGGGCTGGTAGACTATATGGACACACTGATACCTGTCTCTGAAAAGCTCCAGGACAAAGGCGCCCATGTCTTGCATCTCCTTCAGGTCGGCGTGGAAGTCTGCGCGATGGGTCACGTGGGGAAGGTTTTTCTTTTGACAAAAGAGCACCGTTTTTTTCCCGCTGGGCAGGATTTCTAGGGCGTGGTTGTGCTCCTCTTGGCATTTTGTATAGTACTGAAAGGTTTTTCCCAAGACGGTTTGAAGAAAAGAACCACACAGCCCTTTGTGCGTACCTACTGCGATGAGGAGGGACTTCTTTAGATTTTTCTTCGCAAGAAGAGGGAAAGCCCCCGCCTGGGGACAAGGAAGCACATCTGCCAGGAGTTTCTCTAGTTCTTCCGCATGGGTCGCTATATGGGCGGCTTGTTTTTTCTTTCTCTCTAGGCTGGAAGCGGCGACCATCTTCATGGTGCGGGTGATCTGCTGCGTGAGATGTACGGAGTGGATGCGCTCTAGGATTGCTTTGTTCTTTGCCATGGACTGCTGGTGGTGAAGGCTACAATAAACTTGCGGGGAGATGCAGGCGAAAATAGGGACAAAGCTACACTTTTCTTAGCGCGGGGCGGCGCAGACTTCTTCCCGAGGAGTCGGCGCTTGCCTCTCTTCAAAAAAGAGCACAGACTCACTAAAGCCGGGGCGGGCACTTCCTGACTCTTTCCAAGATGAATGGTGGTAGGGCGAAAGACCAGCAAAGTCAGAGGTCATTTTTCAGCGCCACGCCCTTCATACACCTCCTTGGGTGTGCTCCTTTCTTGGACGAAAGAGTTTGCTTTCCCTTGCGCTTCCTTTTGGGGGGAAGTTTTCCCATTCTTGTTGCTCTTTGGGAATTTTTGCGCCCCACGTGGGTATATTTTCAGGGTATTTTTCGCGAGGGCGGCTCTTTTTTGCTGCTCTTCCCGGTGGGTTTGTTCGTATGGAACTGGGAGGGCGCTCGTGTAATATAATGATGCAGCGCGGGTTTCATGTACCCGGTATAGGAAATTACACCAGCGTTTTTAGGGCAGTTTGTGCTTGATCATTGGTAAGGAGCCCGTGCTGGCACAAGGACTTTATCAATTCTTGTCTCCCTTCTTGTCTCCCCTCTTTGTGGGCTCTTTGGGCGGCTCTTTGGGTGGCTCTTTCAAACATGGTTTTGAGTTTATCGGCGTTTTCGGCGTCAAATTTAGAAAGTTTTTGAATGAATTCC
>JAAUYL010078774.1_pt1 | contig 11682 bp, 10 predicted proteins | sample 7278011 | NCBI WGS metagenome assembly JAAUYL01 (sample SAMN14350225, study PRJNA611818) | marine sediment metagenome | isolation source: surface marine sediment (1.8m) | place: French Polynesia: Moorea | collected 2018-08 | reverse complement strand
CAAGAATCTAGAATTACAAATACACTCTGTCACTATGCCCATAATCATTAGTTTAATCATAGACTTACATAGCTCACGTACCGTATTAGTGATATCAAAGTGCCTACGCCTTAATTAAACATCAATTAACAACTTATAGTGTGCAGACTAAAGTAAAAGATGGCGGCCTTTGTGACAATGCTGACATGGTGTATGGCTTTTCAACCGATTATTGGACTGGACAACAAGATATTTGGATTCAAGTTTTACGTTCCAATTGACTTCAAGATGACTGAAGACAATGTGGACCAAGTACATGTGTTCCAGCCAGACTTTGTTGACAAATCCAATGTGGACAATGATGTCCTGGACGAGATCAGCTCGTGCTTTGATTTTAAAGTAGATCTCCTCCTGCCCCAGGTGGTCTTTGACGTTGGAAACAAGTTTTTCCAGGTGGAACTGGAACAACTTGAAGCTGGAGCTGGATTCGTCTACCTAAATTCTATTGCATTTATGTTCCAATTTGACAGGCAGACCAACCGGGTGTTGCCCAATCAGTGGCAGCATTTCTGCTTCTCCTTTACGAAGTCGTCGTCAGATCAAGGATTCTCTCTACACTTTGTTCTGAATGGCAAATTGTTGCATGATGACTTGACTGGATTACCACCTTTGAACATGTCAGTGACCAGGCTCAACCAGGATGGCATTAGTTTGGGTCTTGGAGGAAAAACTGCCGACTTGTTCCTGAATGACAAAGGCCTGAGATTGAGCCTGTTCCATGGCCAGATTACTGGCTTGAAGATCTGGAGCACCTCCCTTACAATTGACACAATGATTGCAGTGACTGGTCGGGATTGTCTCAATAAGGGGCGCTTGCTGTCTAATAATGGGCTTATCTTTGACGTGGAAACCTTGGCCAAAACATTTTCAGACAATGCTTATGTCACAAAAACGTGGACACCAGTAGAGTCCATTTGTAGGGCAGATACATCAGCGATCTACAGGCTGTCCACCATGCGTGTCAGTTATCATGAATCTGTGCATATCTGTCAGTCAACTGGTGGCACTCTTCTCATTCCAAAGAACTTCAACCATCTGAACAATGTAATGAAAGTAGCTGTTGAGTCCAAATTGGATGTCTTTGAATCAAGATGCTCTGGTGTCATTTGGGTTGGTGGATACAAGTGGGATGACAATGTCTTCAGGGACTGGGATGGCAACGAGATCCCCTACCTGCCATTTCTAAAAGGACAACCAAACGGACGAGACATTCAAAAGTGCTTGGCAGCCAGCAATAGAGGCGGAGAGTACCTCTACTGGGATGATAGTTGCAGCAAAACGTGGTGTTTTATTTGCGAGCTCAAGAGAGGCAATTCCATATTCAGTTTTAGAGGCAGTTTGCCAGATGACATTGACAGGGAGTACATGAACAACCGGGAATATGATGGCGGTATGATGGGCTTTGCAGGGTTCCAAGGGACAATCATTGACTGGCTGGACAAGGTGCAGTCATGGTACTTGTCCAACACTTACACCGGAAGTAGCGTTGGCAAGAAAATTGGCTACCTTGACAACAACAAGAAACACCCATTTGGACTGAACACGTGGATCATTAGGAACAAGACCTATAACCTTAAATTGAGCGGCTGCGACCCCCAGACCAGCTTCAGTTGTGCCAAGTATGGAAACTGCATCCCCTTGGATCAGAGATGCAATGGAGACTTTGACTGTCCCGACGATGACATCTCTGATGAAAAAGAATGCGTCAGGGTTAACATCGATCCCCAGATCTACAAGAAAGTCCAGGCTCCCAAGGAAACCAATGGTGAACCAGTCAATATCAATGTCTACTTGGGGCTGGAAAGGATATCAGAGGTCCAAGTACTGGATCAGCTCATCAGCATTGACATCAACATCAGAATGACCTGGTTCGACAGCAGGTTGAGTTACAACAACTTATGGGACAATTACTCTAAAAACGCCATTGGCTATCCCGATCAGGAGCAGATATGGATGCCAGAGTTGCACTTTTCAAACTCCAAGACCATGAAGATTATTGTGTTGGACAAGCATGCCTTCTTCAGCGTTATCAAAGACACCAATGGATCCATCTCTGGTCTGTTTGACCCATATGAGAATAAAGTTTATCAAGGGAAGAGCAACAGGCTGTTTGTCTCAAGGGCATACTCTGTCACTCTTAACTGCGAGTTTGACCTTGAAATGTTCCCCTTTGATACCCAACAATGTCCCCTGATCATTACCGTCCCATTCAAGTCTACGGACAATGTCAACATTCAGTTGAAGGACTGGGAGGCATCTCATGGGATCTCCATGACTCAATACACCTTTGCAGGGTTTCATCCTGATCTCCAGAAAACACATAACAAGCAGATCATTGTCATGATGAAGATTAATAGAGTCTTCACCCATCACTTGTTTACGACATTCTTGCCTACGTTTTGTCTGATTGTGATTGCAGAAGCTACACTCTTCATAAGGGAAGCCCACTTTGAAGCCACAATCATGGTAACGCTAACATCCATGTTGGTCATGTACACACTTTACCAGAGCGTGAGCAACACCTTGCCACAAACTGCATACTTGAAAATGGTGGACATTTGGTTACTGATGGGCCTGATACTGCCCTTCTTCATCATTCTGATACTGATCACAATGGATTCACTACACTTGGAAGACAAAGGGAATGATGTGATGGTGATGGGAACGACAGTGAAAACATGGACAGGCAGCATGGGATGGACCAAAGATAACAGGCATTTGAAAAGGCGCTTTGTGCGATCATCAAAAGTCATTGTTCCATTGTTCACGTTCTTGGGCATGTTTGGATTCTGGGTTGTGGCTTTATACCACTCATTTTAAAGCTGTCAATGCACTTTAACGTTTATTGTTTTTGTCTGTTGATGTAACACTTTAACGTTATCATTAAATACAGAACTCAAAACAATTAAATTCGAGTAAAACAAACGCCCAAAAGTACGAGTATTTCCTAGTCCGATGGGATCCATCCACCACGAAACAACACAAATGAAGGGCTTTCTCCTCTTGTTCGTCTTTGTCTTTTGGAGATCAGTAGAGGGAACCGAAGTGGTCAAAGCCCTTGAGTTCAAGATACCAAATGATTTTGAGTTCACCCTTCAAAATGCCAATGAAACTTACATTCACTTGGAAAATTATTTTGATCCACAAGATCTGAACAAAACCGAGCTGACGGAACTGACATACTGCGCTCACCTCCAACTCCATGTCCTTCTGACTCAACGAGTTATCGCCGTTACAATGGCAACGGTGGAGCTCTTCAAGATTTCATTGGACAACCTTGACTTGGGGATAGGGTTCTTTGCATGGTACTCAGCACCGATCATGATCCAGATCAAGCATGAACAGATCTACCCCAACCAGTGGCAACACGTGTGCTTCTCGCTCACCAAAGACAAGTCCCTCTTGGTCGTCTGGAACGGAGTCCTGGTCCACGATGACTTGAACAATCTGGACATTGAGCCCATCAAAGTCAGCGACTTTCTAGAGGCTGGTCTTACCTTGGGCTTCAACGAGTCTCCTCTCAAGAGCCAATTTGGAAAGACTGCAATGACAACCCACCTCTTTCATGGCATCATGGCCGATGTCAAGCTGTGGAGCACCTCTCTACCCTTGGAAGACATGAAAAAGGCCACTGGAGATAGGTGCGGAGGGGGCAGCTTCAGGACATTGCTGCCCAAGCCTGACCTTTTTGACATGGACACATATGGACTAATGGAGGGCAGAACATATGTCAAAGTCATGAACATGAGCATGGACCACATGTGCCATGCTAAGCAGACATTTTCCGGCAGAGGCGAGCTGAGACTGTATCCAATCAAAGTCAATCACAACGTTGGCCAGAGATTGTGCAGCTCTCTCAATGGACGACTGGTTGTTCCTAGAAATCAGGAGGAGCTGGACACCATCAGGAAGGGGCTGTTTGAAAGGAGCAGAATGCAACTGGTCCAGACCTACAATTGCAGCCAAGGTGCTTGGGTTGGGATTGTCAAGAATTACAGTGACAATAGCTACGTGGATACCGAGGGGAACAATGTCACAATGTTTTCCTTTGGCAAAGGCCAACCTAATGGCTGGGATTTCCAGCAATGCCTTATGTTAATGCGTGGCCAAGATAATAAGGGATTGTATTTCAATGACGAGAGTTGCCACCAGATAAAGCTTTGCTCCATTTGCGAGGTCAAGTACTGGGACACCACCTTTAAATTGAGGGGTGGAGGGGACAACATGCCAGATGACATTGACAGGTACTACATCAACAACAGGGTCAACAACTACAGGCTCTTTGGATTTGCCGGCTTCAAGCAAACCATTATTGACTGGAACAACCAGAACAGGACTTGGGAGATCAAGAATCTTTTCACTGGAACGTCTGGACTAGATAATGTCATTGGGTACTTAAAAGATGTGAAAATCCATCCATTGGGATTTTCAAATTGGTTCATCAATGGCAGAATGAAACAGCTCAAGCTTACAGCCTGTGACCAAAACCAATTCACCTGTCACAAATACGGGAATTGTATCCCCGTTCACCTTAGGTGTGACGGCCACCTTGATTGTGGTCCGAATGACATTTCAGATGAGCAGGCTTGCAGCAAAGTGAACATCATTGGACAGGCCTACAGGAAAGTCCAGGCACCTGAAGGCAATGCTGACGGAGGCCTGGTCTCCATCAAAGTCCATGTGAACCTTAACAAGATTGTGGAGGTCAAAGAGTTGGACCAACAGATCACGATCCAGTGTCGGTTGACAATGGTCTGGTACGACAAGAGGCTGTCCTTCAGGAACCTCAGGAAGGATATGGAGGACAACACGGCCAGTCCTGATGAAATGGATGCAATATGGTTTCCCAAGTTAAAGTTCCAGAACGCCATTGATGGGGCCACAACATTTGTAGATGACCAGACCCATTTGAGCATTGAGAGAAGGGCTGGAGGAAGACCAAATGATTTGACCTTTGTCTATGAAGACATTAACTATCAGGGGAGTGAGAACCCAATGCACCTCCAGAGGATCTACACTGTCACTCTCCACTGTCCATTCAAGCTGGACATGTTCCCCTTTGACACCCAAAATTGTCCCATTGACATCCAAGTCCCCTTCAATTTATTGACACACATGAATATTGAATTGGAAAGCATCAGTCACTCAAGTGACATTCGCTTAACTCAGTACAACTTTACAGGGTTATTCAAGACCTCCAATGAAACGTCGAAGAAGCATGTCACAATTGATATCACTCTTAAGAGAATCTTCATCTATCACCTCTTCACAACATTTTTGCCAACTCTGTGTCTGGTTATGATTGCTGAAGCAACTCTCTTCATTGATGAGAAGCACTTTGAAGCCACAATCATGGTAGCGCTAACATCAATGTTGGTCATGTACACACTTTACCAAAGTGTGAGCAGCTCCCTGCCACAAACCTCTGACTTAAAAATGATTGACATCTGGCTACTGATTGGCTTGATCATGCCCTTCTTCATCATAATCATTCTAATTGCAGTGGATAAGAGGATTGGGACTAGTGTGAATCAAAATCCAAACTGGGTGCCCAAAATCAAGGAAAATTCACACGAGCCGCGATGGTTGAAATGGCTGAGAGCCTTGGTTCCTACAGTCACTCTAATGCTAGTTTTATCATTCTGGGTGTATGCACTTCAGCACTACTCGAATTAGAATATAATAAATTACCTGATTTCAAGAGGCATGACACCCTCCATGCCAAGGTCGATCCTTTGAATAAGTTTATGCTTCTGCCAGTCGAAGACATTCAAGTGGGTGCCATAGTTTCCTTTGGCGACATCCTCCAAATTGAGTCCATCCTTCAAGCACCTAAATAGTGCATGTATAGATGCCAGGTTTTTAATATTCCGCCATGAAAAAAAGTCTCTGAAAACCTTACCAAGGGTGGCCCCATTCAGTTGAAATCATGACGTTGTGGTAGGGCTGGTACCAGTAGTCATACCTGCAATAGGCAATTCAGGATCCAGGATCTTGGAATATTGCCATTGGAGTAAATGTTCTTACCCGTATGGAGGAATGTCCTCGGGCTTTTCACAATAGGTTCCCTTGACCTTGAGGCTCTTGCCATCAATGAGGACAAAGTTGCCCTTGCCGTTCAGGTCGGGTCCGTCTCCCAGGCAGGAGATCATGATGTTGCCGTCGGCCAAGCAATGGGTGGTGTGGGGGATGGCGCAGCCGACATTGTACAACTCGGTCGGCTCGATGACCGTCTCGATCTTGGGCGCCCTGGGGTTGGAGGCCACATCAAACATGTAGACACGGCTGCTCAAGAGTCCTGGAACAACCAAGAGGTTCCTGGATCTGGCTGGATCATCGTGGCAACTGGAGCAGGCGTTCCATCCAGTGTGATGGATCTCGTCGCCCAGGAATGGCAAATGAGCCCTATGAATAACCTGAAAAATATTTAAACAAAGCCATATCATCACGCGCATAGCTCATGGAAATACGCGTATTTATACTGTCTAGCAAAAAAAGACAAACTTAATCAAGAAGATCTAAATGGTATTTCATATTTTTAAGCTGACAGATGCTAGGTAATTTATCTAAACTGGGGCCCCATCTCGCCGTAGAAAACCTTGCCATAAAAATATGCATGTAGAACACTACTTCATTATTAAATAGCAGATGCAGTCATGGAAACATCTGAAGTACAAAAGCAACAGAAGGAAGAAACATTGAAATTGATATTTTTGTCTACCGTTTTATTGGGTCTTTCTCTCACATGCGTTTCATCTTTGCCATTTTTTGGTGATAGCCTGGAAGAAAATGTGAGAGTAGTCCAAAATGGCACGATCACACTACATATCAAATGGAACATTAACTTTCAAGCATCGTCGTTGATGACAGGTATGGATTTGAGATCAACCAAGGCCCTATTAATCCTGTATTGTGTAGCTCAAACGTTTGTGTTTTGGTCAAAGTTTTGCTTGCTCTTCGGATTTTTCACTGGAAAAGTGGTCTTTGGAGTCTTGTCAACATTACTGGGTGCCTCAATCACTTGTCAAGTGTCTATCAGGCTGCTGATTGTATCAACGCTAGCTCTGACTCTTTCAGGTATTTTGCTTATAACTTCAATTACTACATGGTTTTACATCCAGGTTGTTGCAGGAAAAGAAGCTTTATTGCTGGTGACAATCTTTGGGTTTGGGTTTGCCACAGCATCACCACACCAAATTCTTACCACCTTCTGTGTTGAACGAGTGGACCATGTCTTTCAGTCATGGAGGTTACGACAGCTAGCTTCGTTTGTCATCGTGCTGTCATGGTCTCTGGGAAGAATCTTATCCATCGCTCTGATTTGGGCCTTCCAAGATTTCCAAGCCATCATCTCAACTTTGACACTGGCAACGTCCATGATATACTTTATGTTTGAGGGCACTCTGCTCAAGGAACTTGCCGACAATGACAACGTCTATCATAGCCAATCACATGAAGCACTAATGCTCGGGATGAAAAAAGCCCTTACTGACAAATCTTTTTATGTCAACACCTTGGCTCTAATGCTGGCCTGGTTTGCTAAAGGAGTCAGCTACCATAACTACGCCAGCTATATGGACATGGTCTGCTTGGATCAGATCTATCAGACATCAATGAAGGCTGTCCTCAAAATTCCCCAAAGCCTGCTCGCCATCTTCATTATCTACAAAGCCAAGCATAAAGTCATACCGGCTTCTACGCTCCAACTGGCATCGGCTTCCTGCTACTTTGGATTGATGCATCTGACTCAATCGTTGGACTTGGATGATGTGGAGCGGCAATGTCACTGGATGTTTGTCATCCTGAGCAATTTGACCCACTTCTTGGACTGCACATCTTCAGCTCTTCTCTGGACAATCACTTTAGAATGCTCACCGCCCAGCATAAGGTAACCAATAAACATCTTGAAATTCCCGACGCAACCAAATCATGATAATACAATTTCATGTCTCTTAGATTCGCCTACCTTGCGATATGCTCCTCCTTGGAAGTCTTGGCTCAGATAATTTTTAACAGCACAAGCATGGATCTATGGACATACTACTGTTTTAGTGGTGCAACGTATCTAACTTCAACAATACTGACCCTCTTCTTGCCTGATCTTACAACAAAGCCATTGCCAAAAATGTGAAATAGAAACAATGAAAAAATATTAATGGACGGTAATTATTTAAGATGAGAAGGACCCACCCACCCACTTCTGACAATAAATCAAGAAGATGCGAATTACATCTCTCATGGCAACACCTTGTACCCAGATATTTGCTCGACATTCTACGGTCCAGTACCTTCAACTTAGATCTCCCCGATAAAGTTTTGTGGTACTTACTCGTACTCTCATATAAACAACGCAGAGGACAGAATACGAGCATGGAAAAGAGTCAAGAAGATACAAAGATCGACTTGATGAAGTTGATTGTACTGTCAATACTTTTGCTTGCTATATCGCTGACATGCATTGCCTCCTTGCCATTTTTTGGACACGACGACCTCGACCACAATCTCAAATCAGACTTTATCAAATGGAATTTGGGTGAGCCAATCCAGAATTCTACTGATTGTTGATATCAATGAATACGATCACTTAGAGGTCGAAGGCACATTTTCTTTCTGGTCAAAAATCTCCCTGCTGACCGGATATTTCGTCGGGAAGATTGGTTTTGGAATTGTGGCCACTCGACTCGGCGGAGGCCTGACACTGAAGATTTCAATTCGACTCATGATTCTGGCTACTTTGATGGTGACAGTGTCAGGTACATTATTGACAATCATATGCATCCATAAGCGAATAGTACAATTTCATTGCAGGACACCAAATAACAATATTCATCACTCTTTTTGGACTTGGATTATCTACAGCACCACCATCTCATGTCTTCATCACATTTTTCTTTGAAAGAGTCGACCAAGTGTTTCAGTCCTGGAGACTGCGACAAGTGACAGTCATTGCAATCATGACGTCCTGGCCCCTTGGAAGAATCATTTCCGTGATCTTGATTTGGGGCCTGCATGATTTCCATGCAATCGCTTCAACTTTGACACTTGCTGCGTCAATTTGCTACTTTATGTTTGAAACTACTATCATGGAGGAACTTTCTAACAATGACAACATTAATAAGGACAGATCCGTTAAAGAACTGAAACTTGGACTGAAGAAAGCCTTTGCTGACAAATCTTTCTATGTCAACACCCTAGCGCTAATGTTGGCCTGGTTTGCCAAGGGTTTCAGCTACCATAACTACAGCAGTTATGCATCGTGCGTTCCACTAGCTCATCAGACTTTACTGAAGGCCGTGCTCAAGGTTCCCCAATGCCTGATCGCCATGTTTATAATCCACAAGACCAGGCACAAGGTCATTCCTGTTTCAATGCTGCAGTTTGCTTCAACGGCTTGCTACTTCTGCTTGATGCAATATGTTGATGGTGATCCCTGTTCTTGGATTACCATTGGTTTAATCAACCTGGCGCATTCTTTTGATTGCACAACTAAGGCACTCTTATGGATTATGACAATGGAGCTTGCACCCTTCAACTCAGCCAGGTAAGCATTACCCTTACAATAAAATTTGAATCTAGTGGTCTACCCATCTTCATTCAGATCATTCTACCTGGCATTCTGCTCGTCAATGGAGGTTTTGGCACAGTTAATCGGGTTGCTAGTTGTCAGCCTGCAACCATGGATGTTCCATGCTATCAGCGGAATCATTTACCTTGTATCTGCCTTTTTCACTCTATTCTTGCCAGATTTGACCACAACACCCCTGAACCCGAAACCAAAGGAGGAAGAAAATACTCGTACTATAATTGCAAATAACTTATGAAACAAAACATATGTGATTGCTGAGTTATTTATTTACCTGCGAGTAGGTCTGGCTCTCGGGATCAACATCCACGGTGGTCAGGTAGTCAGGCCTGTCTTTGCCAGGAACAATGCAAGGAATGTAGACAATCTTCTCCCGCTCGCCCTTGGAGAAGGCTTCCTTCGGCGAGGAGTATCCCGGGCCACAGTTTTTCTTGCACCGTCCCGCCATTTTTAACTTTAATTTTTTTCTGTGAAAATGACAAACTATATTAAAGTCAACTCGAGAGGCTCCCGACTCGATACGAAGTGGGAAGAAGATCTGGGTTGTTTGTTTAAAGAATTCTCAACGCTGACGGCGATAACGCTATTATCTCTCGCCTTGCTACTTATACTCTACAAAGTTGAAATATGTTCAAGACGTCCGCAAATAAAACTAGTGAACAATTGAAAAACTGGTTCTCCGGGCAGCTTAGATACTAATGTTTAAAAATGAATCCGAAGAGCAAATTCAGCGAAAGAAGGAAGATAAAAATGCGTCCTTTTCAGAGGACTGGACTTTGACTTGTCAAGAAAACAGTGATTAACAAGTTATGAAACTAGCAAACGCTTTTATCATGTAACAAGTATCAGCCAGTATTAACTAGTTATTGAAATGAAGGACCTAGGAATTCGTACTTTAGTGTTGGTCGAGGACGAGCAATTTCACAGATTTTTTTTTTTTAATGGCGGGTTGCGTGAATAAAATCATTCCAAGTTGCGCTATTTCAAAAATCTAAACAAAAACAAACTGAATAATTTGGGATTTCTGTCATTTTTTTCAGTGTCTGTTCTGTAGTTTCCATTCTTGCAACAGCCCTAAAGCAACATGGATATGATGGACGGACTCGTCTTTTCTAATTCTCGAAGCCAAGTCACAGAAGTCGTTATCCAGGTAAGCCAATTTCGAGTGCTGCTGCAGCTTAACTTTTGACATCTAAATTTTTTAATTCGGATTCAGGATGGAGTCGTAGAAAGTGTTGCAGTCGTGAAGGGCCTCTCGCCGGAATTGGTGCCTCCAAAATTGTCTCCATCTCCGATCAATGTTAGAATTATTGACAGCATTAACGCCCAGTCTCAAGAAACTCCTGATAAATCCGTTGAAGAGGAGGAGGAGGAAGAAGTTGAATATGACTCCTATCCATCGCCAGAGGAAAACTTTGTTTATGAGAGTCCATATGCGACAGTGTCCCAAGTTCGGAGAAGCCAGACACGTCAGGGAAATCGGCCTCCACGAAAGCCGTATTCAGGTTATTTTTTCTTCGCCCAAGAACGTCGAGACGGCTTGCGACAAGAGCATCCTCGGTAAGAGAGAGAGAAAAATCTAAAATGTCAAGTTCAAATAAAGCATTGGATTATTTTGTTTAGTTGGCCAATGAAGAAAATCACAACGCTTATGGCAGAAATGTGGGCAAAAACATCAGATACTGACAAAAAGGCATATCTTGAAAGAGCAGAGGAAGACTCTAAACGGTACAGAACTGAAATGGAAGATTACAAGAAAACCGACGAGTACCTGCAGCATCGCAAGTTTGCTAAACGAAGACGAAAAATGATCAAAGCCAGGAGAAAATCTTTAGGATATGCTCTTGGCAAGCGGCCGTTGGGAGCGAAAAAGTTATTTCACAGTGAAAATCCGGACCTCGAATGGAGTAACGCCAGCAAAGATATGAAAGCCAAATATTACCAAAAGTGGACTTGATGTAAACAAACGTTCGCGTGCGGACGTGTTTTCAAAATCCAAATCTAGTTTTTCTTGGCAAATCTTTTTCCAAATCAAGTCCTGCCTGCGTGGCCTTCTGGGT
>JAAUYL010027299.1_pt1 | contig 11683 bp, 12 predicted proteins | sample 7278011 | NCBI WGS metagenome assembly JAAUYL01 (sample SAMN14350225, study PRJNA611818) | marine sediment metagenome | isolation source: surface marine sediment (1.8m) | place: French Polynesia: Moorea | collected 2018-08 | reverse complement strand
GTTTGTTTTATGCCCGCCTCAAAAGCCGGAAAACACTGGAATGTAAGTGTAACGGTAAATTAAGTTGATCCGGATTAATTGTGGACTCTTTTCAGAAAACGTTTGACAAAACAGAGGACGAGTTGAAAATGGAAGATTTGCGGATAAAAGGTCAAAAAAGACCGCCAAGATCGAGGAGTTTAACTTCATCCCCGGTAGCAATCGTTAAAGCTAAAACCGTTACAACAACGGTTACGAAAACAACGGAACTGTGGATGGGCAAGTGGAAGTAAGTATTTTATATTTAGTAGGGAATTTCCGGTTAATCATAACGGTTTTTCAGGTCAAGCAAGTCGAGCTCCGGATGCGGTGGCGCCCGAGAAAAATCGAGCGCCTTCCGGAAACGCGCCCGATCGAGCCCGAGCATTTTCTTCTCGGCCACCGGCAGAAATAATAAGTCCAACGGTAGTGAAAACAATTCGACCTGCGGAAAAGTCCACTCCTCTAACTCCGACAAAGGCTACGATTTGGTTACAGAAGTTCACCTAAGAACCAATGATATTACATTAAGAGTGATACAAGCTTCTAACAATGATTTCAAGGATTGTTAGCATTAGTTTCATAAAGTCAAATAAAAACATGTTATTCTCAGACTTGCTGATTTATTGTTCCTTTTGCAGTAGTCAAAAGAGTTGTTTTCCAGATACAGCATTCATTTGTCATAATATCAAAATATATTTAGCTAGGTAGACATTTTATGGTACAATTTGGCAGTCCAATATTTACGCCTATTAATTTGCAGGTAAGGCATAATTTTTACAAATTAAAGAAAAACACCTTTCTTTTATAAGACCCTGCAATTTTGATAAAGTTATTATTGTAAGGGTATTGCAGTATAGGACGCCTCGAATTCTCAAAGCTTTTAAATAATGCAATCGACTTGAAAGCACAAAATGTACGTAGAACGAATGGAATAATCCTGTGAAATTGCTTTTTGCCATAGAGAACCCGTCAGTCAAAACATGTTCATGCAAGAATGAGTTGGACAAATAAAGTTTTAGGCCTATTTTTGGCCATGAATTTCAACTTTTTGACGTTGGCCGAGACGGACATTGACTTTTTGGCCGAAATTAGCACTACCCCGTTTCTACTGCAGCAGCCAATCCTTCTTGTACAATCAATGAGCAGTCAAAAAGTTGTCCGTTTGTCCAAGAAGTTGGCCAAGAGCGGCCAACCCAGTCTGGCCAAGTTTAGTGCCATCCCGGATCTCTTGTCTGCTGGTAAATTAGATGGATCCCAGTCGATTTTGGCCGACATTGGGAACAATTCTCAATATCTGAGTGGACTAATAGATGTGATTGTGTCCGAAAATCTGGCCACTAACGCTAAAATGATTGTGGTTGCAGATGACTTTAACAGTCATTCAAGTGTTTCAAGAAGACTGTTTGAGCTGAGAATTAATCAGCAAGTTTATTTTCTGTCCAAGAAAACATTGGATCTGACAGAGTTTTACTCAATAAATGGTGTGCCAGTGCAAAATATCCTTGGAAAATATAGCAAAACTCCCAGCAAAACCATGAAATTCGTGTCAAATCCGATGGTTTCAAAGGATTTTATCCAGAGAAGGTCGAATTTTCAAGGACAACACTTGAATGCAATGACTGAGTCCTTTCCAATGCTGGTGCATTTAAAGTCCAACTTTGACAAGGAGGCCAGGTTTTTCGAGGCCAACCAAACCTATGATGTGACAGATTATGCCTCTGGATTGTACATCAACTTCTTCAAACTGCTTGCCAAGAACCTGAACTTCACTTATAGCCTTTTCAAAAGGCTTGATGGTGGTTGGGGTTCTGTCGTTGGCAACAAGTCTACTGGCATGTTTGGCAATGTTGCCCGAGGATCAGCTGACATTGTCGTGCAGGCATTTTCGCTGACAATCAAACGCTTGCCAGCTGTTGACTACTTGCCAGTGATTAGTGCAGACTTTCCCGGAATATTCATCCAAAGAGAGCAACGTGAAACAATCAGTTGGATGACCTATCTGCGAGCTTTTCACAGGGACCTCTGGGCAATGATTGCTTTTATTGCCATTGTCATGGCATTGTTTCTCTATTGTGGAAACATGTCAATGGACCTGGTAAGCATGTCAATATTGTCAGTAACTGTTGTCAGCAGTTGACAATAATTCTGTCCAAAAGTCATTTAAGGAACAAGTCCAGGAGATGGCAGGCTGGATCTGGGTGGCTTTTAAAGCCAATCTTGGCGGGAAACCTAGTGGCAAGATGAGACATGATACTGGTTCCAACAGAATCCTCTTGTTTACTTGCTTGATTGCTGGCATTCTTATTTGGATGGGTTACAGGGCTTCCTTGACATCTGAACTGTCAGTCATAAAAACAGTTCCTCCCTTCAACAGTCTGGAGACTCTTCTGGACACTGACTTCCAGTAAGATCAATCCACAAATTAAACCATTGTCAGTGATACTGGCATTGTCTTTGTTCCAGGCTTGGAACATTCTTCAGAAGCAGCAAAAATGCTGACACATTTGAGAGTGCCAAGGAGGGGACTCTTCACCATGAGATCTATGAGAAGCACATGACAACAGAAGACTCTTTTGTAAGTTTCGAACAGGGTATCAAAAACATCATGGAGAAAGAGCGCTATGCTTACCTGGAAGGAGTTCAGTATTTTGCCAGCACTCCAGAATATAGGGACTGCAAGGTTTGTAATAGGCAAATATGCATGAAATTCAAATGACTTTTGAATAACTATTTCAGATCATGAATGTTTGGAAAGCTTCAGTTCCTAATGCCTATGTTACCATGGCCATGACAAAAGGCTCACCTTATCGTCCATTTTTGTCTAAAGCCATACTAAAAATGAAGGTGTCCGGAATCATTCACAATGCCATTAGAAGAACCATGCCCCACCAATTGTCTTGCAAAAACAATAATGGCCAGGGGAATTCTTTGAGCGTCAAAAAGCTTGCCCTGCTATTTTTCATCCCCAGCTTAGGAATTGGCCTTGCCATCATCATACTGGTTTCAGAGATATGGACTGGAAAATCTGCTATTGAAAGGAAAAGAGTCCAACAGAAGGACAGGCTTAGAACTGTGCTTGAAATGGATCCGGAGTTTTACAAAGCTTATATGAACCTCCACCGATCTTTTAAAGCGCTATCATCCGACAAACAAGAAAAGCTGGGACACTTGCCTGTAAGAACGTTAATTGTTACATCACAGCTAAATACCAACCGAGCCGTTTAAATAAGTTATGAGCTGTTTAGATGTTGGTCAATAAATAAGCAGAATCTTACCAATTCAATATTATAGCTTCATTTTTATTGATTTTTAGTAGGTTCTAACTAAACATGTTTATATGGCGACCTTACTAGGTTCATAAACTTTAAATTGAATATAATCTATATAACTTTGCCACTACCTACTGCTTTTACATACATTACAAAAATGTGAAATCTGAAATGTCACGTTTAGACCTTTAGAAAGGAGCTGGAAACTTTCCCGTCCTTGAATAAGTAATGACGCAAAAAACACTGTTTCCCAGTTACAGAATATGGCCACTTTTGGTACATTTTCCCATACAGTTGTGGTTTCTTACAACAGCTGAAAAGGAAGCTATGCTAGTTTTAACATTGCAACCTGATGCATAGCTGCCAGTTGTCCATGGCATTTTTCATGGAAATGTAAATGTGAAAAGCCCTGCCAGCTCGTTATATAAAGTTCAAGAACAGTGGATCAATGAAGGTCAGGACTCAGAGATGAAGGGAACATAAAAGGTGGAAGCAATGTTAGGACTCACTCAAAGGCTCCTGTTTTTCCTGGCCTTGATTGGCTTGGCCAGGAGCCAGGCCATAGAGTTTCCAGCCAATGGGATGGGGGCAGAAGAGGAGCCAGCCATAGTGGCTCCTAATGCAACAGCCAATGAGATTGCAGTCTACATCAACACCAGATTCTTGGGAAACCAGGCGGAACCAATGGCCAATCTTCTGGAATCCCTGATCCAAGAACTGGACGAGACAGTCCTCAAGAGTGGGACAATGTTTGCCAAGGTGTATAATGATGAGACACCAAAGTTTACCAAAGGTTAATAATAAGTCTCTGATCATGTTCAGTTCCTTAATAATTCAAATATTTATCAACAGATCTGGGAGCTGTGATATCCTTGACAAATTGTAGACAAGCCAAGAGCATTGACAAGAAGGCCAGGGACAAGAACATAATCCATATGGCAGTCACAGGTACCTTTACTAAATATGTACAAGTGCAAGTCCTGGCATGTCTAATCTTGTCTTTTCTTGTCCAATTAGAGCTTGGCTGTCCAAGGATGAAGGGAGGCTCCTCCATATCAGTGCCAATTGTTGATGCTGGCAACACCATTGTCCAGGCATTCAAGGACATGATTGACATGAAGACCTTCACCTGGGACTCTGTAATCCTCTTGCATGACATGTCTGTGAATGAAATGACACTGGTCAAGCTGATCAACACCATCAGGGAAATTGCTTCAGTGGCCACATTTGACATGGGGTCCCAACCATCTGAGAGCATCAGTGCCATTCTGGCAGACTTGCCAGCCAGACAACTTGGCTACAAATTCATGGTCCTAACCAAGCAGGAGTCTGTTTCAAGCATCAATGCAGCTGTAAGTTAAAGTCTTTGTATTTGACTTGGTTTCCTTAAAGAGCTATCTTCCTTTGAAGGCTGAAAGAGCTGGTCTTATGAACATCATGACTCAGTGGATGTATGTTGTGACTGACTCTGATGCCAGTTCCAGCTTTGAATCCAATGAAATTCTACAGGCAAAAGATGGATACAACATTGCCTTCATGTACAATGCTTCTGTCAGCAGTGCCAATGCTGATTGCAGGGTACATAACAAGTTTTTTTCTTATAATCTTGATAGAGTATTTAACTATTACTTTAATACAGAATGGTATGATGTGCACAGCCGAAGAGTTGGTCAGAGCTTATGCTGCCAGCAATCAGGTAAGTCCAAGTTGTGACAATCTCAAAAGAAAAAAAATTCTGATAACTGGCATTTACAGGACATTCTCAAAGGAGAGATGGACCTTTACAATTCCATCAGTCCAGAGGAATGGGAACTACTCATGCCAGATCCAAGAGAGAGAATGGCCAAGCTGATGATGCAAATGAGAATGTTCATCACGAATCAGGGAACCTGTGGCAACTGCACAGGCTGGCAATTGAGATCTGCTGAACTGAAAAATGGACCTGGTGCCAACAACATTGATGTTGGATCCTGGGAACCAATGCAAGGATTAATGCTTATGGACGATCTGTTCCCTCATGTCACTGGAGGCTTCAGAGGCAGGAGACTCAAAGTGGCTTCAATTCACGTAAGTCGCTGTCACAAACTGTCACAAGCTGCTGCAAGCTGTCTCAAGCTGGTACAAGCTGTCATAAGCTGCTCTTTTAGTATCCACCTTGGAACATCCTGGAATTTGATGGATCAGGTCAGGTGACAAGTGCAACTGGACTCATCTTTGCCATGCTGGATGAGATTGGAGCAAGGTTGAACTTCACTTATGAAGTCAAAGTTCCTGAAGACAGGGTCTTTGGAATCAGACAATCCAATGGACAGTACAATGGCATCATTGGCATGCTGCAAAGGAATGAAGCTGACCTGTCAGGCACAGCATTGGTGGTTGACAATGTAAGTCATGCTGTCAAGCTGTCAAAACAGCTGGCAATTGTCTGTAATTCCAGGAGAGACTGGAAGCGGTCAACTTCTCCCTGCCACTCTCCTTGGAACCATACACCATGATGTTCAGGAGGCCCCAGGAACTATCCAGGGCTTTGTTGTTCATTGACCCATTTACCCCAATGGTAAGCTGTTGCCAAGCTGTCAGCTGTCACAGCTTTCAATCTGTCATTTATAACAGGCCTGGTTGTGTATTTTCATTGCTGTATTGTGCATTGGACCAATTCTATGGATCATCCACAATCTCAGCTATTATTACAAGGTCAATGAAAACGGCCCGGGAGGTTTGGCCAAATTGAGCAATTGTGTCTGGTACTGCTATGGAGCAGTATTGCAACAAGGTCCATAAAACAAAGAAGGTGCATCTTTAAATGAAACTGACCTTTGTTTTTAAGGTGGAACAATGCTTCCGGAAGCTGACAGTGGAAGGATTACCGTCGGCTTTTGGTGGCTATTTGTCATTGTCACTGTAACAACGTACTCAGGAAATCTGGTCGCTTTCCTCACATTTCCTCAGATTGAGCTGGCATTGGAGGTAACATTTCCTCAAATATTTCCTCTTGACTTAAGCTATGTGTTCCTGACATAAATGATTTAGAGCGTCGACGACTTGCTGTCCAAGGCTGAGGACGGGATGACTTGGGGTGTGTTGAAAGACAGTGCCATTGAGACTTATCTAAAGGTAAACCTAAGTCCATCCCTAAGTCTAAGTTTAAGTCTGAATAATTTTTCAGAACGCTGATCAAGAGAAATTCCAAGAATTGGGTAAGTACGCTATGCTTCACAATGGACCGGTTGGCAATGAAATTCTCGACATGATTGTCAAGCAAGAGCATGTTTTCATCGACTGGAAATCCCACTTGGACTTAAAGTAAACTTGAGTCTGATTGGACCTAGACTTAAATAAACTTAACTTTGGACTTCAGGATGAAAGAACAACATAATCAAACTGGACTGTGCGACTACTCTCTCGCTCCGGAAGAGTTCTTCACCGAGCGAATTGCATTGGCATTTCCCAGAAACATGCAGTGGATAGACAAGTTCAATCGATAGTAAGTTTTCCCGCCATAGCGAAAAGCGGTTAAGAAATGGACAGCAGTAATTTGTGCACCTGAAATAGCGTGGCGGAAATCCTTCAGGCCGGACTTATGACCAGGTGGAAGCAGGTTTATTGGATGCCGGATGATGCGTGCTCGGTTAAGGGCGGAATTGGATCCGGATTCAGTACAACCGTAACGGTATCTGACATGCAGGGGTCATTTTACATCTTGGGCCTGGGTAAAAATCTTTTATCATTAATCATGAAATAGTATTTCACCCACATTTTTAGGTTCTTGTATGGGATTGTTTATTTACCTTTTTGAAAAGGTGATCAAAAAGAAGGATGACACCAGGCAAACCAGTGCCATAAAACCGTTTGTAGCATAAATGTAAACAAACCAAAAATATCTAGTTTTAAGGGTGAATATTGAAAACAATTTAATAATATGAATTTAAGTCAATGAGGTCTTCATAATGTTTTTATGCAGCAAAATAAAGGGCAACAAAATTGATGCTCAAAAAAGTTTCTGGTCTATTTTTAATTTTTTTGAACACGCAACTCTTTGTTACTTGTTACTAATTACCGTCATCTGCTTGAGATCTCCGAAATGCAAAGAGGTCTATGGTATAATTGTTTATGTTTACTTTTTTGAATGGATGATGCGATCGAAACGGAAATGCGTGATCGTAATTGGTCATTATACTGCAAGTTTGAAACAGGTTAAGCTTTGGATCCTGGAGCAGCAGGAAAACGCCTGAAAAATGTCAACAAAACCAAGGTTAATCATCTTTGTTTATAATTCGGTCGATCTCGGTATGACTTCAAGTATTTACTTATTTGTTTGTCTAGATATTTGCAAAATGTATGTTTAGAGCTTGCTATAGCAGGTAGCCCACTGTCTTTTAATGCAATTTTGCAAGTACACCACCATGGCAAACAAAATCCCTCTAAATGATTCAAAAACCAAAAATGAGATCGGGAAACAATTGAAAATTGAAATTGAATTTGCGCCTTAATGGAGTTTAGCAAAGAGCGACCCCCGTGGTGGTGCAAAATTTTTCCATTTTCCGATTTCCGGCCAGGCTAGATTTTGATCAAAGACGTTTTGTTTTGCAATTGTGCAAAAACAACAACAACAACAACAAAATGGTTTAATCAATTAAGAAAATCCCGGGGAAAAAGTGACGAAACATGCACTAGTTTTTCCCGGAATTTGGCAAGGTGCAGCATATTATAATCACCAGTTTCATGATTTTTTTGCAAAAATGATCGGGTTTTTAAGGTCAACTTATCGACTTTTTGTTGTCATCTCATCCCCCACGTTGTGGTTGGTTATTAAAATGTAAACAAAAAGATGCCTTGTCATTAAACAAAAATGAAGCCTGTGCCTTGCATCTAAATATAGCATGCTACCGGGTGATTTTACAGCCCAAAAATTGGAGATGGCTCGAAATTAGAGAAAATTCAAGGTTCTTTTGTCTGAGCTAAGCTAATTTTCTCGTATTTTTTTTTTGAGTTGACAAAAATGATTTTTTGTTGTTGTTAGCGTGTTAGCGTGCTACCCAGTTTTGGTTATTTAGTGAAATTCGCTAAATAAAGTCCGACCTGTGACCTGTCATGTAGGTTGCATAAGAATAGCAAAGCAGCTGCTGAAGATGTCAGCTATCCAAGGCCAGAGCTTTGTTATTATTATTCACTTATTTTCGCACAAATCACCCAGTAGCTATTTGTCAAAATGGAATTTTCTAAGAGACTCAAAATTCAGAAAATAGAAAAAAGTCTTTTACAATATTTTATTTGCCCACTTTCTCTGAAAATTCAGGCTCTTTTGTAGTATTTTTGGAGCAGTTTCGGGCGTATCTAAGTATCTATATTTGTGCATTTTTATTCTGTGAATCCTGCATAGAGGTCAGCAAAGTTACAAGTAAATAAATGTCCGTTTCGTATACTCGTACTTACTTTGCCATGAAGCTGTCTTGTTGTAAAGAAACAATTTTCGACTTGCAAAATGTATTTGCATAACAGAAAAAGTGCATTTTCTGGTTATCAACGGCTTGTTTGTTTCCGGTCAATTTTTTGATGAATTGTTCACTGGTGCGTTTCTTGTTTATTTACATTTACAAAAGATTCAATAACTCTAATATTCCTCATAAAAACACGTGTCCACTTCACAATATTCCCACAAATCATAATCATAGTGGTTGTTGGTTGTCCATGTCGGACACCAGGGTTTATAGGAATAGGATTCGCAATCATAGTAGATTTTACCCAAATAAAAGAATGGGAATATGCATTCCTGACAATTTCCCTTGTCCCTTACTGCAATCAATTTACATAGATCAGTATACTAAGCAATGTCAATAAGTACCTGTCCTGTTAGTTTTCTGCTGGATCATTTCACAGTGCCCAAGACCAGTTTCATGGCAGATACATTGCTCTTCCAAATAGCATTTGTTACAATAAAATGTTCCTGAAGTCATGCAGCAATCACCGTTGTCATAATTGCATTCTGGCCTGTTATTTGTGCCATCACAAACCCCATCACCAACAAATGGATCCAAGCAACCGTCTGACCAAAAAACAATAAATGAACTGGTATAAAATAAATCCATCAAATAATTACCAAGACATTGCAGGTCTCCTCCAAAAGCCGATGTGTCTTTAGCATTAAAGGGTAGAATAATGGCACTGGCCAAATATCTGGGTGTATGCAATCTTTGTGCCATCAAAGTCCATTCGCACTTCCGGTTCCAGCATTGCAGTTGGAATATGTTTGTGATAATGATGTCATCAGTTATTGAACCTCCGGCTGAAATCAAGGATTTTTTATCTGAAGTGGTGGCAGTTGCCATGCCATATGCTTTGTAGGGATAACTAGGTCCATCATTCCATTCTCCCAATCCAGAGTTGGAATAACTATCCTGATCCACCAATTCCATCATCTCATTGGAATCAGTGTAACAGTCATCTGATTCATCAATGCAACCTCCTGCTGCTGCAATGTAAAATGTTGAAGCCAATTGCAATGAAGAGTCGTAGATGAGGCCACAAGCAAACTTCCACTTTCCTATGGTCAAATCAGCCTTGGTTTGCTTCCAGGACAGAGATTCAAAGGTATACATCCATGTTTCTTTGCTAGGATTACAATTACAATGGCCTGAATCTTCATCCAAATCGTCCACCATGCCACCAATGACCAGAATGGCTTTATCATGCAAATTAACCATGCAGTGACTCATAAGGGGAAACTCAAATTCTGGTCCTACACTTGCTGCTGTCAGTGAGACATAGTTAGTTTTGCTAAAAAAATATTGAACATTTTTTATAGATCTTTCTGGATGGAATTCTCTCTGACCTCTGCTTGTATCCATCTTTGCCTCCTGTTACCCACAATGTTTCACCATTATTTACTGGTGTACTTGCTGCACCAAACTTCCCTATAGTCATATAGGCAAAGGGAATTGGATTGCCCAATTTATAGCAACTTTTCTCAACCTTGGTACCATATCCTCCACAGATGATTGGAATAGGGGACCTATCACTTGACATTAGAACATTGCCAGTGGTTCCAAATAAAGGAGTTGTCAACTCAAACAGGCGACTGAGACACCTCCAACTTGGCAAATCCAAATCAAACACCTCGCTTGACTTACGGTAACGATGGTCATACCATCCCCCAAGAACAATCAGTTTATCTGACTCCACTGGATTGATGTAATTGTCAATGGTGCTGCAGTCTGCCACCCCTGAAATCCAATCTTGACTAGGGACAATCCTTCCTTTATTTTCTTCAGACTCAGCTGCCACAAGTATGCAATATAGGTCTATAAAAAGGTATCCACTTGTAAAAGTTTTAGCATCTTATTAAATGCAACTGACTTTTTTGGTCCCATGTATAGCTTGTACAATGCTTTTGGGCTTGACACGCTGTTTGACAATGCCAGCTAGAGAGAATGGAATCTAGTTTGGACAGTATGCTTGTGAGATCATACTCTTCAATTGGGAGCCTATTATGAACCCTTTGGCATTCTGAAACAAAGACCAAATTATAGCAGTTTTAATGCTACAATGTTTGAGAAAATGTACCACAAGATAATGTCTTGCTTAACTCGATATGGACTGTAACTTGACTACTGTCTAGAACTGCTTCTGTTTCCCAGTTGCAAGTCAATGAGGTCAGCCAGCCACACTTGCAAACACCAGTTGCATTGTCATATTTCCAAGCATTGACAACATGTTCAAGATCAGGCAGTGTGCAGATTGTGTCACATACACTCTTGGAAGAGACGCCCTCCACTGTTTTTTCTAGGTGGATCGGTTTAAAAATGTTCTCAGCATCCGCCAGGATTGCTACATTCAAACTCTCAAAATGAGCCAACAGTTCCTCTTGATTGACTGTCCATTTGCAACCACAATCCTGACAATGAAGTGGCTTTAATATGTTATAAAAATATATTCTATTTTACAATGCAATATGATGTATCCTTTTCAAACTTGTCAAGACAGCAATCACCGCCATCCCAATGGCAAACTTCAGTGTTTGTGGCATCATCACAAACGCCATCACGAAGCATAAAGTTATTTGCACCGCAAGTCTCAATATTGCCACCCTGCAAACCTCTCGTGGTGTGAGAGTTACTATTGACAACCTCTTCAAAAAATAAGTGACATAAGAATTTCTATATATATTTTTTTTGTTTTTCCCAAAATATTCCCCTACCAATTGACTTTGAGGCTTCACTTGCGATTACGTAAGCCAATAAAGTAAATACCCCGAAAATGATAAAAACGCAAAAAGTCAACGTTTTGCAAATACTGCAGCAGTTGTTGTCACCATCACCAACCAATGAGGTTGAATCTGGATTGGGTTCTTCTAGAGCAGAGGCTTTGCGACTGACTTTTTCTAGGATTTCCGATAC
>JAAUYL010081871.1_pt1 | contig 11693 bp, 11 predicted proteins | sample 7278011 | NCBI WGS metagenome assembly JAAUYL01 (sample SAMN14350225, study PRJNA611818) | marine sediment metagenome | isolation source: surface marine sediment (1.8m) | place: French Polynesia: Moorea | collected 2018-08 | reverse complement strand
AGTATGAAATTTCTATCAGAATCAGATGAATAGTCAGGAAAAAAAACTGTTTTAACCACTGACTACTGACTACTGACAACTAAAAATATTTTCCAGTTAATGATTATTTTGGCAATCTATTTCTGTATTAGCTGGTATTGGTGAAATTAGGTATGAAATTTCTATCAGAATCAGATAAATAGTCAGGAAAAAACTGTTTTAACTACTGACTACTTACCACTAAAAATATTTTCCAGTTAATGATTATTTTGGCAATCTATTTTTGTATTAACTGGTCTTGGTGAAATTAGGTATGAAATTTCTATCAGAATCAGATTAATAATCAGGAAAAAACTGTTTTAACCACTGACTATTAACTACTAACTACTGTACGGGCAATTCGCGTCCCCTACTAAAAATAATACAATCATTCACCAACACCAATTAACTAATAGTTAACCAATGGATAATTGATAATTAATCAATTCAGCTTTATTTCCTCTTTTTACCAATAGCGAACTTGATAATTTACAATTGATAATTAGAAATAGCTTTTATTAATCAATAATTGAGATTTTCGTGATTTTTTCATTATCAATTTGAAAAAAAATCCCTATATTCAATTCCGTAACGGTTTTAATGAGAGGTAATTATCAATTATCCATTATCAATTATCCATTATCAATTAATGAAACGAGGTACATAATGACTCAAATTAACACCGATAATCTACCATTATGGGTTCAAGATAGAGAGAAAGTATTACAATCCAGTCAGAATGTAAAATGGCGTAATGGAGCAGCACCAAATTACACTACTTCTACTAAAAATCTAGCCAAAGAAAGTAAATATAACCACCCAGAAAACTCTCTTGAATCAATTGTACAAAATTTAGTACGAACATTCGATATTGAAGCAAATTTCAAAACAAATCCTCAAGACTGGTTAACTGTAGTTCAAGATAAATTCCGCATGAGTACAAACGGTGGAACTAATTATCAATTACAAGATTTAATCGACTCAGGTACTTACAAATTATTAATTGGTAATACTAAACATTACAAAGCTTCAGAAGAAACTTTTGAGACTTCCACAAATCTCTTTCATACAGCATTTCCCGAAGGTTTTTTATGGGAAGTCGTAGAAGTTTACTCTCCACCACCAACAATTGTTGTTAAATGGAGACATTGGGGACATTTTCGAGGAAATTATAAAGATTATGTTTCTACAGGAGAGACAATTGAAGTTATTGGAATGAGTATTGTCAAAGTTGATGAGGATTTAAAAATTATTTCATTAGAACACTATTATGACAATACAAAATTTTTAGATAGTCTAACATCCGGTGGTAAAGCTATTGCTCAAAAGCAACAAAAATCATCTGGAGGAACACAAACGTCTAATCCCTTACAACAGAAATTTATGGCTGTTATCAAAAACTTTTTGCCGTTGAAAAAAAATCCAACAGTCTCTAATTCACCAGTAAGTCGCTGTCCTTTTGCAGCTTTTATACAGTAATACTAAATCCGGTTTATAAGACTTCTTCCATAAGTCAAGGAATAGGGAATAGGGGGGATAAAATTGTTGATTCTATATATTAAATTGGTTTAATTAGGGTTTGCTAAAAAAGTCTTTTAGTAGGGGTAGGAGACAACCCACCCCTCACCCTCCTAGGAGGGGAAGACAGGAGTTAGAGGAATGAGCGAAGAGGTAGAATTCAAGAATTTAGAATTTAGAATTTAGAATTTAGAATTACCTCTCCTTGAAAAGAAGAGGATTGACTAATCATGAAAATTTTTATTTATTATCCCCTTAAAAGGGGAGGCTTTAAACCACAATATTTCGGTAAAAATTGTAAGAATGATTTTTCTGCCCAACTATGCGCCTAAAATACTAACTTTTTTAGCATTTTAGACGTTATACAAGGCACTTTTTAAAGACCCCAAAAAGGCTAAAACCTTTTTCATTTAGCAGTGCTTTGAGATTTAATCAGCAACCCTTAATTAAAAATTTTGCAAGAGGTTTATAGAACCAATTTGCTATTCTTGTCAGCGATTAAATTTTTGAGTTATAGTCGGGAGTCGAATAGAGGCAATACACCGAAAAGATTGAAAAATACTCCCCTATTTCCTCTCCCCTACTTCCTTGCTCACCTTTTAAGATTAGAATCAGATTTTCCCCCTTTTTCCCCTCATCAAATATTTTCATCCATCGCTGCTGTACAATACCTATACAATTCCGGCAAAACTCGGTAAAACCTGGTAATGCAAGTCTTAGATGTTTGCTTCTTGCTTCAACCTGGGAGGCCGCCCTCTTCCAGTTCACAAGCGTAAATTCGGGTACAGCCTACCCTATTTTTTTGATTAACTTCCCCATACTGAGATAACACCATTGCCGCATTCAAGTCCCGGTCTATTCTCATTCCACAGTGAGGACAGTTAAAAGTACGGTCTTTTAACTTTAATTCTTGGTGAATTTTACCGCAACTATGACAAGTTTTAGAAGATGGAAACCACTGGTCAGCTAGCACTATAGTTCCACCAGAAGCAACGATTTTGGTTGTCAATCGTTCCCTAAATTGATAAAATCCTTGACGGGCTATAGACGCTGCCAACTTACCATTTTTGATCATACCTTTAACATTTAAACTCTCTAAGCAGACGTGCTTAATTTGACTGACTAATTTTGTAGTAGTTTTCTCTATGAAATCCCTGCGCACGTTCTTCACACGACTATGGTACTTCGCGAGTTTTTTGTAGTATTTAATCGCATTTTTTGAAGGTGGTTTACCTTTACCTCCTAGTTGTTTATTCCTATTGCGCCATTGAAACTTAGCAATTTTTAATTGCTCTAGTTTAATAGAATCTGGGAGACTTAAAATTTCGTTTTCCCCCTTTTCTTGATTTGCTATACTTGCAAATTGTTTTACCCCAACATCTATACCAAAAGTTTCGTATTGTCGCTCATCTAATAGGGGATGAACTGGCAACTGTTCAGCTTCAATACTAAAACTAACAAACCATTTTTCCCCTATTCTACTAATAGTAAAAGTCTGACTTGCTGTAGTGTAAGGAATTGATTCCCATAATCGAAAAATCCCTAATGTTGGTATTTTAATTTTTTTACCAGGACTAATAGTTACTTTTCCATTACCGTCATAAACAGTAAAAGATTGTCTGTCTTTTTTCCTTTTCAATTTAGGATATTTACTGGTTTCCTATTTCGGTTTAAATGCTTCACCTAGATGTTGAAAAGCACTTTGGTAAATGCGAGACGAATAATTATTTGTCCAGGCATATTCTGGTTGCTTTTTGACATAGTTAGTAAAGACTTTTTTGGCTTCTAAAATGCGTAATGTGTAACTCAAGCTAACTTCGCATTGCACGTTTGTTAACTTTGGTCATGGCAGAAGTTCCATTAACCATACTGAGGCCATAGTTGTAAACGAAACGAGCATAACCAGCACATTGAGCCATAAGTGATCGCTCCTGATTACTGAGTTTTAATTCAAATTTTTTGGCGTACAATCAAATCACCTCCAAGCACATTGTCAACTATTTTTTTGGCCTTGTCAAAAAAATCCCCATCAGATGTGTCAGTTATTGCCGGAAATTGCCATAGATATTGATACTAGCAATCAGCTCCTAAGTGGGGAAGTAACCAACACTTTCATTTTGTGAAGCTCATAAAAAATCGGCGGCTCAAAGGATTTTTGGTTGTATCCTCATAAAAATCCTGATATCATAAGTACTATAAGGGTTCATTCGCCCCTGTGCATGACTTTTTATTCAACAAAAATTCCTTGTTAAAAAGCCCTCACCCTATGGAGGAATTCTGCCTAAGAGCAATACCAGAAATATTTTCATCCTGTGAAGCTCCAAGAAACTATATAGGGCTTGCTGATTAAATCTCAAACTACTTCTTGAATTAAATTGGTGGTAACTCCAAAGATATTTGCCCTAATAAACCCTTACGAAAATCATCCAAAATTCTTCTTGCCATCCGTTCAACATCTCCTTGATAAAGTTGATTTGCCACCTCATGTAAATAACCTTCACCTGTATAATTATTAACTTTTAACCCATAACGATATTCCAAACAAGAAGCAGAAACCAAACCATTACTATCAACCTCTAGAGACATCAACAAATCAATCAAACTAGCAACAATTCGCTGATTATCATAAGCAGCATCGCCAATATCCTCACAAATAGCCAACTTAATCGCATCCTCTTCATTTTTAATCCTACTAGGAATTACCCCAGGAGCATCCAACAATTCAATCTCATCAGATATCCGTACCCATCTTAACTGCTTAGTAACACCAGCACGTCTAGCACTCTCAACAACCTTCCTCTTCAACAACCTATTAATCAGAGCAGACTTTCCCACATTAGGAAAACCAATAACCACAGCACGAACAGGACGAGGTAACATCCCACGATCGCGCCTTCTCTGATTAACAGCACGACCAGCTTCCCGCGCCGCCTTGGCCACACCCTTCACACCATCACCCAACTTAGCATTAGTAAAATAAGGCACTTGTCCCTCAGCTTCAAACCATTCCTGCCACATTTTCATCACATCCGAGGAAATCATATCCATGCGGTTCAAAACCAATACCCGCGCCTTATTCCCCACCCACTCAGAGACCTGGGGATGATTAGTAGTCAGCGGGATACGAGCATCTCTAACTTCCAGAACAACATCAACCCGTTTCAGTTGTTCCTTAAGATTTCGTTCGGCCTTCGCAATATGGCCCGGATACCATTGTATAGTCATTTCAGTTATCAGTTATCAGTTATCAGTTATCAGTACCTCTGCCTAAAGTCAGAGACTTGAAATATTGAACTTGATTTTTAAGGGGAGGCTTGAGACCTTATTTTTTGGCCAAATAAATTTAGGATCGTATTTGCATTATTGAGGCTTTGCTAATTAACTATCAAAGCATTGAAATATAAAGATTTCAGCCTTTAAGGGGGGATAAGAAAAGTGCCAGCTTTTCGGTCAAGAAAGCTCAAAAAAACTAGCATTTTGTGCAAGAGTTGAGCAGAAAAATTAAGGGACAAATATATCCGACTACCTTCTCTATTATTCCTCGTTCCTCCTGTCTCCTGTCTCCTGTCTCCTACCCCTACTAAAAGACTTTTGAGCGCAAACCCTATTTAGATGTAGCATCTTAATTATGATTCAGGGAAATCTTTCATGCAAATTACCAATACGATTCATTTGCGAAACTTAAAAGGAGATATTTTTGGCGGGTTGACTGCCGCAGTGGTGGCCTTACCAATGGCACTAGCTTTCGGAATTGCTTCTGGAGCAGGTGCTGCTGCAGGGTTGTGGGGAGCAATCTTAGTCGGATTTTTTGCCGCTTTATTTGGTGGCACCCCTAGTCTGATATCTGAACCCACTGGACCAATGACGGTCATTGTCACCGCTGTTATCGCCGAATTAATGGCCGTAAATCCCGAAAGTGGTCTAGCAATGGCCTTTACTGTGGTGATGATGGCGGGTATCTTTCAAATCCTATTTGGAGTCCTGCGATTGGGGAAGTATATTACCATGCTTCCTTATAACGTCATTTCTGGTTTTATGACAGGAATTGGCGTGATTTTGATTTTTTTGCAAATTGCGCCGTTTATCGGTCAAGAAACCCCCTCTGGTGGAGTAATTGGCGTGATTAAGGCTTTCCCTAATTTGATTGCCAATATTAATCCATGGGAAATGTTGTTAGGGTTAATTACTCTAGGAATTTTGTTCTTTTGTCCTGCAAAACTAAAAAAGCTAGTCCCTCCCCAACTGGTGGCTTTAGTAATTGGTACAGCGATTTCTTTGATTTTCTTTGGAAACATTGAAATTCGGACGATCGCTACAATTGGAGAAATTACCCCCGGTTTACCACAACTGCAAATGCCTACATTTACCGCTGAAAATTTACGGTTAATGTTTGTAAATGCCATGGTTTTGGGTATGGTGGGTTCTATTGATTGCCTATTAACTTGTTTGGTATCAGATAGTTTGACCAGAACTGAACATAAATCTAATAAAGAATTAATCAGTCAAGGGGTGGCTAACTTAATTACAGGTTTATGTGGTGGAATTGCTGGTTCTGGAGCAACAACGGCAACTGTAGTTAGTATCCAAGCGGGGGGACGCACCGCTTTAGCTGGCATTAGTCGCGCTTTAGCACTGTTAATTGTTGTGTTATGGGCAGCACCTTTAACTTCCGGAATTCCTCTAGCTGTATTAGCAGGAATTGTCTTAAAGGTGGGAATTGATATTATTGATTGGGGTTTCCTCAAACGGGTTCACAAAATTTCTTGGAAGGCTGCCGGAATTGTTTATAGTGTGGTGCTCCTCACGGTATTTGTGGATTTAATGGTGGCCGTTGCGGTGGGAGTTTTTATCGCCAATATTTTAACCATTGAACGTCTCGAAGAAATGCAATCTCAGTCTGTAAAAGCGATTACTGATGCGGACGATCAAATCGTAATGAATGAAGAAGAAAAGCAAATTTTGGAATTGGCAAATGGCCGAGTTTTACTGTTTCATTTGAGCGGGCCAATGATTTTTGGAGTAGCCAAAGCGATTTCCAGAGAGCATAGTGCCATTAGTAATTATGATGTGTTGATTGTCGATTTGAGTGAAGTGCCCATTCTAGGGGTGACTTCTTCTTTGGCCATTGAAAATGCCATTCAAGAGGCAATCGATGCTGGACGAGATATAATTATGGTTGGAGCAACTGGAAAGGTCAAACGTCGGTTAGAAAATCTGGGAATTGCTGGCTTAATTGCAGAAAATTACTGGATGGGCGATCGCCTAACTGCACTTAAGGAAGGTTTACAAATAGTGAAGCAAAAACAAGGCTCTAGCTATGAAAATATCCAAAAACCTGCTTTTCCCAGTTCTTAATCCTATTTTGATCGCAGAAACCGGATTTTTCCCAACTAGATTCGGCAAGGGGTCTCCCGTTATAATCGGGCGATTTAACGGGAGGGGAATTGCCGAGAGCAAATTAAACAGGTGTCGATTAATGTTCAACATATTCCTTTAATTGCTCAATAGTTACACCTGGTGCAACTAGCAACAAAAGCTGTAGGTATTGATGTAGGCTTAAAATAGTTCTTAACTACCAATACTGGTAAGACTGTTTTTGTACCTAAATTCTATAGAAAATCTCAATCTAATAAATGCAAGAAAGCATAGAATTGTATCTAGAAAAGAAATTGGGTCAAACAACTGGAAAAAGGCACATTGATAATTAATAATTAATAATTAACAATTAATAATTAGAAGAATTTAATTTGACTAAATAAACTTCTAGTAATTAATAATTAGTGAATAATTAGTTTCCTTCTTTCATTATTAATTATTCATTGAATACATATTGCCAGGCAAAGAGAAGATTTTCACGCTCAATACTGCTCATAAATTAGTTAAAGAATATGACCCAATTGCTGAAGAATACCTTAACATTAAAGGTTTAGCTAGAAACACAAAACTATCAAAATCAATTTATGATGTAGCTTGGGGTGCTTTTATTGAAAAATTGAACGCAGTAGCGGTAAAGCGCGGTGTTCATATAATTAAAGTTAACCCCAATCATACATCACACTCATTGCAGTAATTGTCGTCAAAAAGTACCTAAAACTTTATCAGTTAGAACTTACTGTTGTCCTAAATGTAAAATAGTTTTAGATAGAGATGAAAATGCTGCAATTAATATCATGTCCGGATAATTAGTGATGAAAACACTTTTTTCCCTATCTCCTGTCTCCTGTCTGCTGTCTCCTGCCTAATTATTTATAACTGTTCAACCGGACATGATTAGGACTTACGCAGACACCATGTATGTAGTGTTAAAAACTATAGCGCTACAGTTTTTGTACTCTATATATAGTACCCCTGCGTAAGTCCTGATGATATAACATATTAATTGACATCCTCCCGACGCTGCTAATCGAGACAGCGCGGGATTCCCTAGCATTGCTGGTAGGGGCTTTCTGCTTCATAGCACCCGCCTTCCGAGATTTACTCTCTTCGGGTCTTACAGTTGTCTCTGTTTGGTGAGCTTCCGGTTATAATCTCCGATTTAACGGGAGAGAACTCTACTCTAAGGTACTACCAAAATTGGACAAGGAGACAGATTAATAATCCGGTTACTGACACTATCAGTAGCTCCTTCCTCACTCAAACCAGTACCTCGGCAGCCAATCACAATTAAGTCAGCTTCAATCTCATCAGCCACATCACAAATAGTAAAAGCCGGATGGCCTTCCCTTTGGATCGTTTCAGCTTCAATACCCTGCTCGGCAAATAGAGCCTTAGCCTCCTCTAAAAGTTGGGTAACTGTTTGCTCAGAAGTCATTTCTGGGTGGAATGCTTCCTGGCCTTCTGAAACCACTTCTCGCACTGAAATTACTACTAGGCGAGCTTGATATGTCTTGACAATGTTAATAACTTTCTCCGCAGCTTCGCGAGCTTCTCGGCTACGGTCTACAGGAAATAGAACTGTTTTAAACATAGAAGTATATTTGGGGCACGGATTCCGATAAAATGTTTACCTTGACATCCACTCCGGCCTAAAGGTGCGGAGATTCCTACTGAGCCTTAGCTCTTTGGTGGGTTGACGCTTCACAGGGTGCTGCTTCCTTGGCGGTAGTCTCACGCTTCCCTCCACGTCCGTTTTTTGTCTCCGAATGTCCTCCGGCGACTAATATATTTATTGCTGCATTTTGATCGCGTTCATGCTTTGTACCACAGTTGAGGCACTCCCATTCTCCCACTTTCAGGTCTAATTTTCCCCCTCGAAAATGGCAACATGAACAGATTTGGGTCGTAGCCTCCCAACGACTAATTACTCTTAGCTCGCCACCAGACTTTTCTGCTTTTCCTTCTAATAATGTACGAAATTGTCTCCAACCTAGATCGTTAATGGCTCTGGACAATTTCCGGTTTTTAATCATACCTGAAACGTTTACATCTTCCAGAATAATTGTTTGGTTTTCACGAATTATTTCGGTAGATAATTTATGCAGGAAATCGGTCCTAGTATCTTTTAATTTACTGTGAAATTTAGCTATCCTAAGTCTGGCTTTTTCATATCGTTTAGAACCATTACTTTTTTTTGATAATGATTTACTTAATTTTCGTTAGCGTTAGCGAGAGCTACCGTAGCAAGAGGCAGCTCCTCTGTTAGCGCAGCTCCTCCGGAGGAGGCAAGAGGCTACTTTTTAATTCGTTTTTTTAATGGTTTTGGCGCATCTACTTTTTGACCATTGCTGAATGTGGCAAAAGTATAAATTCCTAAATCTATGCCTACTGAATTGTTAGATTCTGGTAGTTTTTGTGGTTGAATTTCTACGACAAAACTCAAGAAGTATCTAGTAGGGGCGATTCGCGGATCGCCCCTACAATTGATGGTTCTCCAGGCAAGGGTCTTGACCAAACTACTTTTAATAAGCCAATTTTTGCTAAATATACTTTGTCTTCATCTACTTTAAAACCTCTTAAGGTAAACCTAGCAGTTTGCGCGTGACCTGCGTTTTTTGAACCTTGGAGGTTTAATTGCAAAACCTTTTGTTTTACCCTTAGTTGAACTAAAAAAATTTTGGTAAGCCTGGTTTAAATCATTTAATGATTGTTGTAATGGGACTACTGAAACTTCCGACAACCACTCCCTATTTTCAGTTTTTTTAGCTTGAGTAATAAAGAGTTTTTGTAGTTGAGAGTTACTTGGTTTTTTTTGGCCTAAAGCATACTTTTCCTGACAACAAGCTAGACTATCGTTCCAGACTGTGCGGACACAACCAAATAGCTTGACTAATTGGTATTTTTGTCCCGATGTTGGATAAATTCGATATTTATACCTAGCTTTCATAATTATCGTTTTTAACTCACAATACTATAGGATATTTGTGGGTATTAAATCAAATCAAAAGTCGTCCTCAAAGGGCTAGGCGTAACTACCCAGTTTTTCGGTAAACGAATTGGTGTAACCTAATTTTATCCATTTATGGGCCATAAATCCCCAATAAATGGACATTGATCAAACAAATACTTAGGAGATTAATCCTGTGACAAAAAAAACTGTAGCAAATTTATCGGCATCTGACTTATCTGGCAAAAAGGTACTCATGCGGGCAGATTTTAATGTGCCTGTTGATAATGGTAGTATTACAGATGATACTAGGATTCGGGCAGCTCTTCCCACAATTCAAGATTTAATTGGCAAAGGTGCAAAAGTTATCTTGACTAGCCATTTTGGACGTCCAAAGGGAAAAGTAAATGAGGATATGCGTCTGAGTCTTGTGGGAGAAAGACTCTCTGAAGTATTGGGTAAGGAAGTTAAGAAGTGTGACGACTGCGTTGGTGAGGATGTAACTTCTACTGTGGCAGCGATGCAAGATGGAGATGTAGTTCTACTGGAGAATGTTCGCTTCTATGCTGGAGAGGAGGGAAATGACCCAGAGTTTGCCAAACAACTTGCTTCTGTGGCAGATGTATATGTGAATGATGCTTTTGGAACTGCTCACCGTGCTCATGCTTCGACTGAAGGCGTGACTAAATATTTGAGTCCTTCTGTAGGTGGTTATTTAATTGAAAAGGAATTAAAATTCCTCCAAGGTGCAATTGATGATCCTCAAAAACCTTTGGCTGCAATTATTGGTGGTTCTAAAGTTTCTAGTAAAATTGGTGTGATTGATGCTTTGTTGGATAAGTGCGATAAGCTGCTGTTGGGTGGTGGTATGATTTTCACTTTCTACAAAGCTCGTGGTTTGAGTGTGGGTAAGTCTTTGGTTGAAGACGATAAGTTGGAATTGGCTAAGTCTCTGGAAGCTAAGGCAAAAGAGAAAGGTGTAGAGATGTTATTACCTACTGATGTGGTTGTAGCTGATAAGTTTGACCCAGAAGCGAATACTCAAACTGTTAGTGTTGAAGCTATTCCTGATGGTTGGATGGGTTTGGATATTGGTCCTGACTCGGCAAAGGTTTTCCAAGATGCTTTAGCAGACTGCAAAACTGTAATTTGGAACGGTCCGATGGGTGTGTTTGAGATGGAGAAATTTGCTAAGGGTACTGAAGCGATCGCGCGCACTCTTGCAGATAAGCAGGATGCTATTACTATTATTGGTGGTGGAGACTCTGTTGCGGCTGTAGAACAGTTGAATTTGGGAGAGAAAATGAGTCACATTTCTACTGGTGGTGGTGCTAGTTTGGAATTGTTAGAAGGTAAAGAGTTACCTGGTATTGTTGCTTTAGATGAAGCATAACTTGACTTAAGTAAGTTTTGGGTGCTTCTCTGTTTTGCTCGATCAATTCAATATAGAGAAGCACTCGATCTTGATAAATATTATGAAAGATATTAATTTTTGGCGTTGGTGAATCAAACTATGAATTAAGATATAGCAGTCGAAGCAAAGGGCGCGGACGCATCAAAAGCCTAAAACCTAGACAAAGCAAGATTTTTCCTTCTGCCTCCCCCCTTTCAAAGCTATGCTTTATAAACATCTTTCTTAACATAAAATTTGACAAAAGAGAGAAGTTATGTATAAGTCCTTTGAAAGGCTTTTTTCTCACAAAAGACAAAAGTGTATTGAATTATATCAAATCCGTCTGATTGGACATAAAAAAATTCTCCAATCGTCATAACTACGCTCGTCAAAGTGATTCTCTCTCCTCCTGAATTCTGAATTCTGGCTCCTGACTCCTTT
>JAAUYL010109566.1_pt1 | contig 11699 bp, 8 predicted proteins | sample 7278011 | NCBI WGS metagenome assembly JAAUYL01 (sample SAMN14350225, study PRJNA611818) | marine sediment metagenome | isolation source: surface marine sediment (1.8m) | place: French Polynesia: Moorea | collected 2018-08 | reverse complement strand
TAGCGGTAGGGGTTTTCATTAGCTGATACATTATTAAGAAATCCTACTTCACCAGTATGCTGACTTTTAACCCAGTTAATAATTGCATGGTTACCAGTGCGCTTCATACCTGCTACTCTGATTTCCTTTTGGTTAATTATTTCTGAAAGTTTGTCTTGCTGGGTAAGCATTCTGATAAAATCGTCAAGATTATGTGCTAAAAAACGCTTACTTTTTTTCCAGGCTAAGTTTGGTTTTTTTAATGCTTTGACTATCAATGATTTTTGCACCCTAAAATCTATTCCTAAAATTAAAATATCAATATTATTACTTATTTATTAGAGATTCTGTACCAGGAATATGACCAAATATTTGTTCTGAATACTCCAATACTTCCCGATTAAAAAATTGTTTGTACTGAGGGTCATCAAAGAATTTTTACTATCTGTTTAAGACATCTATAGATGTTGCTTTGCCATCAACTTTTTTTCCTTCAAATGAACTACTTCCTCCAAAACCAGTCACCCGATCAATGCCTGCATCAGAAAATTCCATTTGCAGTTTCTCGGCAATTTTTCGCCGATATTCAATGTCACCAAACTATTGATTATAATTTATACAAATTTTGTTATGCTTGAGATAATTTGTTTCTTATAAATACTCTTTTTTTTGCATAATCAATCCATAAATCAACTAAATAGTTTTATTGATGATTGAGGTCTTATCAAAACTTTTTATACCTATGTAATCTACCTGCCAAAAGGTTAAAAGGATCTCTAATAATAATTAGATAATACCTACTAGCACTTTTTCCAGAATAGTAGGTCATGCTTGATATTAAATATCCAATCATTTGTTACTTGCTGCACAATATAATCTTCATGACTGTAAATCAAGCAGTCTTTTTTAAGAAAGTTTCCCTGATCTTGTTGACTATCAAGATATATTTCTTCTTTATATTGTGGAAATCTATCTCGGATATTTTCATGCTTATAGCGGTAGGGATTTGTTTTCGGGATATCATTTATTTATGAACTGACATTTACCAGTTTGCTGACTTTTAATCCAGTTAATAATTCCATGATTCCCACAGCCCCTCACCTACTACTAGAATTTCTGTTTGATTAGCTATTTCTGAAAGTTTGTTTTACTGGGTAAGCATTCAGATATAATCCTCAAGATTATTTGCTAAAAAACTCTTACCTTTTTTCAAGGCTAGGTTTGGTTTTTTTTTATCCTTTAACTATCAGTCATTTTTGCACCATAAAATCTATTCCTAAAATTAAAATATCGCAGTCTAACTAAAATTCAGACTATGATATTCTCATCAAATATAATAAATTGGCTGTAATAGAGAAAAATATAGAATAACTTACCAATTTTATGAAAATCCTAATGCTTTCCTCTACTTTTCCTTATCCTCCCAGCCGGGGTGGTACCCAAGTTAGAACATTTAATTTACTCAAATTTTTGAGTCAGAAACACTCTGTTACCTTGGTAACACAACGCTCTCCAGATGTCAATGATTCGGAAATAAATTCATTGCGGTCTTATGTGGAAGAATTGGCCATATTTCCCCGCCCCCAAGAATCTAATCAAGGAACTTTAGCAAAACTAAGACGTTTTAGTAATTTTATAATAGAAGGTACTCCACCAAGCGTTCTGTCTATATATTCCCCAGAAATGCAAAAATGGGTAGATGAGTTTGTGGCAGCAGGTAAATGTGAGGCCATTACTTGCGAACATTGCGTTAATGAAATTTATATCCGCCCTCAATGGCAAGAGAAAGTCAAAACCTTAGTGAATGTCCACAGTTCAGTTTATGGCACTTGTAGGCAACAGTTGGAAACTGGCACAGCAGAGAAACCTTTGCGAGATAGACTTAATCTTCCCCTACTGCTACGTTATGAAAAACGGTATTGTTCAAAATTTTCCTGTATAGTCGCTACAACTGAGGAAGATGGGAAACAACTACAAGAATTTAACCCTAATAGTCAGATTTCTGTTATTCCGAATGGGGTAGATTTTAGTCAGTTTCCTTATCGTAGTGCTGACCCAGGAGGAAAGCAATTAATTTTTGTGGGAGCTATGGATAATTTTCCTAATATTGATGCGGTTCGCTTTTTGACTCTGGAAATATTGCCTAAAGTACAAGAACGTTATCCTGATACAACTTTAGCTTTGGTGGGGGCAAGACCAGTACCGGAAGTACAGGAACTTTCGAGTCGCCCAGGAGTAAAAGTTACAGGTCGCGTACCTTCAATGGCAGAATATTTACATCAAGCTACAGTTTGTGTAATTCCTATGCGTACTGGTTTTGGAATTAAAAATAAAACCTTAGAAGCAATGGCTGCGGGTACGCCAGTTGTGGCCAGCGATCGTGGTTTGGAAGGATTAGCAGTTGATGGTACAGGTAAACCACTCAGAGGATTAAGAGCAAATCAAATAGAAGAATATGTAGAGACCATTAGTCGGTTATTTGAGGATGGGCAGTTGAGACAAATGTTGTCAGAAAACGGGCGATCGCTCATAGAAAGCGAGTATACTTGGGAAGTTCAAGGTCAGCGCTATGAAGAGGTATTACTAGGATATTAACACTCCGCAGGATAAATCCACGCAAATTTTTAAGGATAACAAATTTGCCGGACTAAAGTCACGTTAAATTTAACCCTTAATGGCATAGTCAAAATGCCTGAGCGTCTGTCCGGGATCAACCTATTCAGGTTACTTTTTGCTTCAATATTTGCAGCACCGTTACAGTCAGCATTTATCAATTTATTTTCCGCCCGTTTTGTACAAACCTCCTTTGACTCGTTTTCCACTAAAAGTGTATTTCCGATTGATGATCCCCATTGTAAACAGGCGTCTTAATTCCCAGTCTAAAAAAACTAACTTTAGACTGATAGGAATCTTCCTGCTCTACATTAAGTTAAACCATATCTAATTCTAATACACACAGCTTTTAGTTTTAATCTGAAAATATGGTGTGGTGCTTGTAGAAACTTTTGGTTAGTTGTTTTTACCTAAATTGATCTTTTTTTCATCTCTGAATTAACATTGATGACAATAGTAGATATTTTGTTTTCACTGCACCAGTTGATTAAATATCTAGCTGCTTTATTTAAGTAATCTCTAACTTTATTTTTCCGATTTACCATAATGCAAGCCTTGCTTTTTAGTTGAATTTTTGATGCCTTGTCTATTTTCTCACTTACCAAAAGTTTTTTATGAAAAAAAAGATTTACAACTCCAAAGTTAGTCACAGTCAAAGGAAATCTCTTAAAGCTGTTAAAAGAGTTGAGAAACCTGATTATCCTAGGACTACAAAAACTTCACAAATTAGCCGAATTACCTCTACTGAAAAATCTAGGAGACGCCGGAGACGACCATCTGAGTCTCAAAAACTTTCGTTGAAATTGTTATCCTTACCTTGGCAGAAATGGATGATTGAATGGATAGGAATCTCCTTATTATTTGGTGGTTCTAGTTTAATGGCAGTGGGAGCATGGCTTAGTGTCAAGTTAATTTCCGATCCAAATGCTATAGTCTCATTCAATCAGATATTACCACAATGGACTCAATTCTACATCTCTGAGAATAAATCTCTAAAAACCCTGGAGCAAATTAAATCTAATATTAAAGAGGAAGGGTTTAGCGCTGGAAAAACTTTTCCTCTTCCCAATACAACAACAGATTCTGGTTCAGATATATTAGTACCAGTAATGAAGCAAATTGAATCTAGGGGATCCTTGCCCTGTGAAACTCCCTGTCGGGAAGTAGTAGAATTGCGGGTCTATCAATCAGTTTTATCTGTTAATCAACGAGAAGGTAGTAAACCATATTTTCGATTAGTTAATACTTTACCACTTCAGGGTCCGGCTGAATCTTTTGTCATTGCATCTACTATTGAGTCTGCTGCTGGTCCTCAAGGTTCAAATCAACCTTTACCTATTACAACGGTACGTCAGTTTCAAGGGAAAGTTCCCGCAGCAGGAGTTTGGTTTACTGTCACTGGTCAGAGATTACAAAATAACAAAGCTATTCCTTATGGGCAAATTATTAATTATAATCCCACTAAAAATTACCTAAGTTCCATGTTGGAATGGAAAAGTGCTGCTGGTCAAGCTCCTATTTGGCAAGAAATGACTGGGGAAGGAGATCCGGAGTTGGTGGTTGAGCAAACTGTGGGATTAGATCCTGATTTTGATATTTATTCGATTCAACCACGAAAGTTTATACTTAATCCGATTGAATTAGAGAAAATTTCCCTTGATGAAACTCCTATTGGGGATGGATACTATAAGGATGCTCTAAGGTTAGCTCGTAATGGTTTATGGTCTCCCGCTTTTGCTTTAATTCAATCTTTGCGAGAGAATTTAATGGATGAATCGCAATGGTCGGAAAAAGCACAAGCTCAGTTTGATTTAATTAAGTTTCATGCCAATATTACAGAAGCTCAGGCGATCGCTTCTTGGGCAAGTCCAAGTCAAAAAGTTTTGGCTGGTTTAATAGATGGTCGTTGGCAAGAAAGTCTAAATGTGTTTGAAAATAATTTGAGCAGCACTTATGATATTGCTAAATTATTGCAAAATGATTCTGGCCGTCTCCGCAACCGAGTTGATGCTGCTTTAAGAGTAGATCGAGAAATTAATGCTATAGCTTGGGGTACTTTAATTGTGGCAAGTCAAAAAGGGCGAAGAAGGGCAATGTCGTGGTTAAATAGGCAACCTCAAACTAGCGAGGAGACAAAGGAAAAGATTAGGAAATTATTGGATCAATTAGATGCTGCTGTTGCGGAAAAGGAGAATATACAAAAACAGAAAGTTCAGCAAAGTGGAGTTTTTTAATGGGTAGTGGTGCATTCTAATGGTCGTGCATTGTAATTATTTTTGTTGCGAGACATGGCAGTGGGAGCATCTTGCTCCCGTGCCTGCCATTGATTGTTTCTATTTACCATTACGATCTATATTTACCATTACGCGAGCCGGACTACCTTTTAATGATAGAGAGAATTTAGCCAAATTTGACATTTATCTCCTTTAGTAAGGCCATGGTTACCATATATTATTTTATATAGCGTATTTCAGGTTTGTGAAGTAAAGCAGCAGCTAAGGTTTTATTTCTGGATGGTGAACTACTAAAATTACTGTGCAATATTTTTTCCTAATACCAATTCACTTTAAAGATGTCACAAATAGTTTCAAACTTTAAATGTCAAATAATTGCCTCAAACCTTTCTGTTGTCAAAGTTTTTAGCCTGTCCAATCTAACTTCAGAATTCTGAATTCAGAATTCAGAATTCTGTGAAATGCTATAAGTTTATTACTGTTAGTTTAGTACGTTCTTATCTAGAAAAGAATAGAGTTTGTTTTACTTTTGTTTAAAGAATAGAGTTTGTTTTACTTTTGTTTTCAGACCATTGTATAACTCGTTAAAGAAAAGATTCCAGAAGTAACCATATTGTGGGAACTTTCTCGCCAATAAGGCATCCGCAGGAAAAATAATCCTAACTTTTTTCAAAGAATAAGGTTTGCCTATATATCTAATTTGCTCTGGACTAGGCATTGAGTGACCTACACAAATATCTTTTTGATAATATTGAGCCTGGACAAATAACCCTAATAATCTATCAAAACCCCAAGATGGCAACCAAGTTATAGGGTCTACTGCCCTCATAGTCTTTGATAATTCAAAGAGAGAATTTTTTACCATTTCAGTTTGCCATATCTTATTATTAAAGTTTTCAATATGTCGGCCTTTTTGATCTTTTCTTTTTGTATATAGCCACAAAGCAGATATCTTAAATCGATTTTCTAAGGGTGCGATTGGAACTTCTTGTAAACTTTTATCTTTATTACTATCGTCTCTTCCCTTCACAATTTCCATTTCACTAATTTCTGGAAGTTTGCCCCAATCACTTTTAATAGTCTCTTCATCCAAATAACTTATGTTTTTTTTGTTTAAACGTAGTACCCAACTTTGGGAATTTTTTGAGAAATATTCAAAAGTTAATTTGAGTACATCAGGATGTACAAAATCATCATCATCCAAAGCTAAAAGATATTTTCCAGATGCGTTAAGTATTCCTACCATCCGTTGAATAGTTTCACCTTTGAATGAGCTATGTATAACTTTTAATCGAGGATCGTGACAAGGTTTTACTACCTCATTAGGAGGATAAACCAAAATAAATTCAACATTACCTTTCACTGCTAGTAGTTGTTCTAACCAGTAGTCAGAAAAGTTACCTCTTGTGGGAGTTACGATTGATAAAAATTTTTCTTCTGATTCCATTTGAAATATTCTTATTAATTAGATGAATTGACTATAGTAGTCCTATACAGGTTGTATGATTTGGATTATCCTAAAATACTAAGTCTATCTAAATAAATCCGGATAACTTTGCTCTAGTTGCTATAAATATACCAAAGTATTATATTTCCAAGCTCTGCCAATATTCGAGCGATCGCCTAAATATCCCCAACCAATATCTATCTGACAACTACGGTCTAAACAACCCTTAAATTTATCCAATAAATTTTCATCAATACCATTACAATTTAACTACTGAGAAACAATAATTAATCGCGATTCAACTGTTGCCAATGCCTCAATTAATACACCACGACTGCCAGAGCGATCGAACACTAATTTATTTTCATATTCTTGAGGATTTTGCAAACTTTTATCCAGAGATATAACCTGGTTTTATAGAGTCAATGTTATCGGATTATTTACAGCAAATAACTCATCTAAACGTAGATTTAAAGTAGTCAACTTTTCCTGGAAACTTTCGACAGTCTGTATTTCTGGTCGATGATGAAAATTTTCTATTTGCTCATCTAAAGTATGTTTTAGTTTAACAACATATTTTTTCAGAGTAGTCTGTTGTTTTTCTAATTCTGAAACTTTAGCCATCAGAGCAGATAAATTTAATTCTAGGTCAGACATAATTAACTTATAGATTTATATACTTACAGAAACATTACTACATTTCGAGACTGTCATTTCAGTTATCAGTTATCAATTATCAGTAACGACTGCTGAAGCATCGGCATTAAAATAGCTATGGCGAATATTTTTTTCATCCCCTTAAAAGGGGAGAGACCTAATTTTTTGGTCAATGAAGAAAATGTAGAGATTTGATAACCAAACACCTTAGAGAGAATTAACTATTTCTCAAGCATTATAATTATATCAAATACTAAAATATTGACTCAATACCCCCTTAAAATCAAAGGGAATAGGTATGGAGGGAATAGGGGATGAAATTGTTTATTTCACCTATTGAATTGATTTAATTAAAGTTTTGGCCAGAGGTCTACTGAATCTGAAGTTAAGCTATTCAAATTCTTTTGAACTCACTTTTGGTTAACGACAAGAGACTCACAAGCAATCCAACCTTGAACAAGATTATGCAATTGTGAGAGTCCACACCAGAGAACTTTAACTCCAGGAAAACCATTACCTTTTCGACCTAAAAAACTGCCCAATTGAGCAATCCAATTCACAACTTCAGCCAGGGTCAGTGGTGCTGAATGAGGATATAGTTGGTGGTGTATAGTCCCAGACAAAACCTGTCGCTAGTAACTGTTCTAAAACTTCTTCACAACTGCTCGTTGGATAACAACGAGCTAAGTAAGTTAACCATAACAAACGCCAAGCAACAATACTGTGGGTAGCCAAAGCCATCTCCAATCTTTATGCTGTTTCTAATTGTAATTTCTCTATGCCACAACCACTTTTTAAGACATAATGATAACGTTCAATTAACCAGGGATAACTGTACCATTGAACATACTTGTGCACATCTTCAATACTGGTAATATCTAATGTAGTCAGAAGTAACCAAGTAATCGGTTCAATTTCTGTTGGTGGGTCAACTTCTTTAACTAAAATTGCCTGTAATCTTAAGGGAGCTAGTTGTTCTTTTTTGGCTCGGTTTTGAGGTGTTTCAATGGTAATTGTGGCATTACGAATGGTGAGAGTAGCTATTCTTGAAGGTCGAGTCGGATTGCGTTTGACCTCCACCGTTATACTTCCTTGAGACTCAAGCGACTCCAATTTAGCATTATATTTCGTATTTCATATTAGCTAATGTGCTTTTACAGTAACTTTTAATTCTTGCTCAATCTTTCAATTCTAATTTATCCTGGAAAGACAATAAATTAATAGCTTATAGTTGATGGCTAAATAGTTACTTAAAAATTCACCTACTACCTAATACCAGTTGGAAAAAAGAATACTACAAAAAGTACATTTAAATCGGATATACTTAAAAAGAGCTTCTCCAATTCCTTTAAGAACGGTATATATATCATTTTTACCTTTTTTTATTCAAAATTTATTCTAATTCTAACTTCGGTCTTCCAACTTTGGTTTGACCTAGTCCCGTTGCATGCAACATTCCTACCATTTCTAACAAACATTTATTAAATTGCTATAACACCTACAAAAAAAATTAATCTATCAAAATTTTATGAAATCAATTTTACCGACACCAACTAAGAAAAATCTGGCATTTTATTTAGAAGATATAGAAAATCCTATCGGTAAAACCATTAACTTGATTTTGCTATTTTTGATTTTACTTTCTTCCGCTATCTTTGTTGCTGAAACTTATCCTATTCCAGAGCAAATTTTTCTCAAATTAGAACTAATAGATGATGCTATTTTAGTATGTTTTGCTATTGAATATTTGCTAAGATTTTGGTGCGCGGATAAAAAAATAAAGTTCGTTTTTAGCTTTTTTTCTATTATTGATTTGCTGGCAATTTTACCTATCTTTCCCGGATTTTTAGAACTTAGTTTTATTCGACTTATCAGATGGTTCCGAATTCTGAGACTAATTCGATTTCTTAAGTTAAAAATTTATATCTTTCAGATTAGTACGGCAGATGGAGTGATTTTTGCCAGAATATTATTTACTTTATTTACGATTATTTTTATTTTTTCGGGCTTAATTTATCAAGTAGAACATCGTGTGAATCCTGAATCATTTAAAACTTTTTTAGATGCGGTATATTTTTCGGTTGTCACAATGACAACTGTGGGATTTGGCGATGTAATTCCCATTTCAGAAAAAGGTCGTTTATTAACTGTTTTGATGATATTAACAGGTATTAGTTTAATTCCTTCCCAACTTGGAGATTTAATTAAACAACTTATCAAAACAGCAAATAAGCAAGAAAAAGTCTGTAGTGATTGTGGTTTTTATTACCACGATATAGATGCTAAATTCTGTAAAATTTGTGGTACAGAATTACCGTTTTCTTAAGTAAGTATGGCGCTATGTGCAAGTTAAAAATTAAAAGTTAAAAGTTAAAAGTTAAAAGTAATCTCTGATATCAAATTCGGTTGAATACTTATTATATAGTTGTGGGAGATGGGGAGATGGGGAGATTGAATATTGAATATTGAATATTGAATATTGAAGTAATTATAGAATTATCAACATATATTAGACCACTCCGGAAAAGAGGGAACAGGGAACACTTAACTGGGAACAGGGAGAAAGAATTGATAATTTTTGCGTATGGGATTGATTTTATTTTTGATTATCACGCCTATGTCTATTGTATAAGACCATTTCTCAAAAAGAATGCTATACTTATCCAAGACTTCAATGATTAAGTAATTAGTAAGATTCAAAAATTTTCACAGCGATTATTAGCAAGTTAGTGTGTATTATTCATATTTTTACTACTCTGTACGGAGGTTGCATGCAACGTCCCTACTCCCCTACTCCTCCGCTCAATAAAACATAGAAAATTTTTTGAGATTTGGTATAACCGAATTCTATATGAGTGAGTTTTCGATGCCCAAATACTCCTTCATTAATGGATAATGGATAATGGATAATTACCTATAAGCATTCACTATTCAACTTATAGCAGTTTACAACTTATAAACTACAAAATTCTGGGGCAGTAGGGAGTAGGGAAAAGGGAGTATCAGAACTGTGGATAGTGATTAATATTAAAATTAACCTCAGTTATAAAAAGCGCTGTTAGTCAAAAATTGAGATGTAATTTTTATAGATGTTTTCATTAATATAGACCACAACTATGATATCTTTGAACTATAAAACTTTAGATATTTATATAATTTATGTAGTCTACCTTTGTGAAAAACTCTATAATTATTGAACTCGTCTAAGAATTAGAATTTGAAGTAAATAAAACCTTCTTTTTGTTTCTTTTCGACAGTTTAATTTCCTCAAATTTAGGAGTCTCTATTTATTAATTGAGTGTTTAAATTTATTTGACAATTAGCTTTCTTGCTTCTTCCTTCCTTTAATTTAATCTACGCCTGATACTTCGCTTTAGACTTCGCAGTAATTTTTTTAATCTAGTTAAATTAACTTCCTTACTACCATAACGCCATTCAACATAAGCTTGAGAAATTTCTTCTACTATTTCTCCCTGTTCCCTGATTAGTGAGTTATATTCCTGAATAGCCTTAGTATACTCAAAAGGTGTCTGAAAACCATGTTTAACTAATCCTTTACTTGCCATCAAATTCAACATTTGTTGATAGATACTTTCCATCGGAGATAACCTAGCTAACCAAAGACCGTAACGCCATTTTCGCCAAAATATATACAATAACCAACCCAAAAAACTTAAAGCAGTACCTAAAATTAAACCGCCAAATATACCTTGCCAACCTTGGGAAAATAAAGCAAAAAACCAAGCAATAATTCCTAATATCCAACGGAATATTCCACCAATAAATCTCTCCAAAAAACCAGTTACAGGAGAAGGTAACCAACCAGCTACCCACTTCCAAAAAGTCATTAACGCAGTAAAAGTTTGATTTTTTTCAATTGAAGGAGGAGTTAATGGCATTCCCGGAATAGGATTAAAAGCAAACCATCCATGGTCAGGAAAATATACCTCGGTCATCATATAAGCATCTGTATTTTTTACCACATATAAACCAGTGAAAGGATTAAATTCTCCAGGAGCATAACCGCCAACTAATCTGGCAGGAATTCCAATAGAACGTAACATTATTGTCAAAACAGTGGAAAAATGATCGCCATAACCACCCGTAATTTTTTCCCCTTCCGGACTATTTTGATAACCAAATAAAAATGCTGATACTAAATCTTCACCTTCTGCTAAAAATGGCGGTGTTTTCTGGAGTTTATAATTTGGATTTTGCTTGAGGTATTGAGCTAAATCAAGTGCTTTTTGGTAAGTAGAAGTAATAGGTTTACTTTCTTTTGCAACTTTACTTTTCCTGGCTAAAATTTCTTCTGTTTTTTTTCTGACTTTTTCGGATATTTCTGGAGGAATTTGTAAATAATATTGACTAATACTCTCTGGATAATTTGTTCCTGCCTCACCCAAAATAGTAGGATTGCGATAAGGAACATCAGAAATTACTGTGTAGGTTAAACCCTCTCGCAGTTCAAGAGGAGAACGTAAATTTCCATCAGGGTCAATTGCTATTTTTTCAGTAGGAAAATATAGTTCTCTAGCATTGTATAAAGCTGGAATTAAATTTGGTAACTGAGAAACTACAGTATAACTTTGAATAACTTCTTGAGTTTCATTTGCATAATTATTTCGACCCCATTTCACATCAAATTGATAAGACCAACGCGGACGATTTAAAGTAAAAGTATTATCATTCCGAGAAATTTCCCAACCTTCACCAGTATATTTATCAAAAGCCAAAACTCGCCAAAAACCCTCAGCTTGCGACCTAAC